>OIZL01001820.1_pt1 | contig 10713 bp, 17 predicted proteins | sample 1588541 | NCBI WGS metagenome assembly OIZL01 (sample SAMN03283285) | human gut metagenome | biome: human-associated habitat; material: feces | host: Homo sapiens | place: Peru | collected 2012 | reverse complement strand
CCATAAGTACACCCCCGAATTAAATACTCTCGGTGCAATGCTTTCAAAAATCGCAAATGATGCGTATGTGGACAGCAAGGGCAAAAACCAAGATGCTCACGAACTTTCCGCTCAAATAGCGGCGTGGATGGGAAGCCAAGGAACCAACGCCGGACAGGTTACAGAGAGTATGAAGATAATACGGGAAGTTGTTGAAAACAGCGGCGAGATGTATTATGAGCGCCTTGTTGAAAGCTTGCAGGAGAAATATAAAAAGCGGCTTAAAGGCAAGGAAATCACTCTTGACGCAGAACTGCTCCGCAAGGTTGCCGAAACGGCGGGAACAAAAGAATATACCAAGTGGGCTGACAAGCTTAACGCCAGTATTGCAAACCAAATCCCTTCGTCGTGGGGCGAAAAAGTAACGGCGTGGGCGTATTTCTGTATGCTTTCTTCGGGCAGAACGCATATGAAAAATATTATTTCAAACGCGGCAATGGTTACAATGGTTGTTCAGAAAAACCTTTGGCTTTCCGCTGCCGAAAGATTTTACAAGAAAAAGCACCCGGAATATATGCTCACAACATCCGGCTTTAAGATGAGTAAGGAATCAAGGAAATCTGCAAAAGATGTCCTTAAAAAAATGGATTTAGGCACTGACAAATACAATAGTGAAGCCGGATTCCTTAAAGACAACAAGACAAACACTATGCAAGGCAACGGAAAGTGGAGCAAGCTTAATATTCCCGGATGGGTAGCTGACCGTCTTTCCGGCGTAACAACAGGGCTGCTTTCCGTTGAGGACGCGGTGGCAAAGAAAATGCTGGTTATGAATCGCATTTCACAGGTTGCGGAAGCCAACCATTGGTCACCGGAATTCCTCAATGATACTGCAAACCCGGAGGCAATAAAAGCTTGGAATACAATGGCGGATATTGGGCTTGAAGAAGCAATGAAAGGTACTTTCAACAATCCAAACGCCATGGTTCCCGTTATAACTGCGTATAAAAATATGAAAGTTACAGACGGAGCAAGCAGAATAGCAAAAGCGGCAGTTGGCGCTTTTATCGAATTAAATGCAAGATTCAAAAATGTTCCTGCAAATGTTGCAGCTACAGCGTTTAGATACAGCCCCGCAGGACTTCTTGTGAACCTTACGGCAGACTATAAACTTGTGCGTGAGGGCTCGCTCGACGCAAGAACGGCACTTGAAAACTCGGCAAAAGGTATGACCGGAACAACGGTTTCGCTTGGCGCAATGCTGCTTTCCTATCTCGGACTTTTAACCGTAGGTCGCGATGCAGATGAGGACAAACCCATTGACGAAAAAGAAGATACTACGATGTACCTTAAAATTCCGGACAAAAAAAACGGCGATTTGTATATTGACATTGACTGGATAGACTCTGTTGCAATGCAATTTCGCTTCGGTGTTGAATTAAAAAATCTGCTTGATGACATAGGAAGAGCGACAAAAGGAAAGGAAACCTTCGATGCTTGGGGAAGTTTAGTGGGTCTTGGTACCAGAAGTATGGATACATTTACAAACCTTGGTATGATGGAATCCCTCAAGAATCTGCTTCTTAACAAATCAGGAGCTGATGATGCAAGCGATTTGTTTAGCAATAGCTTAGCTAACTTCGCAAACCAGCTTATCCCCCGAATTGTTACAGACATCAGACAGGCTCTTGACAAAGAAAAACGCAATACATACTACAAAGAAAGCACCGATGAATATCCTAAGTGGCTGCAAATTATCACCTCGGTTGTTCCACAGTCTACTGTAAATCAGTTCCGAGCTGCATACGGCGACAGAAGCAAGCTTCCCGCAAGGCTTGACGAATGGGGCAACCCTATTGTTGAGCAAAACCCCGTTAAGCGAGCAATAGAAAGCTTGATTATGCCCGCAAAAACATACCGTGCAAACGACGATAAGGTTCAACAGATGCTTGACCAGCTTGACGCAAAAACCGATAAGAATGTGTTCCCTCCCGATTATCCGAAACAGATTACCGTACATCGTGAGGTCGGCGGAAAAATAGTGAGCGAAACAATAAACCTTTCCGGCAAGGAATATGAGGAGGTGGCAAGGAAAATCGGCAAGGAGAGATACAAGCTTCTTGACGAATTGGGAAAGGACAGAGAGTTTCAGAAGCTTTCCCCCGATAAAAAAGCCGAGCTTATACAGGACTGCTATAACATTGCAAACGAAATGGCAAAGTACGGCTTTGACGATGACTATTCCATAAGCAAAATTACGCAGGATGTTAAGGACGCCAAAAAAGAAAAGCTTTCGATTCCGAAGTATCTTCGCGCCAAGCAGGCGTATGACAATATGTCGGAATACGAAAAAGACGGCGTAAAAATATCAAGGTCTTATCAGTTTGCGGATTATCTTATGAAAGACACAAGCACCACCGTTGAGGAAGATATAAAAATTATCGAGCTTATCGAGCGCAAGAAGGACGGGGACGAATATAAATCGCCGTTTGAAAATATCCGCAAGGTGCCGGACACCTCGGACAAGGAAATGCTTTCTCTTTATGTTGCTTTCAAAGACCAAGCGGACAAGGAAGAAGACCTGCAAAGCTATATGCTTGAATACGGCTACAATGCCGAACAGGCTCTTGCGAGATACAATGTCGGCAAAGGCTCTAAAGCTACATACGATTCACTCGGCGTCACGCAAAAGAAGAAAGCGGACAAGCTGCTTGACGCCGCAAATAAAGGCAAGACGGCAAACGAGTGGAACGAGGAGAAAATAGCCCTTGCGGCAAGTGCCGTCACATCAATAGGGGACTACGGCACAAAGAAAACGCTGAAATCCTATATTGCTATGCTTATGGCTGTCGGTTTCACCGAGAGTGAAGGAAAAGAATTTTACAAATATTATGCGTAAAGGAGAGATAATATGCTGCACGCACCAAATTACACTTCTGAGCCGATGGGAATAGGCGACCTTAAAGGGTATCACCTTGGAACGGAAAACGGCAGGGAATATTACGAGGCAACGGACGGAAGGAAGTTTTCCTTCCCCACCGTTGACATCAGCAAAATAACCTTTGAGGACGAGCAGAAAGAAGTCCTTAAAAAACCTTCCGAAAAAGAGGAAAAGAAGCTTGCAACAAAGAGAGGTAAAAAGAAATGAACGAAGCTATCACGGTAGCATTTATCACTGCCGCAGCAACAATCATTGTGCAGATTATTGTAAGCCTTACTACCCGTGCGGAGGTTAAAAAAGGGCAAGCGGTTTTTAACGCCGTAACCGAAGAAAAATTCAAAAATATTGAGGATAAATTCGATATGGTAAACAAAAAGCTTGAGCTTCATAACGGTTACGCAGAAAAATTCCCGAGAATTGAAGCAAAGCTTGAGTTACTTGAAGGCGGGATAAACGAGGTGAAAGCAAAACTGAAATGAATATAAAAATTACTCCGGGGAAAACGGAGTTTTCTAAAAAAATTCTGTATGTGGCGGCGATATTAAATATCGCCGTCATTATTTTCAGTTGCATTATGATATATAGGACGGAGAACCTTGAACCGCTTATATACCTTATTCCGTCCACGGCGGCGGAGGTTGCCACGGGAACGGCTTTTTACTACAACAAGGCAAAGGCGGAAAACAAAATAAAGATTGAACAAAAATACGGTGTAAAAGGAGATATTGACGATGACAATTGACATTACAGAGGTAATAAAGTACGCTATTCTTTTGGTTTTTGCGGTTTGCACAACATTTGTGATTCCCTACATCAAGGCAAAAATCGGTGACGAAAAGTTTACAGAGCTTCAAAAGTGGGTAAAAATCGGCGTGCAGGCTGCGGAAATGATTTTTAAGGAAAGTGGAATGGGCACGGTAAAAAAAGAGTATGTAATTGAATTTCTAAAGCAAAAGGGCTATACTCTGGACACCGAAACAATAAGCAATCTGATTGAGAGTGCCGTTCTTGAGCTTAAAAAGGGGGCTTGACAATGCAGCGTCTTGTTTTGCCTATAAACACCTTTAGACCCACGGCAGGATATAAGAACAAGAAATATCTAAGATATTGGAAATTTAACCACTTCGGTATTGACTGCGTGGGGAGCGATACCGTCTACGCCCTCGGAAACGGTGTTGTAATGGCTGTCGGATGTGACGGAAAAAACGGCAAAACCACCGGAGCAACAAGCGGATGCGGTTATGTGGCGATTGTAGTGTATAAAGACTGCGAAAACAACAAGACCGGGAAAGCCTCCGACCTTACCGTAACATATATGCACCTGCGTGAAATGCCTAAAGTAAAAGCGGGACAGGCTGTGACCAAAGACACCGTTATCGGCTATATGGGGAACACCGGAGCAAATACCACCGGAAAGCACCTGCACCTGCAAATGGACACGGACACCCGCTTTTGGCAGTATTGCGCCGGGCTTAAAAAGAGACATTACGGCATTTTTAAGTTTGCCAAAGGCGGAAATATTGACAGCACCGTGAACCCTGTAAATTATCTTTGGTGCGATTACAACCAAAAGATAATTACAAGGTTCTCCGAATGGTACGAAAAAGCGGACTTTGACAGAATACCGAAAGCAAAGACCATAGCAGAAAAACCGAAAACGGAGCCTGAGGAAGATAACATCTATTCGGTCGAAGTTATCCACATAACAGCAAAATAAAAGTTTTTTTGGGTGCTTCCGGCTTGCAGAATGGAGCGCACAAAATGTTATCGGAGAACAAAAGAAACAAAGATATAATAAAAAGTGTGTGCTCGAAAGCAAAGCTGCGGGAATACATCAGCGAGTGCAGCTTTGACAATGAGCACGATGCGGAAATCCTGAACTTGATATATCTAAAAAAACAAAGATTTTGGTTATGTTGCGGATGTGATGGGGCTTTCCTACGGTTGGACCGTTGCCCGCCACAGTTGCGCCGCAAGGCGGCTTGCGAACCTGATAAACACATTATAATTACCTGAAAAAGACCTGAAAAACGCCCTCTTGAAATGTGGTACGATTAAACCGCAGACAAGAGGGCGCTTTTTTTTACTGCAATAATTTAAGGAGGTACTTTATATGGAGTACGCAAGCAAAGGCATTGCAAACGCAGGACTTACCACAGGTATTATCGGCAGCGCACTTTCCGGCGTAATGGCACTCGGCGGACTTCTTGGCGGCGGCAGAATGGCAGCAGCAGGAGCGGCAGACAGTGAACACCTTGTGAGCCGTTATGAGCTTCAGCTCACGCAGGAGAACGCCGTTCTCAAGGCGCAGGCGGATGTTGACAAAAAGCTCGTTGAGGTTTACAACTCTATCAACGACAAGGCAAATTCCATTCGGGAAAGCTTCAACGCTTTTGAGAAAGAACAGCTTGTTTACAACGGAGTAAACACCGCAACTATCGGCTGTATCCAAAATCAGGTCAACGCTCTTATGGGTATGACAAAGCTTGTTATCCCGAACAGCTCCGTTTGTCCCGGCTGGGGTAATGCAACCGTAACCGTAACCCCCGGTACAACCACCGCTTAATAAAAAAGGGGCGGCAACCGCCGCCCCGAAAGCTTATTCGGAGGTATAAAGTATGGCGAACATAGAGCAGATAAAATGCGGAGTAGCGGAATATGTTAAGAACGATGTGCTTCCTCATTTGCCCACGGCGAAACAAATAGGCGTGAGCATTTACATTGCACTTGTAACGGATAACGCTTCGGCGGCTGTCGCAAAACTTAAAGACAATCCCGCTTTTGAGATAACAGGGATTTTTCAAGGCGATGAGATAGATATTGACAAGCTTTATAGTGTGGCGAAGCCGCAGTTTGAGCACAAGCAGACAATCGAGATACCGTTTGTCGGAGAGCTTACCTTTGACGGCGGAGACATTGATAAGCTTTATAAATATATAAAGGAGGGCTGATTGTGGATAAAAGGCTGATAAAAGAAAGCATTGAGTGTGCAAAAAAGAGTGCCGAAAGATACAGACACCTTGCGGAAAATATGCAGGGCGAAGGCTGTCACCGAATAATCGAGGATATGGAAAAGGACGCAAGACAGCACGCAGAGTGCCTTGCGGAAATTCTTGACGAAGAACCCGGCGAAAAGCTTTCCGATTGGGAAATCACCCGCTGGAACGAAAGAATGGAGAACGAGGACGGCAGTGTGGGAGGGCATTGGAGCCTTATGCAGACAAACACCTATGCGGACAATATCGGAGTGCGCTTTGAGCACATAACACCCAAGGAATGGAATGTTACAATGAATATGATGTATTCCGACTATTGCCGTGTGGCGAACAAATACGGTTCGGGAATGTCCGACTTTTACGCATATATGGCTAAAGCGTTTTTGTTTGATAAAGATGCGCCGTCACCCAAAGAAAAGCTTGCAGCATATTATCACAGCATAGCAGAAAAATAAAAAGAGCCGGAGGTTTTTACCTTCGGCTTTTTTTATGCCACAAAAACTTTTTGGTCACGAAACTGGACACGAAGTTCAAAAAATGGCTTAGTTATGGTCGAAGTGACAGGACTCGAACCTAATTACACGGATTTTTGACGAATGGCTTAGTTATGCAAAAAAACGGCGTGAACCCGCTTGAGCATCGGGAAAAACAATATAATTTCTTTGCTTTGAAAAGTAAAAAAATATGCTTCAATTAAAGTTAAAAAAATAAAAAAGTGGACACGAAATGGACACGAAATTATTCAATCAAGGCGGCGTATTTTTCGCTGACTTTGTTTGTCGCTTCGTCGGTGATTTCCGGCAGTGTGTGCGTGTAAATTTTTTGCAGTGTGGCAACGGACGACCAACCGCCACGCTGCATTATGTATTTATCCGGTACGCCTTGTGCGTGGAGAAAGGTTGCTCCGTAATGCCGGAGGTCGTGGAAGCGGCAGTGAATACCGAGCACTTTTGAGACCTTTGAGAATTGCTGAGATAAAGTGTTGGGATTAAAAGGTAATTTGTGGTCAAACCGTTTTAATATCTCTGTGGGCATTTCTACAATACGCGAGCTTTCATAAGTTTTGGTTCTGTTTATCACCCATTGCCTACTATTATCAAGTACAATAGCCTTACTTATGCTTATAAAACGTCCGTCAATAACATCTGTTACAGGGTCAAGAGCGCATATCTCGCTCCTGCGGGCAGGGATGAATATTGCAAGACTGATTGCCATACCGAGGTCTGTACCTTTTGTAGCATCGAGCAGGTGCTTTACATCGGCATCCGTAAGCACATAGGGCTGAAACTTTTTAGGAGGCGGTAATGATACCTTTAACGGCTGCAAGCCGAGTTGTACTTCAAACATCGACCGTGCTGCCGAGAACAAGCCATAAACATTTTTTACCGTTTTCGGAGAATGACTTTTTGTGAGGTCGTTAATAAAGCTCTGAATTTTTTCCGCAGTAAGGTTTTTTAACGGATAATCGGCTATTTTTTCGAATTGTTTTTGCTGACTTTGATATTCCCTAACGGTTGACGGCGAAAGAACGGCACTTTTTGCTTCGCAGTATCTTTCAAGTGCTTCGGCGACGGTTATTGCTTCTCCTGCCGAGCGGCGGTGCGTGGCGAGGTATTCGTTCGCCTTGTCCTTTGCTTCACGCCCTGTTTTGGCTGTAAAGCTTTTATACTTCTTTTCTGCGGGCACATACACCCGCACTCTTTTACTGCCGGACGGCAGAGTTTCTACTTTCATTTGATTTAGTCCTCCTTGTGATAACGAATTTTATGTGAATTGAATAATCACCAAGTGCTTATAAGATAATCTGTAAAGCTCTTGAAGCTAAGAAAGCTCCAATTAAAAAGGCAACTTCCGATAATATAAAAAGCAAAAGCGGCAGTTACGACAACTGCATCATCAAAAACTCTATTCCAAAACGATATATACACAGCTCTTCTCATAAATTTAGGAAAGAAGCAATGGAACAAGTCGGAAAGAATTTGATGTATAAACGAAAGTCCTAATGATACAAGCGACAGAAAAACCAAGAATAAAGCAGATTTAACGGTGTAAATAAGCACCTTTACAATAACTAATAAAATATTGTCCATAGTGACTACCTCACATTACGGCTTTATAAGTTTCATATACGAAGCTTACGAACGCAAATATCAAAAGAAGTAATATGGGTGCGCCTATTAAACCGATTTTATCAGAAAAAGCGTATTCTTCCGGCAAGCGCCCTTTATTGACCATTTTTTCAACCCAATTCGATAAAAAGAAAGCTAAAAAGCCCCAAGCAACGAGTGACACTATGGCAAAGATTATAAATTTCACGAAATCCCCCCACTCAAAGAACAAATGTTTTTTTAGAAAAATAACGCTTAATATTTGACCCAACCCGAACCGGGAAGAACAATATCAAGTGCTACAAAAATAAGCAGGAACGCCACTATTGCACAGGTAAAAATTAAAACACGCTTAAACTGCCGGCGTTCGTGGGCTATGTCCTCACGGCACTGGTCGATTAGCTCGTCACGGTAGTTTATCTCGTGAGAAATTCCGGCGATTACATCGAGAGAGCCGCCCATTACAGAAACAAGCCTTGAAACGGTGGCAAAAGACGGGTCGATTGTTTCGCCTGTCAAAATACGGCTGAAAGTGCTTTCCGACACATCGGCACGCTGTGCAATCTCTTTTGCTGTGAGATTTGTGGCTGTTTTTAAGGTTGATAAATCTTCCGATAACATAAAAATACCCCCTATTCCAATATTTCAATTTTTACTTCCAAAAATTACATAAAAAACGGCAAAATCCCAAATCTGCCAATTGCATTGCATTGCGGTTTGTCGTAGGCTTTAATTGCAAGCCGGAACACCGGACAAGCCGCCAAAAATATCTTTCGCAGCCGGGGCGGCGATTTACGGCACGGACGCCCGGAGAGGGCAGACAGGAGGATATTATGATTAAAACAACTATTACAAAGGAAGAAAAAGCCGTGCTTGAAGCGTTCCGCAAATCGAAGCGGAAAGCGGAGTTTATCAAAGCACTTAATCTTCTTTCAGAATTTTCAAAGCAAGCTTGCGGCGTTTGTCCGAAGGAGCGGCACGCCAAAGCTTAAGCATTTCATACTCTTCATCCGTAAGCTCTTCCGCAAGGGAGGGCTTTTCTTTTATGTCTGTTTCTCCACAGAGATATTCAGGCGTAGTGCCGAGAATTTCAGCAATCTGAGCGAGGCGGTCGGGAGAAATGGACGAATTTCCGGATTTAACATCGGCAAAAAACTGTCTTCTTGTTCCTATTTTAGCACAAATAAATGAAAGAGTTATTCCTTTTTCTTTCGCAAGAGCTTTAATTCTATCAATCTCCACAATTAACGCTTCCTTTTCGTTGAGATAATTGTCTATTGTGCTAATTCTGTACTTTTGGTCAGATAGCTATTGATTTTCTGGACAAATGGTCGTACAATATAGTCACAGGGCAAAAAAGCGTAAAGAAAATACAGGGCAAATGAAAAAGATTTACCCGAAAGCATTATTAAACTGACTAACAATTACAATATAGTGCATTTACGCCGATTTGTCAAGGAAAATAAACAAGGAGGTGAGAAAATGGACAAGCTTGAGCTTGAAATCGCAATGATGAGAAAAGGAATGAATGTGGTTTCTCTCGCTAAAACCATCGGAATAAGCCGCGCCGCTCTTTACAAAAAAATAAACGGAAACAGTGAGTTTACACGGAGCGAAATTCAGCGAATAGTTGAAGCGTTGGGGCTGGATTCACCGATGGGAATCTTTTTTACTTAAATAAAAATCTTTGCCGCTATCAACAAAGATTTTTATCCGCTCATTTTTTTACTCGAATCGTGCAGCTTTTACCTTTGACCTTGAATCAAAGTGAACAACCGAAGGATTTACCGAATGGTGTCTTCGTTACGGCTGGTTTGCCGCATAAATCAATCGGTTGTTCCTTTCGCAAAAGCATAAAAGATAGCTTTTATTTCTTCCGACGGCTTTCACTTTAGCGGTGAACTTCCGCCCAATTACCCGGTATCAGCGTTTAATCGAGAACCGGAAGCTCAAAAGTGCTTTCAACACATCATCGCCTCCTATAGGTAATTTACATTTTAATTTTAGCATACGGAAGAACTACTTTCAAACATTCTTGCACGGTTTTTGAGAAAAAAGTCTAAATAACAAACAAGGAGGACAAGCAGCGATGATTGATTATGACGAAAAGCACGATGTGCTTTATGTTGCCATTGGGGACAAGGCTAATTCTTACGGTGACGACAGCAAAGATGATGTTATTGTGATGAGAGATTTTGACACGGACAGGATAACCGGATTTACGATTTCTGGAATTGCCAAAAAGATAGGCTTGCAGCCTGTCGGAAATTCTGAACGGCTGAAGGAGGACGAAAAATGAAAGGCTACAAAGCATTTGACAAAGGCTTGGTGTGCCGCGGGAAACAGTATGCGGAGAACACGGTCTTTGAGGAGGGAAAAGCGGTTATTTGCCAAAAGGGTATGCACTTTTGCGCAGAGCCGATGGATGTATTTGATTATTACCCGCCGGAGAGCGAGTTCGCCGAGGTGGAAGCACCGGACGAAGCGGAGACCGACGATAAAAGAAAGTATGTGACAAAAAAGCTTAAAGTCGGGTCGAAGATGAGCCTGAAAGAGCTTATAAGCGCACAGATTAAAATTGACCTTGAAAAAGCAAAAGAGGAGGGCAACGGCAGTTACGCACAGGGTGACTGTGGTCACGCCGCCGCACAGGGCAACGAGGGTCACGCCGCCGCACAGGGCAACGAGG
>OIZL01001819.1_pt1 | contig 10714 bp, 8 predicted proteins | sample 1588541 | NCBI WGS metagenome assembly OIZL01 (sample SAMN03283285) | human gut metagenome | biome: human-associated habitat; material: feces | host: Homo sapiens | place: Peru | collected 2012 | reverse complement strand
AGAGCAGGATATCGGCAGCCATGAGCACGGGATAGGTAAACAGGCCCGCGGTGATATTATCTGCATGCTGCTGCGATTTCATTTTGAACTGCGTCATGCGGGACAGCTCGCCGAACTGGGTGTTGCAGGCCAGCACCCAGGAAAGCTGGGTGTGGGCGGGCACATGGCTTTGCACAAAAAGGACATGCTCCTTGGGGTCGATGCCGACAGCCAGCAGCAAAGCGGACAGCTCGCGGGTGCGGCGGCGCAGCTGAACCTGACCGTTCGGGTAGATGAGCAGACGTGGGTCATCACGTCAAACGAATTGCCCTTTGAGCGCAATATTGCCTCCGTGCTGGATACGGCGTACGCCATCGGGCGGCAGGGCAGCCCGGAGACCATCGGCACCAAAACATCGCCCTTTGCGTATCGATACGCGCATCTGCACCACACGGCCTCCAACGCCGCGTATCTGTACACGCAGGTCACCTACGATCAGGAAAGAGTGCGCAGTCTGGTCGAAATCATTCGAAGCAGCATCGAGCGCGACGCGGTGGATGCGCAGGTGGCGACGTTTGATTTTAACACGCGCTCCTTTACCTTTACGGAGGATCAGCAGGGCGCGCGGCTGGACAGCGAGGCGCTGTATCAGGCGATCGTGGGCACGCTGGACAGGCGCGACTACACGGCGCGCATTCAGGCCTACGCCGAGCCCATTACCCCCGCCGTAACCAAGGCGGAGCTGATGAATTCCTTCGCCCTTGTCTCCTCCTACACCACGGACACGACAAGCAGCGCCAACCGCAACAACAATATCTATCTGGCTTGCAAGGCGGTCAACGGAACGGTCGTCATGCCGGGCGAGAGCTTTTCCTTTAATCAGGCCACCGGCCAGCGAACCACAGAAAAGGGCTATCTGCCCGCCGCGGCTATCGCAGGCGGCACTACGGTGGACGAGGTGGGCGGCGGCGTGTGTCAGGTATCCAGCACGTTGTTTAACGCCGCGGCCATGGCGAACATGACCATCCTGACGCGATATCCGCACACATGGCCGAGCAATTATGTCGATAAGGGCCGGGACGCGACCGTGAACTGGCCCAATCTGGATTTCCAGTTCCGCAACGACAGCGGCAGCCCGGTTTTCATCGTGGCCTTCTACCAGAACCGGAAATGCACCGTTGAGCTCTACGGCGCAACACCGGGCGCCGGACAAAGCATCGCGCTGGCGACTAAAATCGTCTCCACAACCTATCCGCCGCAGGAGGCGCTCTATCAGCAGAACCCCCTGCTGCCGCCGGGAACCGTGCAGGAGCTCAAGAAGGCGCGCACGGGCTATGTGGTGGAAACCTATCGCGTGTATCAACGCAACGGCGCGGAATACAAACGGGAGCTGCTATGCACGTCGACTTATAAAATGATTCAACAGGTTATCGAATACAACTGATACGAACTTCAGGCCAAAGGGAGAATGCTTATGCTCAAGGGCGATTTGCGCAGACAGGCGATATTGGACGCGGCGGAGGTTTTATTCTTCGAAAAGGGCTATGCCGGCGCCACCATTCAGGATTTTCTGGCCATGCTGGGCTGCAGCAAGGGCAGCTTTTACCATCATTTTGAATCCAAGCTGCAGGTGCTCGCGGCGCTGTGCCGCCGGCGCGCCGAAAACGCATTTGCCGATTTTGAGGCTCAGCGTTACGACGCCGCCATGGATCGCCTGAACGGCCTGATTTACTACGCCATGCCCTTTCGCTCCGGCGAGGAAAAGAACGTGGCGCTGCTGCTGCCGCTGGAGGGGCTGGCGGATGGCGGCGTGGTGCGCGAAGCCGTTATCGACGCGCAAAAGCAGTTTTTTTTCCCCGAGCTGTGCCGCATTCTGGAGCTTCTTCGCGCAGAGGGCGTCGTGCATTTTACCAATATGCTCCTGCCGGAGCTTCTGTGGGATACCTATACCGCCGTTTATCAGCGACTGATGCGCGAGGCGGCGGCCATCGCGCAGGGCGGCGCGACAAGCGGCGTGGTGCAATGGATTGAAACCGAACGCTTCCTTTGGGAGCGGCTGTTGGACGCGCCGTTTGGCAGCATGGAGCTGGTGCGCGGCGACGAAGCGCTGCAGGTGATCGGCCATGCGATCAAGCGCCTGCGTCGAATGCAGAGCGAAGAAGCATAGGCCCTGAAAACCGACAATCTCCTGCGCAGGTCAGAAAACCCGCGGCGTTTTCTGGCCTGCTTTGCCTTTCACGAATCCGGTTTTTGCGCCTTTCGGCCGTTTTTCTTTCCCGGGCGGCTATGGGCGCTTCAAGGGCGGTAATTTTCATCCAATCCGGCCATCGTCCCGGCGCATGGCGATTCCGGCGCAGGCGTTGCCGTCTTTCCTTTTCCGCGCTTCCGTCACAAATTGCTTGACAGGCGGCAAAAACGCGCGTATGATGATTCGCGTTTGCAGAAATCACGAAAGCGGGGCGCATACAATGCCAAAAGCGAATATCGGCTGGAGTGGCCTGCGCACATGGGCGCGAAAAAACGCAGTGCTCGTTATCGCCTTTTGCGCGGCGCTGTTTTCCGCCGTACTGGTGCCGCCGGACGCGCAATATGCCGCATACTTCGACGTAAAAACGCTTTGCTGCCTGTTTGGTACGCTGGCGGTGGTCTGCGCGCTCAAGAACATCCATTTTTTCGCCATTCTGGCGCGGCGCATCATCCGCCTGACGGGCAACGCGCGGGCAGCGGCACTGGCGCTGACCTATATCACCTTCATTGGCTCCATGCTCATCGCCAACGATATGGCGCTGATTACCTTCCTGCCGCTGGGATACTTTGTGTTCTCCACTGCGGGACGCAAGCGCGACGTGGCGCTGGTGTTCATTCTGCAGAACATCGCGGCGAATCTGGGCGGTATGCTCACGCCCTTTGGCAATCCGCAAAACCTCTACCTCTACGCGCATTTCAACATCCCCACCGGCGAATTCATGGGCATAATGTTCTGGCCCTTCCTGCTGGCCATTGCACTGGTAACGGCATGCTGCTTTCTGCTGCCGCAGCACAGCCTGCGCGTTACCGATACGGGCGACGACCGCCTGCCGCCGGCGCGTACGGCAATTTATCTGGCGCTGTTTCTGTCAACGATTTTGATGGTTTTCCGTGTTCTGCCAATCTGGCTGGTGCTGCTGGCGGTCGTAGGCGTGCTGGCGGTTATGGACAGAAAGGCGCTGGCCATGGTGGATTATGGGCTGCTTTGCACCTTCGTTTGCTTTTTCATCTTTTCCGGCAATATGAGCCGCCTTGCGCCCGTGCGCGATTTCTTTTCCGGCCTGCTGCAATGGAACACGCTGCTGACCGCCGTGCTGTCCTGTCAGGTCATCAGCAATGTGCCCTCCGCCATTTTGCTTTCCCAATTTACCGGGCAATACGCGGCGCTGCTGCGCGGCGTAAACATCGGCGGCACAGGCACGCTGATCGCCTCGCTGGCCTCGCTGATTACCTTCCGGGAATTTACCGCGCATTACCGCGAGGAAACCAAAATGTACCTGCGTATGTTCACGCTGTTCAATTTCGGCTTTCTGGCCGTGCTGACGGTTTTTTGCCTGCTGCTGGGCTAAGGAACACCATACCACACGGGGGGAGGCGCTTGTCGCCCCTCCTGTTTTGATATTCGGCTTGCATTTGCCCGCCAAAGCCGTTATACTGTTGTCAGAAAATAACGTCAAACGGAGGCATGCCCATGAATCGCCGTTATCTGGTCGCGCTGGATCAGGGCACAACCAGCTCCCGCGCCGTCGTATTCACGGTGGAAGGTCACGTTGTGGCCTCCGCCGCGCAGGAATTCCCGCAGCATTATCCCCAGCCCGGCTGGGTGGAGCACGACCCGGCGGACATCCTCTCCACGCAGATCGAATCGCTGCGCGCGGCCGTACGCAAGGCCGCCATCGACCCAAACGAGATCGCCGCCATCGGCCTGACCAATCAGCGCGAAACAACGCTGGTATGGGACCGCGCCACGGGCATTTGCGCGCATAACGCGATCGTCTGGCAATGCCGCCGCACCGCGCCGATGGTGGACAATCTGGTGCACGACGGCTGCGCGCCCATGATCCGGGAAAAGACAGGCCTGGTGCCGGACGCATATTTTTCCGGCACCAAGCTCAAATGGCTGCTGGATGAATGCGGCCTGCGCAGTCGGGCGCAAAAGGGCGAATTATGCTTTGGCACGGTGGATTCCTTCCTCGCGTGGCATCTGGTGGAAAACCATCCCCACGTGACGGACGCAACCAACGCCGGGCGTACCATGCTCTTTAACCTGCACACGCAGGCTTGGGACGACGATTTGCTGCGCATGCTGGATATTCCCCGCGCTATGCTGCCCGAGGTCGTGGATACGGCGCAGGTCGTCGGCATGCTGCGCGAGGATATCATCGGCGCGCGCGTGCCCGTCGCCGCGCTGGCAGGCGACCAGCATGCTGCGCTGTTCGGGCAGGCATGCTTCGAGGAGGGCATGGTCAAAAACACCTACGGCACGGGCTGCTTTATGCTCATGAACGCCGGGCATGAATTCCGCCTGTCCAATCACGGCCTGCTGACCACCATGGCGTGGCGGCTCAACGGCAAGGCGACCTACGCCTTCGAGGGCAGCGTATTCATGGGCGGAGCGGCCGTTCAATGGCTGCGCGACGAAATGCATCTGATCGACAGCGCCGCCGAAAGCGAGGCCGTCGCCGCCTCCGTGCCCGACACCGGCGGCGTATATCTGGTGCCCGCATTCACGGGCCTTGGCGCGCCCTATTGGAACATGTATACCCGCGGCACGCTGGTGGGCATGACGCGCGGTACGAACCGCGCGCATATTGTCCGCGCCGCGCTGGAATCCATCGCCTATCAGTCACGCGATCTGTTTTCCGCCATGGCGCATGACTGCGGCCGGGAATGCCCCGTGCTGCGCGTGGACGGCGGCGCAAGCGCCAATCGGCTGCTCATGCAGTTCCAAAGCGATCTGCTGCGCGTGCCGGTCGTGCGTCCCGCCGTGCTGGAAACCACGGCGCTGGGCGCGGCGCTGCTGGCCGGGCTGGCCGTGGGCATTTATCCCGACCTTGCCGCCACGGCGCAGGGCTGGCATGCGGCGGATACCTTCACGCCCAGCATGCCGCAGGAACGCCAGCAGGCGCTGCTGCACGGCTGGCTGCGCGCCGTGGACTGCGCGCTCCATTGGGCGCAAAACGATCAATAGCCCGGCCCGCGCGCCCGCGGCATGCCCTGCATTTTCAACGCCCAAAACGCTGCAAAGGTGATAAATTGATTGGCAGGAACGCCGCGCAGCTTTTTCCGCCCTCCGGGCGCGCATAAAAGAGGCTATGAAAAATGAAACAAAATATTTGTGGGGGAATCGCTCTTTGTATAAACCAAAGAGCGGTTCCCCCTTTCGCAACCTCCATCGACGCGGCGATTTGCTGCCGCTTCCGCCGCATGCTTCGGTTGACGCGTTCATCTCCCTGCGGCCTAAAGGCCGCTCCTGCCGCTGGCAGGCCGGTCGTTTCGCTCCCCCTCCATGAAGGCTGTATGAGCCGGACAAAAGCAGGCGGTCTACTTGCATCTTTGCCGGTAAAAGAAAGTATCGCTATGAAACTGCGTGAAACCATTGCTTTTCCTTGATTTCGTTTCATTTTGGACAGATTGATGCAGAAAAAATGTTGCCTAAAGGTTGCCGAAGCAAGCTTTCCAGAGCACAAAAAAGTCAGGAAAATCCTTGTGTTTCCTGACTTTTGGCGTTTTGACACAATCTTTTTACCAAAAAGCATACTTCTTGCCGTAGTTCCGGCTTCCTCGCCGCTGAAGATGTGTTTTTTTACGGCCCCTTTTTGCACTGTTACAGACCGTGCACTGCGCAGCAGCCCTTCGCCTCCCGCATCAGCGTGGCGCTACTATTTCTTCCTGCGCATCGTATCGTTGCCATAGCGCATCTCGTCGCCGTTGATTTCGTAGGTATACGTGCTCTTGGTCGTGCTTCCGTAATACGTCGTCGTCAGCGTCAGCTGATTGCCCTCGATGCTGTACGTGCCTGAAAACGTCCAGCTTCCAAGCCCGTTGGATTCGCTGGTATACGTGCCGTCCGAATGGAAGGTGATCGTATCGTCCGGGTCGTTGACAAAATACCATGTGCCCGTCAGTTCGTCGATCCTGCGCTGCTGGATTCGCGCGCCCAGCCCGCGGCTGTCGACCTTCGAAAGGATATTCTCGCCTGAGGGCTTCCCAACGCCTGCAAAGCTGTAGCAGCCATAGACCGTTCGACCATCAACCGCTTTGCAGCGCAGGTAGACGCGATTATCCGCGCTCCAAATCAATCCTTTGCTTTTAGCATAGCTGCCGACATATATCGCATTCTTCCATTCATCCTGCGTCAAGGGCGTCGATACCGTTTTCCATTTTCCCGAGGACAATTCCACCATCAGCAGGCCACATTCACCGCCGCTTGCCGTCAGTAGCAACGCATACTGCCCGTCCGGCGACAGCGCTCCGGCAATTATGTTCTGGTGATTATACGCCGCATCGTCCCCCTCAATCAGCTTCTCGGCCTTCGAAAGCGCATAACCGTCCAGTTGCTTCTGATCATTAAGCAGCAGCACCTGCTCGTCCCCCATGATTCCGGCGTCCGGGCGAATCACGCTCATTCCGCTATACCAATCAGCGCCATCGTTCTTGTCAACGCGATACAGAATAACGCCATAGCCCGAAACAGGCGAAACCAGCAAACGCTGTATCGGCAGCGTAGTATACGCCGTAGTTTCCACCCGACCGTCATTGAACAGGTAGCGAACGCCATACCGGCCTTGCGATTGATATACTTGCGCCACCGTGCCTGCGTTTGTTACGCCAAGGTCGCGCGTCACCATATGATAATTCCAGCCGTTTTGGTCTTCCCAGCGGGTATCGATCACGCGGCTGCGCTTACCGGAGGTTAGCTCATACGCCATCAGCGCGTAGGTACGATTCCGCTCCGTGTCTGCCTCTACTGTCGAGTAGAAAAGCGTCTCTCCATCCGGAGAAAAGCATGCGTTATAGGCCATTCCGTAATCTCGTGCGCCAATATAATCGCCGCTCCATTTTACCAAATTGCGAATCATCATGCACGGCACGGTTTCAAACTCTGTTATCTTTGCATCCAGACACATCAGATCTGCACCATCGTTGAGGGCGGTAGTAAACTTTGTAATCGCCGCATACCGTTCGTCCGGCGACCATATCACGTCATAGTTCAGAAGGGAAGCCGACCCCTGCATAATCGCTGTGCCAAATCTGGCAAGCCGCTTGTCCCCGGACTGCCCCATTCCCTCCGGCAGGGCCAACGTTACATCGCCGGTTTTTGTATTCTCCACATACAGCATGGCGGAATCCGCCGCCTCGGCGGCGTCATTCTCGTTCAATTGCGCCATCAACGCCTGATACCGCGCGTCCTTAATCCACTTTTTCCCGATTGCCAAGATATACGTTCCTGGCGGTGAAACGCTGACGATATCCTCCAATTCCTCGCCCTCCTTGCAGGGCTCAAGGCGCAGCCTGTCTTCCGCGAATGCAGCGTCGTATGCTTCGCCCTCCCCTATCGTGCTTACGCCGCAAAGCAGCGCGATGGCCGCCGCCAACGCCAACACCGCCAGCAGCAGTGCCAGTATCACCACGCGCCCCTTTCCCCGTCGCTTCATATCCTTCACTCCTTTATCGGCCGCACGAAACGCGCGGCGCGTTTTCATTCATGATTATACACGTCATAAATTTCCATGTCAATATTTGTATCGCAGCAAAAATCGGGCGAATGCATTCCCCGCCGGCGCAGGGAATCATCCGCCCGTCATTGCTTTGCCCCTTATGGAGCGTTTTTAAGATACGCCGCGCTACTCCGCGACCGTCTCCGCTTCCTCAAAATCGGGATCGGACGGCGGCAGATGCTCGCAGCAGAAAATCAGCGCATCCTCGCCGTTATCCTCATAATAGCGCTTGCGCACGCCGACATATACGAACCCCAGCGCCCGATACATCCCCTGCGCTACGGCATTGCTGCGCCGCACCTCCAGCGTAGCGTAAACCACGCCCAGATTCGCCGCATACTGCAGCAGCGCCTGCGTCAGGCGCTTACCAACGCCCCGTCCGCGCGCGTCGGCCGCCACGGCGATGTTGGTAACGTGCGCCTCGTCCAGCACAATCCACGCCCCGGCAAAGGCGATCACGCGGCCGTTTTCCTCCGCCAGCAGATACCGCGCACAGCGGTTCTGCGTCATTTCGCGCTCAAAATCCTGCGCCGTCCACGGCTTGGGAAACGTCGCCTGCTCGATTGCATGCACAGCCGACACGTCCTGCAGCGTCATACGGCGAATCGTCACGGCGTCACACATGGCCCTGCACCTTCAGGTTCCGCTGCCGCTCAGCCTGCGGCGCGCGCAGGTAAAGCGGCTGCAGCGAAAGATAATCCACCGCCGCCTCGCGGCAATTCCATGCCAGATACGCCGCAGCGGCCGGGCGCAGATAGCATAAATGCGCCGGCGCAAAGAATGCTTCCTCACCCAGCAAACTGGCGATTGCTTCACGGTGAACGGGCATTCCGTCGCCAAGGAAGAGCATCGGCCTGCCAAAGGCGGCGGCCCTCTGCACGTAATCCTCCAGCTTCAGCGGCTCATCCTCCGCAAGCCTTGCGAGCGTTTTTCCCTCAAAAACCGCGCCGTATACCTGCCCCGCGCGCGCATCCTGAATGGGGCAGATCACCCCGTCAAAGGGCGCGACGCCCGCCGCCATGCTCTCCAGCGCGTCCACGGCAATGCAGGGCTTCCCCTGCGCGTGCGCCAACGCCTTGACCGTGCTCACGCCGATGCGCACGCCCGTAAACGAGCCCGGGCCGACCGTCGCGGCGAAATAATCCGTCTCATCAATTGAAAGCCCCGTGCGCGCGTAAGCCTCCTCCGCCATAGGCAGAATGGACTGCGAATGCGTGAACGCATTGACCGCCATCGCCTCATAGCAGACCTCGCCGTCCTTCATCAGCGCCACGCCCGCCACCGGGCCGGAGGTATCAATCAAAAGCAGCGTCGTCATCGCATATCCTCCCATTTCGGAAAGCCGCCCAGCGGCGTCAGAGTAATTTCCCGTTTTTCCGCATCCAGCGGGCAAATATCAATGCGCAGCGCGCGCTGCGGCAGGCATTCCGGCGCGCGCTCGAACCATTCGATCACCGCCACGCCGTCGCCGCCTATCTGCTCGTCCATGCCCATCTCAATAATCTCGCGCGCGTCCTCAATACGGTACCAGTCGAAATGATACAGCGGCACGCGCCCCTCGTCGTATGCGTTGAGGATGGTAAAGGACGGGCTGGGAACCGGGCCGGACACGCCCAGACCGCGCGCGATGCCGCGGGCAAGCTCACTCTTTCCCGCGCCCAGATCGCCCTGAAGCAGCACCACGTCCCCGGAACGCAGCCGCGCGGCGATACGTTCGCCGATTGCCCGCGTTTCCGCCGCGGAATTGGATAGCATACGTTTTCATCTCCTTACAGTTCCAGCATGATCCCGGCCATGGCGTGCGTCAAGGCGCGTCACATGATGGCGAAGCCTGCGTAATACAGCGTGTGATACGCTACGCCGAGCAGAACGAACAGCATGAGCAGCGCGTTGCGGCGAAAGCCCTCGCGAACCCGCGCAAGCTGCATAAACAGCGGAAAGCAGGCCATCATGTACCGCCCGCCGCTAATCATCCAGCCGGAAAGATAGGTAAAGCCCAGATACGCCAGCGCGTAGAGGGAATAGCTGAGGCGTTCGCCGCGAAGGACGCCCCCCAGAATCAGCGCGCCCGCCGCAAAATACAGCGCGATCTGCGGCGCATAAATAATCATGCTCAGCCCGGGATACTGCACGGCCAGATCATACTGCGTGCTTATGTTGCGGCCAACCCACTGCGTGGTCTGATACCACGGCTCGTTCGCCTCAAAGGCCAGAAATTTCAGGCAGTCGCCATGCAGCGCCCAGTTAATTCCCAAATACACAACAAAGCCCAGCGGAATCAACAGCATTGGCAGCGTATCCCGCACACGGCGCTCCTTCGCGCGCACGCAGGCGTAGGCCTCGTACAGCGCGGGGAAAAACAGCAGCATGCCCTGCACGCGCGTCAGTGCGGCCAAAAAGCCAACCGCGCCCGCCGCGGCAAAGCGCTTTTTGCGCAGCAGCAGCATGCACAGCATCGTCAGCAGCAAAAACAAGCCTTCGCTGAACACGCCCATGACAAACGCCGAAAAGGGATACAGGTTCAGCAGCAGCACCGCCAGCCACGCCTCCGCCCTTTCGCAGCGCTCAAGCAGCATCAGCTCATAGAGCACGACGCACGAAGCCGCAAAGCAGACCTGAGAAATGATAACCCCCGACACGGCCAAGCTCCCTGTCAGCCAGGAGAAGCCTCGAATCAGCAGCGGATACAGCGGATAAAACACCAGATTGATCGCGTTTTCGCCCGTGCGGACATAGCCGTTTTGCGCAATATCCAGATAGCGCGGCGAATCCCCCGCCGTCGTCCAGCGGTTGACCATAGCCTGCCAAAGCGTTTGCAGCGTCAGCCCGCCGGATAAAAGCTGGCCGAGCGCCAGCATCAGATATTGCAAAAGCAGCGCCGTGAGCGCAACGGTCAGCCAGGCGGCAAGGCGTTTTCTGATTTGCATTTCTTAATGATCCTCCTCACGCCCAGACGCCCGTCGCAGCAGCGTAAACCACCGCCGCCG
>OIZL01001818.1_pt1 | contig 10718 bp, 16 predicted proteins | sample 1588541 | NCBI WGS metagenome assembly OIZL01 (sample SAMN03283285) | human gut metagenome | biome: human-associated habitat; material: feces | host: Homo sapiens | place: Peru | collected 2012 | reverse complement strand
TTTTAAACTGCTAGAAAACATTTCATATTGTCTTATATATTGTAATACTTCATCGCTATTATAGTTAATCATAGCCAACCACCTCTATCTATAATAATTATATATTCTATTGCTTTATTTGTCAATTTTTAAAAAAGCCTTTTTAACTTTTTTTGCCCATTTACATCTAATATTTACAATGGTATAATATTTTTGGTGAAATTATGAAGAAATTTAATATGATTGATGAAGAATTTATCTGCCATAATTGTCATAAAAAAGTAGATAAATTAAACTATACTGCAAGAGATCACTGCCCTTATTGCTTGCATTCTATTCATGTCGATATTAATCCAGGAGATCGCGCTAATGAGTGTCAAGGAGATATGGTTCCAATTGGTATTGAGAAATTTAAAAACACCTATAAAATTATTTATAAGTGTATGAAGTGTAATGCTTCAAAAAGAAATATTCAAGCACAAGATGATGATATTAATGAAATTATTAAGATAAGTGTAGGTAGATAAGTTATGGAAAAGATAGATAAATTTTTAAAACACGAACAATATAATTTATTGGGAGAATTAAATAATGCTAAAAGTGATCCTTTGTTTAACGAATTTGTAAGTAAGATAAATGTTAGTGATAAAAAGCTATCATATAATACATCAAAATTACAAGATGCATGCCGTGAGTTTAATAATTGTTTAAACTGTAAAGGTCTTAATTTTTGTAAAAATGAAGTTAAAGGTTTTATGTATACATATGATGTTTTAAATGATGATATAAGTTTTATTTATAGTCCTTGTAGATTTAATAAGGAAGATAATGAATCAAGTAGTAATGTTTCTTTATATAATATATCTTCTAAGTTAAAAGAGGCTAGGGTAAAGGATATTTATACTGATGATAAATCAAGAATAGGTATTATTTTATATATTAATGATTATATTGAAAATTATTTTAAGAATAGAAAAAAAGGACTTTATTTATCAGGAAACTTTGGTAGTGGTAAAACTTATCTTATTGCATCTTTATTTAATGAACTTGCTAAAAAGGATGTTAAGTCAGCGATTGTTTATTTTCCTGAGTTTTTAAGAAGCTTAAAGGCATCATTTAATAATAGTGAGGATTCAACTTACAGTGATAGATTTAATTATATAAAAAAAATACCATTATTACTTATTGATGATATAGGGGCTGAAAATTTAACTAGTTGGGGCAGAGATGAAGTTTTAGGAACAATACTTCAGTACCGTATGGAGGAAGATTTACCAACGTTTTTTACTTCTAATTTAAATATAAATGATTTGGAAGTTCATCTATCTATTACAAATAGTAATGCTGATAAGATAAAGGCAAGAAGAATAATAGAGAGAATAAAATATTTAACAACAGAAATGACTTTAATTGGAATTGACAGAAGGAAATAAAAAAAATAATCATTTTTTCTAAAATTCTCCAAATTATGATAAATATAAGGGTTATAATTTATCTTGCAAAGGAGATAATATTATGCCAAGTGAACTTGTATATGAAAATGAAAAATTAATTTATTCTATTATTAATAAATATAGAAATTACTTTGATTTAGAAGACTTATATCAAGTTGCAGTTGAGGGATTAATTAAAGCTTATAAAAAATATAAAGATGATATGAATACTAAGTTTTCATCTTTTGCTTACTTTTATATAATGGGAGAAATAAAAAAGTATTTAAGAGAACAAGCAGTAATAAAGGTTAATAAAGATACTATAAAGTTAAAATGCTTAATTGATAAAACTTCATCTTATCTTTGTCAAAAATTTCAACGTGAACCTACTGTTAAAGAAATAGCTTGTTTTTTAGAGATTAAAGAAGATGTTGTTTTACAAATTTTATCACTAAATTTAAATGCTCAAAGTTTAGATAAAGAATTTGATTTTGATAGTGATTCTAATCTTTATAATACAATAAGAGTTGATGAAAAGTATTATGATGAAGATATACTTGATTTAAAAATTCAAATGGAAAAATTAAGTGATATTGATAAAAAAATAATTAATGAAAGATATATAAATGATTTAAGTCAAAGTGAAGTGTCAAAACAGATGTGTATGACACAAAGTATGGTATCAAGAAAAGAAAAAGAGATACTTACAAGATTACGTGTTAGACTTAGATAATCTTATATCTTTTTTTTGTATACTTTTTTTAATTTTATTCATAATAAAAATGGTGATTATTATGAAAGAGAGTGAATTTCAGGAACTTGTTAAAAAACATAATCCAAATGAGCATAAGGTGCGTAACGCTATAAGGGCTTTTGTTATTGGAGGTTTAATTGGTGCTTTTGGTAATTTTTTAATTAATTTTTATCAAATGATATTTCATATTGCCTCAAATGATGCTTCTGTACTTATGATAACAACTTTGATTTTTCTTGCTTGTTTATTTACGGCCCTTGGATTTTTTGATAATTTTGTAAATTATGGAAGGATGGGTGTTATAATTCCAATTACAGGATTTGCTCATTCTATGCAAAGTGCTATTTTAGACTATAAAAAAGAAGGTTTAATATATGGTTTTGGTAGTAATGTTTTTAAATTAGCAGGGTCAGTAATTTTATATGGTGTAGTATCGGCATATATCTTTGGGATATTAAGATATGTAATAATGGGAGGTTAATATGACAATAAAATTTAATAATGTCTTTGTAGAAGGTGCTTCGACAGTAGCAGGTTTAATAGAAAAAGAAGGACCTTTAAGAAAATATTTTGATAAGACTTACGATGATTATTATTTTAATGAAAGTTCTTTAGAACTTGCAGAAGTGAAGTTACAAAATGATAGTATTGATATACTTTTGAAAAAGATTAAGAGAAAGAAGGATATAATTGATTTAGTAATTGGTGGAGACCTTTTAAATCAGATAACTGCGACATGTTATGCAGTTAAAAAGTATAAGACTTCATTTTTAGGTGTTTATAGTGCTTGTGCTACTACTATGGAAAGTATTATAATTGGTGGTACTTTTATAGAAAGTGGAAAGATAAATAACTGTATATGTACTACAAGTTCTCATAATTTAACTAGTGAGAAACAATATCGTAATCCTATTGAATATGGTGCTCCTAAACCTAAGACTGCTACTTTTACATCAACTGGTGGGGCAAGTATTTATCTTACTAGTAAGGAAACAAATGTTAAGGTTACAAGTGGTACTATAGGAACAATAGTGGATTTAAACTGGAAAGATCCTAATAACATGGGTGCTGCTATGGCTCCGGCGGCTGCAGATACTATTTATAATCATTTAAAAAATAATGATGAAAGGGTAGAAGATTATGACCTTATTTTGACTGGTGATTTGGGGTTATTTGGTAAAGAAATATTAAAAGAATATATAAATAAACAATATAAATTAAAATTAGATACAAATTATAATGATTGTGGAGTAATGTTATATGATATGGAAAAACAAAAAGAGATAACTGCTGGTGGGTCTGGACCTGTTTGTAGTGCTTTAGTTAATTATAGTTATGTATATAAAATGTTAAAAGAAGGAACATTTAAAAAGGTTATGTTAGTATCAACTGGTGCACTTTTTTCTCCAACTTTTTCTTATCAAAAACAGAGTATTTTGGGGATTGCTCATGCTGTAACATTGGAGGCTAATGTATGACATATATTTATTCATTTTTATTCTGTGGTTTGTTATGCTTAATTGCACAGATTATTTTAGATAATACTAAGTTAACTGCAGGTCATATAACAAGTATTTTTGTGGTAATAGGTACATTACTTGATATATCAAATATTTATGATAAAATAATTTTAAAAGTAGGTGGGGGAGCACTTGTTCCGATAACTAGTTTTGGACATTTATTAATCCATGGAGGACTTGCACATACAACAGAGTCTGGTTTTATGGGAGTAGCTATGGGAATGTTTGATTTAACTGCTTCGGGAATAACGTGTGCTATAGTATTTAGTTTTATATTTGCTTTAATATTTAGACCTAAAAATTAGAACGATTTTCTAATTTTTTTATTTTAATAATAAAGATGTTGACAAATAGTTAAATCAAGTAGTAAATTAAATGTAATGTTATTTGATAGGTGATATAATGGTGTGTGTATGTATCTTAAAATTTTTTATGAAATTTATTGAAATAATAACTAATTTCAATAGTTTTGTGTGTTAAAAAATAAACGCAGATAGGAAATTTGCTTGGTATTTTTCCTAATTGCGTTTTTTATTAAAATATATAGGAGGTAGGAGTATGATTAATTATAATCTTAAAAAAGGGGATAAAGTTGCTATTGTTTCATTATCTAGTGGAATAATGGGAGAGAAATATGTAAGACATGAACTTGAAATAGGCGTTAAAAGACTACAAGAATTTGGACTTGTACCTGTTTTTATGAATAATTCACTTAAGGGTATAGAGTATATAAAAAATCATCCTGAAAAGCGTGCAGATGATTTAAAAAATGCGTTTATGGATAAGGATATAAAAATGATAATTACTGCGATTGGTGGTGATGATACATATAAAACTATTCCGTATTTAATGGAGGATAAAGAGTTTATTAAATGTGTTAAAGATAATCCAAAAATATTTTCTGGTTTTTCTGATACAACTATTAACCATTTTATGTTAAATAAACTTGGATTATCAACATTTTATGGTCCTGCGTTTTTAGTGGATGTTGCTGAACTTGAAGATGATATGCTAAGTTATACTAAAGAATATTTTTTGAAATATTTTGATAATAAAGAAATTATAGAGATAAAATCTAGTCCTATTTGGTATGAAGATAGGTCAAATTATAATGAGTCTCAAGTTGGTGTTAAAAGAGTATCTCATCCTGAAACACATGGTTTTGAAGTGTTAAATGGTGGCGGTGTAGTGAGTGGTAAATTATTTGGGGGATGTATTGATAGTATATATGATGCCTTTGTTGGAGAAAGGTATGGTGATGAAAATATTATTTTTGAAAAATATGAATTATTACCGACTTTAGAAGAATGGAGTGAAAAAATATTATTTTTAGAAACTTCTGAAGAAATGTTAACTCCAGAAAAACTTAAGAAAATATTACTTGAGTTTAAAAAAAGAGGGATTTTGGATGTTGTTAAGGGATTAATTATAGGTAAACCAATGAATGAAAAATATTATGAGGAATATAAAAATGTTTATAGAGAGGTATTTAAAGATAGTAATGTACCAGTTATGTATAATGTAAATTTTGGTCATTCTGTACCACGTTGTTTTTTACAATATAATTCTATAACAACAGTAGATTATGACAATAAAAAAATAATTATGAAATTAGTTAATTTAAGTGAGGTAAACTGATGGGAACAATTATTGCAATAGGTGGGGGTAACAATGGTAGAAAGTTAAACGATGGTACTACTGAATTTTATAATACAGAACTTATTGATAGAGAAGTAGTAAAAGCTACGAATAAGGAAAATCCTAATTTTTTATTTATTTGTCATGCTATGGATTGTTTAGAATTACAAGAGGAGTATTTTGAAACAATGAAGAGAATATATGGTGGTAGGTTTAAATGCAATTGTCGTATTTTGAGAACTAGTGAGTTATTAAATAATGAAATAACAGAGGAAAAACTTAAGTGGGCTGATATTATTTATGAAGGTGGTGGAGATACTTTATCAATGATAGACTTATGGAAGAAGAGTAAGTTTGATAAGAAATTATTTAATGCTTATAATGATGGAAAAGTTATATGTGGAATAAGTGCTGGAGCAGTGTGTTGGTTTAATTCTTGTAATTCTTCTTACTTTAATAAATTTATTACTGTAGAGTGTTTAAATTGGATAGATTTATATATGACACCACATTGTAATGAAAGTGGTAGATTGGAGTATACAAAAAAAGCCTTAAGAGCTAATAATCTTTTGGGAATAGCATTATCTAATCAATGTGCTCTTCATATAATTGGTGATATGTATCGAGTATTAGTAAGTGGAAATGATGCTTATTGTCTTAAGTCTTATTGGGATAATAACAAATATATAGAACGAAGAATAGAACCATCTATGGAATTTAAAGATATTAATGAATTATTTAATAGGAGTGTTTTATGAAAATAGAAATACCTAGTATTAGTGATTATGATAGAGTTAATGAATTAGCGGTGCAAGTACATGAATTTCATGTTAAATTAAGACCTGATTTGTTTCTTAAAAGTGATGTAGTGATTACAGAAGAGAGATTTAAAGAACTGGTACTAAAAAATGAAATATATGTTGCTAAAGATAATGATAGGGTAGTTGGATATATAATATTTAATATAGTAGAGAAAACCAATCCGCTTATGAGATATAGAAAACAATTAAATATTGAAAATATTTGTGTTGATGAGTTAGATAGAAATAAAGGTGTTGGTACTAAAATTCTTTTATTTGTGAAGGAATTTGCTATTTTAAATAATTGTACAGATTTATATTTAACGGTAAATGAAGAGAATAAAAATGCTATAAAGTTATATGAAAAACTTGGTTTTAAAGTGAAAGAAATAGAATATTTAATGAGTTTGTAGGAGGTTATTATGGAGTATTTAAATGTATATGATGAAAATAAGAACAAGTTATCGAGAAGAATTTTAAGGGGGGAAAGGTTAAATGAAAATGAACATATTTTACTTTCAATAATAATTATTCAAAATGAGAGTGATGAATATTTGATACAAAAAACTTCAAAAGAAAAGGGAAGTGTTTATGCTACTACAGGTGGGCATGTTTTATATGATGAAACATCTAAGGATGCAATAATGCGTGAAGTAAAGGAGGAACTTGGTATTGATATATCTAATGATGAGATTGTTTTTGTAGATAGTATTATTTTGGGTACTCCTATATTTGATGTGTATTATTTAAAAAAGAATATTGATTTAAATGACGTAGTAATGCAGAAGGAAGAGGTTTCTGATATTATGTATATGTCTAAGGATAAAGTATTAAATTTAATAGAGGCTGATGAGTTTAAGAAATCACATGGTATTATATTTAAGGAGTTTTTAAGTAATGAATATAAAATATAGGTTAACTTCGGAAGAAGAAAAAAGAAATAACAAAATAATTGGTGATTTATTTGTATTGAATACTGATATAAAGTTTATAGGTAATAATAATATAATTTATGTAAATGGAAGTGTAAGTTTAGTAAATTCTAATATTTATTTTCGCGGAAATAATTCATTAATTTATATATGTAATACAGATGATAAGTTAACTTTAGATATAAAGATGTATAATAATTCAGTTTTATATTTTGGTGAGGATATGTGGATAAATCGAGGTATTAAGATAGTGATTTTTGAACAGAATAATGTTTTTTTTCTTAAGGAAAATTCTCATTATTTTGTTGATAAAGAAATAGAAGAGTTTTCTTTATATCCACATGATGATTATATATATGAGAAGGATGATAAGACATTATCTTTTGAGAAAATTGAAGAGGATTTGAATAGATTTTCTGTTAAGGAAAAAATAGAATATTTAACTGATATAACTAATAATAAGAGTAAGAATAGATTTTTTATAGAATAGTTACTCTTTTTCTATTGCTAGAATAATACCTAACATTATCATATATGAAAGGAGTGATGAACCACCATAACTAATAAATGGAAGGGTAATACCCATAATAGGAAGTATTCCAATAGTCATAGCAATGTTTTGTATTTGTCCCCATAATATAATGGATATGAAAGTAATAATTATGTATTTATATAAGTTGTTATCTATTTTTTTACCGATTTTTAAAATTCTAATATCAAATAGAATAATTGTTGAAAGGAGTATAAATATTCCAAATAGACCAAAAATTGATGCGAATGAAGAAAATATAAAATCTGTATGTCCTTCTGGGTAATAAATTAAAATATTATTAATTCCATTACCAAAGAATTTACTTGATGCGATGGCAATAACCGAGTTTTCTAGTTGCATTCCTTCGTTTTTTGCCCAATCAAGTAGTCTGTCTAATCTGTAAAAGAAGTTACTTCCTAAAATTTTTATAAATACTTCTTCTTTAAAATAATATAGATATATAATTAAACCTACAATTATGATAAATAAACTAATAAAACTAATAAGCCATGCTTTATTTATATCTGATATAAATAAAGTTACAAAGAAAATAATTAAGTAAATCATAACTGCACCAGTATCAGGTTCTAAAAAGGTTAAAATTCCTGGTACTAGAATAATAATACCCATTTTTAGAATTAAAATAAATTCATCTTTAAAACTAGTTTTTTTGGTGTTAAAGTCACTAATTAATTTACATAGTACTAAAGTAATACCTATTTTCATAAATTCACTTGGTTGAAATGACCCGATGTATGGTATATTAAACCAAGCTTTAATACCATTTGTTTCTTCTCCTATTAAGAGTACTAGTAAAAGGAGTAAAACATTAAATAGATAGATATATATACTATATTTAAGTATTTTTTTAATACCTATTTTTTGTATTATATAAATTAAAATAAGACCAAGTGTAAAGTATATAACTTGTTTTTTTACTAAGAATAATTTATCAGAATACAAAAAGTTAGTAAAACTATATATTGAAGTTAAACTAATTATAAAAAAAATAATAATATATATAAGTATTTGTTTATCAATAAATATCTTTTTTTTCATATTATTATTATGTATTTATAAAGTATTTTTTATAACTAAAGTGCATAAAATTTAACAAAGGAGAAAATTTATGAAAAAACCTGAAATATTTAAACCTAGAATAGAACATGATTTAAATAATAACAAGAATGCCTATTATTCATTTATAAAAGAGGATGAACAGATAAGAAAAACAAATGAAGATCCGGTAGATACATTAGATAGATTAATAAAAAGTAATTCTTATATTTTTAATAAAAAGGTTTTAATTGTTACTAAGGAAAAGGAGTATTTGACTAAAATAGCAGGTAAAATAGGTAAGAAGGTTATTACGATAGATGGTGATTCTATAAATATTGATGACATCATAAGAATAGAAGAAAAATAAAGTCTTTTTTAGGCTTTATTTTTATATAAAAAGACTGAAAGGTATACTTTCGGTCTATTTAAATACATGCAATATAAGTATCATCTAAACATTTTAAAGTACTAATACAATTTAAGTTAATTGTAAAAAATGAATTTGTACTGACATATGGATATGCACTTGTTTGGTCTGGGTTTGGTGCTAGAACTCTACATGTTGCACAACAACCATCTACAGCTTCTACTCTAAATACACTTGATGTACCAGTATCGCTATCTAAAGTATAAGGCATAGTCCATAAAGTTGCATTAGGACATGAATAGAAACTAACAGGTCTTGTATTTGCACTAGTACAAATAGAATTATTACCTAAAATAGGTCTATCACATGTATTAAGGCAACTATCAATACATTGTCCTTGTTTTTGAAGTTTTACAATTGTACATAAAGTATCAGAGAAGCAAGAACAATTATTACCTCCACACATTATAATACCTCCTTTCTAAACACATTCTATAAAAGTATCATCTAAACAACGCAAAGCACAAATACAATTACAACTTACAGTAAAAAATGAATCAGTTTTTACATATGGAAAACTTGAACTTTCATCAGGATTAGTAGCAAGAACTCTACAAGTAACACAATTATCACATACTTTTTCTACTCTAAATGCTGTTGATGTACTATTTATTTCATCACCATTATATGTTATTGTGTATGGTAAAGTTAAAGGTAAATTGTTTGATGTATATAAAGTAATAGGTCTTGTGTTATAAACAAACGCTTGTGAATTAGAAGTAAATCCTAAAAATGGTCTGTCACATGTGCTTGGCATATCATCTACCTTTTCAGCCTGGTCTTGTAGTACGTTTATAACTTTTAAAATATTGATGATGCAGCAATCATTATCATTCATATATAATCCACCCCTTTTTTTATTTCTAATATAAGATATTCTAACCAAATAAAATGGTGTGTTATTAATACCTATTAATAAAGTATATGTTAACGAAATAAAAAATTTAACGTACTTGACATTTAGTTACTATTAAAATAAAATATATTATACGAGGAGAAGGTTATGGAAGAAAAAAAATATTATTGTGTAAAATTAAATGGATATAATAATAAAAATAGTTATTATGGATTAACTAAAAAGAATACTCTTTTGGATGGGGTTTTGAAAAAAGAATATAGTAAATTAGATAAGGATAATCTTGATTATGATTTTTTATCTTTAGATAGTAAGGTAACTTCATTTAAAAATTCATTTTTAGTAGAAGGTTTTTTTCCTGTCATAGCAGAAGAAGTAGATGGTAAATTATATGATGTTATTACTTTAGAAGAAATTCCTTTAGTAAAGGTTGGTTCTAATGAATTTGGTTATACTAGTAAAGAAGCAATTTCTATATATTATGTAAATTTATTATTGTCTTTACTTGATGAAGATAGTAGAAAAAGATATATTCAAGCTTTTAATGAATTAAAAAGTACTATAACTGAATTAAATAAAAATAAAGAATTATATGCTAAAAACTATGGTCCATTATGTTTAAAAGATAATGTTAACTATAATTCTTATATGTGGAGTAAAAATCCATGGCCATGGATGAATACAGGAGGTAACTATAATGTTTAGATATGAAAAAATGTTAGAATACCCAATTAACATAAAGAAAAAAGACCTTAAAATGGCCAAATTATTAAATGACCAACTAGGTG
>OIZL01001816.1_pt1 | contig 10727 bp, 7 predicted proteins | sample 1588541 | NCBI WGS metagenome assembly OIZL01 (sample SAMN03283285) | human gut metagenome | biome: human-associated habitat; material: feces | host: Homo sapiens | place: Peru | collected 2012 | reverse complement strand
AGAATAGGCTTGCAAACCTACATACATTTTGCCTTCAAGAGAAGTACCTGTTGTCAAAATTATTGCACGGCAAGAATATTCAATTCCATATTCATCAACTGCACCAACAATTTGTTTATCTTTAACCTTGATATCTGTAATGCAAGTCTGTTTTATCCAGATGTTATCAGTGTTTTCAAGAATATGACGCATATATTGCGTGTATTCTTTTTTGTCAGACTGCGCTCTTAACGCTCTAACGGCTGGACCTTTTGAAGAATTAAGTGTTTTCATTTGAATATAAGTTGCGTCTGCCACCTCACCCATAACACCGCCAAGGGCTTGCTCGATTGATCGAATGCAGTAGTGATCGGGCGAGACAGACGGGTAGGCAAGCTCAAAAAGTTCTTCATCGGTAAGTCTTTCTGCCTGAAGATCTTCGGTCGTAACCACATGAGGAAAAGGGCTTTTGTCATGGTAGGTTTTTGCGATGCAACAAAGGTCAGTGCCCGGAATATCCTGATGTGGAACATCTGCGGCGTAATTCTGACTTACCACCGCAATGTAAATGTTATCCATAAATCCTCCTTTCGTGATAAACGTTATAGAATATCTATAATAAATATGTCAGAAATTTTAAAATTGAAATGGGGCTGAAATAAAGCTACACAGTCTGTGAAGAAGAAAAATGTATTGCTGCTGTACGCACGAATTACCATAATGTAGCTAGACAGGAAGACATTAAGATTTCTGAAAGGAGTGTTGCACTATGGCAACAAAATCAGCTGATTTGTACGCAAGAATAGAGCCAGATGTGAAAGAGCAGGCAGAATTGACCGAAGCAGAATTGAATGCGGAACTGGAAAAAGGGTATGCGGATATGGCTGCAGGCAGAACAAAACCCGTAAAGCAGGTATTTACTGATATTCGCAAAGACTATGGTTTATGATTTAGGAGGTAATTATCACAGATCAGGAGGTCGTAGTATTTCTTCATACGATCAACCAGATGCTGCTGAGAAACTTCCTATTTGGAATCTCAAAAGGAATCCATCCGCTACACCCTGAGATTGGAGACAGAAAAAGGCAACCCTTACGAATAAGGACAGCCTTTCGGTTAATCGTGCAGATTCATATTTTTTAATGCTCTGAGCTGATCCCGCTTTGCGTAGATTACATTCAGAATATACACCTTGCCGGATGCATCATCTGGTCTGTAATAGATGTAAAAGTTCTTGGCGATGATTTTTCGCACACCTCTGGAGTGCCATGGCTCCTGTTCTATAGGAGCGATACTGGAAGCCATGTACGTCAGTTTTTGCAGCTCGCTGCGGATGGCACGAATGTAATTCAATGCGATATCCGGGACTAACAAGGTGTATGCGATGTAGTCTCTGATTTCAAAAAGGTCAGTTTCTGCATCCGGTGTAATGATGATTTCATAGGAGTCCACTTATTTAAGACCCCCTTCCAGATCGTCAAACACCTCGCTCATTGGTCTGCCTTCACCGGAAATCGCCTGAGCGTAGCTGTGCTGGAGTTTTGCATTCAATTCGGCATCAGACATTGCATCAACGGTTCCTGGCTCTGCCGGAATCGTCAGAGAGAAAGGAACACCATGATGGTAAATGATCTGACGGTAAAGGGAATTAATTACAACAGAAACAGGAACACCAAGCTTCTGCAGAATGTCTTCTGCTTCGATCTTTACATTATTTTCAACACGGGCACTTACGGTTGAGTCTTTCATATCAAATACCTCCTGTTGATCACATTGTAATTCGTTGTATTGCAGACTGCAAGACATACTGCGTGAATTGAGCGTGATATTCTACAGCAGAACGAGGAAGATGAAGAGAAAAAATTGGTGGAATAATAAAACGAAAGGTTGGTCCAGAAACGGATGACGAATGATTACAAGCCGAGTGCGGATCTGCTGCAGCACGTGGATGAAACGTTAAAATTGATGTCAGTTCTGACGGATGACCGGAGATTTGAAGAGGTCATACAGGAACTGCCGGGAAAGGGAGGTACCAGTATGTGCACAGTGTTAGACAAGGTTGAGAATAAGGGCAGGGAAGAAGGAAAACTGGAAGGACTTGCGCAGGGAAAGCTGGAAGGGATGATTCAGATCTATTATAAGGAACTGCATTATTCCGCAGATCAGATTTCCAGAGAGTTGGGAACTCCGGTGGATCAGATTCAGGAAATCATCCGCAAGCTTACGAAGTGATTTCGGGAAAGGCTTATTCGACAAAGCCTTTCCGTGTTATTGACAGGTTTTTTACGTTCAAGCGTCGTAAAACCACAGCGAGGCAAAACAGGCGGAGCGGCGTGAATATTGCAGCAAGGCCTCCCGAGCGGAGCAGGTTCAGTTTTCGTCGCGGGGAATGTCCTTTGGCATGCCAAGTGCGAGGAGGCGGCTGTAATTTTTATAGTACAGATAGAAGCCGCCGATGTTGTGCTGTACGTCGTCGATCCGCACGCGGAAGCCATCGTGCCGCACCATGAAGGAGCCCAGAATTTTGTCCGGGCAGCGCATGTACATGGCGTATTCCGGGAAGAAAAAGCCGTTCAGCATCCGGTCCGCCCGCACGCGAATCGTGCGCAGGAAGTACGGAAGATCGAATTCCTTCAGATAAGGAAGACCGGGATTTTCCGCCAGGATCCTTTCGTACGTTTCAAAGGTGACCATCAAAAGCTCCAGGAAGGTGTGGTAGGTGGTCTCCCGTTTATAAAGAAAATCAAGATTCACCCGGGCATTCCGGAGGGCGAAGGTATCGTAATCGTCCCGATGGATGTACCGGGTGATTTCGTTCATGGCGTACGCGACCCAGTGATCGCGGTAACGCGTATAGTCGGCCGCCAGGAAGTGGGCCACTGCTTTTTCGGCGTAAAATAACCATTTTTCCTCTTTGGTCAGCCGGTACAGCCTGCAGAGTGCATAGGCAGCCTCTCCGTCGTAGTACACCGTGCGATAGCGCTCCTTGAGGGAAAAGTCCATGTTCAGAACATGTGAAAATTCGCCGGTTTTCGGATTCAGCAGGGAGAGAATTCCGCTTCCGAGGGCGCAGGCAATTTCGGTATAGCGGCGTCGCAAAGCTTCCTGCTCCGGGAGCACATCCTTTGCGTGCAAAATCTCCGCATTCGGAGCCTTTGTGAGAGGCTCCCTGGAACGCAGAATTGCAGGACGAGGCTCTTCGGAGCACAAAATTTCAGAACGAGGCTCCCCGGAACGCAGAATTGCAGGACGAGGCTCCTCGGAGCACAGATCCAGGTACTCTGTGATGGCGAGAATCAGGACGCCCCCTCCGCCGAGCTTGATTTCGTCTTTCAACGGTTCGGAAAGATAGGCGGTGTCCGAATCCCTGTAAACCAGGGCGTGAGAGAGCAGGTACTCAATGGAACGCGCGGCGAGGGAGAAGACCGAAGCTTTTGGGGTTATGCGGTACTGACACAGAAGGCTCCAGATTGTGCTCGCATGGCGCATGCAGTTGTAACCGGGGATCACGCGGTCAAAACGCGGGTAGTACCCATATCGGAAGGAGCCGCCCTGCTGCACTTGTTTTTCCAGAAAGGAAGCGGCAGCGGTGACGAAGCTTCGTGCGGCAGCGGCATCAAGATTTTGAATTTCGCGGCGCCCGCGGGAGAGGCCGTCGGGAATGAGAGGAATGACACATCCTGATGCAGAGGAAGAATCGGCGCCAGTCGCGGCAGCGGCATTGGCGGCAGAATCGGTGTCGTAGAAAAATCCTGTGGTCTGAAACAGAAGGAAGAACTCCGGGAGCTTTGGAAGAGCCGGCCGTCCTGCTTTCTTCAGATAGCGATTGAGATCCGCCAGAGAGATGCTGCCGCTTGCATAATCCAGTATTTTCGCACCGTTTAATTCTTCCTCAAGAAGCGCCGTCCGGAAGCTCCGGTCAAAAGAAAGCCCGAAGCGGAAAAATTCGTTCCAGCCGGGCTCCTTGATCATATATGCAAGCGTCTTTGCATCCGCAGGGGCGTATTCCGTCACAACGTCCGCCTTCAGCCAGCGGAACCGCTGACGCTTCTTCTGAATGAGTGTCCAGGCCTTCTGCTGCGCATCGGCAAACGCCTCCGCGATATCCGCGCCGCTCCCATGAACGACGTCCGCCCGCGCACTTCCGTCACTGAAGGAAAGAAAAACAAGAAAGCCGTTTTCCGGGACATAGACGCCGGAAGTCTGCATGGCCGGCAAAAGCTCCCGGCAGGCGCCACGAAAGGATGCTTGCGAGAAAGAGGAGGACGAAAACGATGCAGACAAGGAAAATTCTCTCATTGCTATAGCCACCCTGAAGAAAATAATTGGAAAATATGAGATGTTATCAAAAATCTAATGGAATTTATGATTGCTGATTTTTATAATGATAGCTGTAATAAATGAACAACTCTAATATTAGCCGAGACTTGCCGTATGTGCAAATGGCATGAATATGTTTCTGCGTAACGGGTTGTGTATCAGTTGGCTTTGAAGATTGTACGATGGGAGGCATTGCATGAGACGTCGTGAAGAGAACAATCAGGATAACAGAGAGAACACCGGGAAAATGTCCAGACTTGCGAAAAGCGTCATGGCAGCAGGACTTGCCGTCGGCGGAGCCACTGCGTTTGGCGATATGAGCGTATTTGCTGCGGAGAACGTGGACGGCGGAGATCCGGGTGTCACTGTCGATACAAATGCACAGAGTGACGTTGAGCAACATTCTGTGGAAATCCCGACAGGTGCGGTCAGCGTTTCGTCAGAAGTGACCACAACTGTGTCTGCACCCGCCCCTGCGGCGGCTGCCTCTGCACCGGCTGCATCAGAACCTGCCCCTGCGGCGGTTGCCCCTGCACCTGCTGCATCAGAACCCGTCCCTGCGGCGGCTGCCCCTGCACCTGCTGCATCAGAACCCGCTCCTGCAGCGGCTGCCCCTGCAGCGACTATACCTGCACTGGTTGTAGCAGAACCCGCAGCTTCCACGACAGAATCTGCCTCTGCAACAACTGTGCCCGTGCCGATTGTGTCTGAGTCCACATCAACTACAACTCCAGAGACTGGGAACAGCGTGACAACGACTACTACTGAGCAGAATGCGGGGGGAGCAATCACCGTAACGAAAACAGAGACAACATACGATCCGAGCACATGCACAGAAACCAAGACAGAAACAAAGACAACGACTGAGATAGCACCGGGCGGCTATGATGAATCAACGTTCGGAGATAAGAAGACAGAGGAGACAAAAAAGGTAACGAATCCGGATGGTTCTGTAACGACCACAAACCAGTATACCGGTACGGATGGATCTACAACAACGGAAACTATCACGGAAACCAAAACACCGGGAACAACCAGCCCTACTGTCATTTCTCCCTCAGACGGAACGAAGAAAGATGCTGTTCTGGTAGATGAGAATGGCAATCCGGTGAAGGATGCGAACGGGAAAAATATCACCGACAAAGTTACGGATTGGGAAGAAAAGAAGACAGAGTCGACGGGTGAGACAACTACGACGACTTATGTGGCGATTACGACATCAAAGGCAGAGAGCGCCAATGAAGAAGGCGTAGATCTTGGCTTAACGGAATATTATTTTACAGCGATTGAAAATGGACAGCCAATCCGTGTTCCGGTATCCGGTGCAGGCGTGCAGCTGGAAGCTGTGCCGAACGGAGACGGCACATTTTCTGTGAACTACGGTGGACAGGTTTACACATTAGCTGCCACGGCTGTCACAAAAAAAGGCACTCTGCCAAACGGAGCATCCGTATCCGGGAAGGATAACGCCGGAAAAGATATATCGGTTAAGGTTGATGATAAGAAGGCGGAAATAGAGGTTACGCCGAACGGAGATGGATATACATTTAAGGATGTGAATGGGAAGTCGGTTACGCTTAAGTTTGCGGATGGGGTGGTAAAGACCAGAGAAGGCGAGCCGTATTACTACCTGGAAACAGTGAAGGAGAATGGAACAACAGAGGAAGTGCGTCTGAATGGATCAGGTACTTTTTCTGCAGATCGAAATGCTGATGGAACGTACCAGGTAACCATCGATGGAATATCTTATAAGGTCAGAGCGGCGGCAGGTCAGATACAATCAGAAACACAGAATACACTTTCCGGAACAGATGAGAACGGGACGTCTGGATCGGTGGAAGTAGCAGATAACGTAGATAAAATTCAGGTGGCATGGGATACCGATAAGAAAAAATACAAGGGAACCTTTCAGGACAAGAATGGCCAGACGGTTACATTGTTCTTTGATTCTGCGACAGAGGAAACGGTAAGCTCATATACTTTTATTCTTGTGCAAGACGAAAACGGAACGAAAAAGGTCAGAGTAGATCCGAAAAACCTGCCGACACCTGTCTGGAATGAAACAGAAAAGGCTTATCAGATAACGCTGGATGGTACGACATACACGGTTGATTCGAGCAGTGTTTCGGAAAAGATAACCATAAAAGGACAGGAACTTGCAGGGGGTACCCCGGAAAAGGTGAATGTCCGAAAAGAACTGGATAAGGCTGGAAAAGAAACCGGGAAGTATATCGGGACATTCACAGGAAAAGACGGAAAAGAATTTTCACTGCTCTTTGAAGAGAGCGAAGTTCGGCATGAAAAAGGGGAGCAGTATTACTACATTAATACCCTTGACGGTAAAAAGGAAATTCCGAAGGACGCCGGGCTGGAAGTTGTAGAAGATGGTGGCAAATTCTATGTGCTGGTCAGGAAAAACGGAGAAACGGGAGAACCGGAGCGGTTTGAGGTTGATAAGAACAATCTGACGGAAACTGCTAAAGAGAAGAAATACTATGTGGTCGGCTCGAATGGACAAAAATATGAAGTTTCGTCCGGAACGGCACTGAAGGTGGAAGAAAGGAATGGACGGTATTACGTCCGATTTACTCCGAAAGATGGGAGTACTCCGATAGAGATTGCTGTGGATAAAATACAGACAATCGCTGGCAGTATCTATGCGGATGATCCGAACCTGAAGGAAATCTCCAGAATCATTGGAGATTTTGGAGTAACAGCAGCCATCAAAATTGGCGACGGTCATATGGACTCCAACTATCGTTATGGAGAAAGCAACGGAAGGGCACTTGGCGGTTCAAAGAGTGACTATCTTCCTTCTGGTCATACTAAGGGAGACACATCGTATATCGGATATGTTAAGGAAAAGGTCGTTAATTCGGGAGATTCTACGAAACGGCTTTGCATCAATTTGCGCGAAAACCAGGATCTTGTGACAAGCCAGACGGCGAATGCTGCAGGAGTCGATCAGGTAAACGGATATTGCTTTGTCCGGACGAAAAAGGCAGATGGAACATATGTGTATTATGAGATCCAGAATTTTGCTGAAGTCGTTGTGGTACAAGAAAACATTGCTGACAGCATCCGGAAGGATCTTGACGAAACAGCAAATCATGCGGAACAGCTTGGAAAGAACAAACAGACGGAAGGAGTTACCAGTGATATTAACAAGCTGACAGAGAAGAATTGGGACCTTTCGGATAGGGATGTATCTGACGAGAAAAAAAGTATTGATATCACAGGGGTTACCAATTCCGGCGAGAACAAGGATGTCGTCTATCTGTCTGTAGGAACCAATTCCGGATATGTGAATGGCTTTAAACAGGCAAGCCAGACAACCATCACCATGCGTGAGGATCAGATCCTTGTTATAAATGTTGATGCTGGAGATGCCAGCGAGATTGGACTGTATAAATTCGAGGTGAATCTGAAGAAGAAAGATGGTTCTACGGTAAGCTTTTCTTCAGATCCGCATAACTTAGGAGAGACTGTTGGCGATGCCATGCTGCGGTATGCACAGCAGATCATATTCAATTTCGGCAAATTCAACGGTAAAATTCGAACAGACGGATCTATCTGCGGCTTTATGATTGCACCGAATGCCACCGTTGCAATGAACAATACATCATCGGGAAGGATTGTTGCAAGAAAATATGAATCGAACAACGGTGAATGGCATTTTACAGGAACATATCCCGGAACAGGGTATGAGTATAACCCGGAAGAAGAGCATTCTGTTGAATACAGTATCAGCATGATGGAAGGGAAGAGAGAGAACTGTTTTGTTGTTCCGAAAAAGAGTGCTTCGCTGACACCGGCGGAAGCAAGGGAAAGCAGATTCTTTGTTGCGCCGACAAAGAGCACTTCGTATTTCCTGACGCCTTCAGAGGGAAAATCGACCACGTATTATATAGTGCCAACCAAAGACTCGATTGAGATTTACGAGACCAAGATTGATGCTCAGTACTATAAAACAAAAAAATATGAAAAGAAGGTGACCCAAACCTCGAAGAAATCCGAAAAGCAGTACATCTTCCGCAGAACAGAGGGAGACACCGACACAGATACCGATACAGACACCGATACAGACACGGACACGGATACAGACACCGATACAGACACCGACACCGATACGGATACAGACACGGACACGGATACGGACACTGACACCGATACGGACACGGATACCGATGAGGGAGAGGTTCTGGGTGTTCACAGAGATCGGGCGTCCGGCGGCAGGGTCCTGGGTGCAAAGCGCGGCCGTCACGTGGCAACCGGAGATGAGACCAATATGATGGCGAGTGCCATGATGGCGGGAGCATCCGGCGGCGGACTTGGACTGATCGGTCTTGTAAAGAAGCTTCGCAATCGGAGAAATCGCAGAAAGTGATTTCGCAGGAAGTGATTTTTCAGGTTTGCCGGAGAGATCGTCTTCGGGAGTTGTTTACAGAAGGTGAACACCGGGGAATGATGCGGAAGGAAAAAGGGCAGACGGAACAGTAACAGGAGCAGACAAGGGGATTTCAGCAGCCTGCGTGATCGCGGGATCTGCTGGAATCCCTTTGCTGTATGCCGTGAGAAACGTTGAGGGAAGCATCCTGGAAGTGAAAAATATCCGGATTGTACTTGGGATGTTGTATGATATAAATCGAGGCTGGGACAGAGATTGTCAGCAGAGAGGCTGTCAGCAGAGAGAAGAAGTCTGCAGGAGATTTGATGCGGGGACACAGCATTTTACGGGGACGAATTGAATATTCGGTGCTGATCGTTCTGGTATATCTTCTGGGACGCAGCATTCCGATTCCCTGGGTGGTATATCAGGAACCGGAGAACGTGGGGAATGGCATTCAGGCATTGATCGGGAGCTTTCTGGGAAGCAGCATCAGCACAACATCGCTGTTTTCTCTGGGACTGACTCCGTGGGTGACGGCCATGGTGGTGGTCAGCGTTTTTCAGAAGACGGTGCAGGATAAGACACAAAAGAGATCGCCGGGGCAGTCGAATCGAAAGATTCTGGTCCTGGCTTCTTTTCTTGCCGTGGTGCAGGCACTGATTGGTGCGGGGAAGATGCAGTACAGACCTTATGGAAATCTTCGGGTGACGGAGTTGTGGCTTCTTACCGCTGCGGTTCTGGTTGGAGGATCGTTTCTGATCCGGTGGCTTGTCGGACGCAATACAGCATGGGGAATCGGAGGACAGGCGCTGATCATTCTGGTGAATATCCTTGGAAATCTGAGGACGATGGCGGCTGAAGTGATTCGGACAGCAGGGATGAGGCCGGTGAGGCTTCTTCTGATTCTGGCAGCAGGGCTTGTCATTGTCCTTGCCATGCTGTTTCTGGAGGGCGGTGAATTCCGGAACACGGTGCGCAGAATCGGAATCAACAATCTGTATGCGGCGGATGATTACATTGCAATTCGTCTGACGCCTGCAGGAACGATGCCGGTGATGTATGTCATGTCCTTTTTTACCTTACCGTATTATGTGCTGCTTGTTCTGCGGATCTTTCTTCCGGGGAGCGCGTGGATTGACGAGGGCCTTTCTGTTCTGAACCTGAATCAGACTGCGGGAGTCTGGATCTTCGGAGGTCTTCTTCTTGTTCTGACGGTGGTACTGTCTGTGATTATGGTCGGTCCGGGAGAGATTGCAAGGAATCTGGAGCAGCAGGGGGATTACCTGGATTACATGGAGCCCGGAAGGGAAACTGCTCTTCATCTGTTCGGGCAGACGGTGACGGCTGCGCTTTTTTCCGGGGTGGTGTCCTGGCTTCTTGTGATTCCGCCGCTCTTTGCGCGGGCGGTGCAGGGGAGCTCATCCGGGCTTTACATGGCGCCGATGACCATCATGGTGGCAGCGGGAATGGCGGCGGAGCTTCTGGAGGAGGCAAAGGTTTACCGGACGATGGAGAGCTACCGGCCGTTTTTGTAAAGGGAGGCCACAGGTTTATGTACAGTTTTATTCCATCATGGTACGAGGGAACCGGCGAGTGGCATGCGCACATTGCGCCGTGGTATCAGAAGGCGCAGTCGTATGAATTTGATGACACGGTGAATCAGCTTCGGATGTTCCGGGATGCGGGTGAGGAGACAGAGCTGTTGTGTCTTGCTTTTTTTCCGAATCTTCGCAGATTTCTGCACAGGCAGAATCTCTATCCGATCGCTTACTGGTCGGTTTTTGATGAAATGCAGAATATTAAGCTGCGAACGCCGGCTGTATTCTCGTATCTGGAGCTTCCCTGGCCGGAGGACGTAGAATGGGTGTACCTTCCGTCCCGTGCGGTAGCCATTCGGCAGGAGCAGACGTATGCCGATGTAGAGTTTACGGAAGATGGGACGCTTTGCTGGGTGGAATATTACGAGAAAGGTGAGGCTGTCCGGCGAGATCTTTATGATGACAGGGGATTTTGCTCTTCGTCGGTTTTCTTCCGGGAT
>OIZL01001813.1_pt1 | contig 10741 bp, 13 predicted proteins | sample 1588541 | NCBI WGS metagenome assembly OIZL01 (sample SAMN03283285) | human gut metagenome | biome: human-associated habitat; material: feces | host: Homo sapiens | place: Peru | collected 2012 | reverse complement strand
CATAACAATACCTGTTGATAGTGAACTAAAACCGCTTGAAAATAAAGATTATTTGATTGAATATAGCACTAAATTTGAGGGCTCAGAAGTAGAATCGACAGTTAGTTCTCAAAGTGAGAATACAGGTATCACATTTGGGTTATCGAATAATAAGATAACCTTATCAGTTCTAACAAGTACTGCTATTACTAATTTGAGTAATGAATTCGTAATAGATTTCTCTTATACAAAAGATAGTACTACTTATACTGATTTCAAAAAGTTAGTAGTAGATTTGTTAATCGTCGTTGATGATGAGTTAAACGACTTGCAAAATCAAATTAATAATACTAATAAAGATTTAAATAACAACTATACCAATAATACTGAGTTAGATCAAAAATTAGAAGACCAAAAACAAACGATTACCGAAGAATTTAGTACAAGAATTACTCAAACAAAGTCTGAGTGGCAAGCAAGTGTGATTGAGTATATTAATACTAATGGTGTAGAAAAGTTTGTTAATACATTAGTGACTATTGACATAGATGGTCTAAAATTATCTAAGAGTGATGAAGATATAGTTTCTTTACTAAACAACAAAGGGTTATATGTATCAGATGGTAAATTGAGAGAAGACTTGGCTAATTTGTTAATGAAGGTTGATAGAGCAGGTGCATTATTTAAATTGCTAGAAATATTAGGAACTATAAAAGAACAGGGCATAATCCAAAAAGAAAAAATAACAGATGAAACGTTTGGAGTGTGCCAGGCTTGGTATTGGATAGGAGATGAGTAAGCATGGCAAGAGTGTTAAAACAAAGTAAAACAATAATTGGTTCAACTTCGAGCTCATCGTGGACATGGAAGCAAGTAATAAATGAATATTTTGAAGAAGATTCTAATAATTCAAATTATTATATTACTTCTAACAAATCAATTATAGTTGTTCAGTCTTACATCGGTGTAGCAAATGGTAAACCAAGTGCTAGTTTTGGTGGTAGTGCAACAACAAATATAAAATGTGAAAGTGATAATAGAAGTAAAAGTCAATCTTGGATATATCAATCATTTTGGATTAATCCTGGTGCTTGGAAATTAATTCAAGAGGAAGAATTTACTATTGAACATAATTCAGATGGCAAGAAGACTATTTCAGTTTCATCAGGATTATCAACTACGTCATTTAACCCTAATAGTGCTAGTGCAAGTGGAAGTGTAGAACTTACTACAATACCTAGGGCGAGTGATATAGCGGTATCTAATACCGATTTAGGGCAAAATATACCAATCACAATAGGTAAAAAGGTAGATACCTTTACTAGTACATTAACTTATACAATTGGAACATTGACAGGGACAATAGTTGAAAAGACTAATTTATCTAACTATCCGTGGGTAATGACCTCTACTTTAATCAATCAAATAAAAAATGCTTATCCAAATACTGGTTCATATGCCAAAGGTGGAGTAGAAGCAAAGGTCACTTGTAAAACATATAATGGAACTACTTTAATAGGTTCAAAAGATGCGACATTTAAGTTATATATAACCGACAAACCTGTTATTAGTAGTGCAACAAGAACTGAATTGAATACAAAAATATCAGCATTAACTACTAATGTATTAAGACATGTATCACAGAATAAATTTACAATTACTGCATCGGCTCCAACTGGTGCAAGTATTACAGGTTATAGAGTAAAAAACGGAACTCAGGACAGTGGACTATCAACAAGCAATGTAGTTAATCTAAACGATATTCAAACTTATTATGAAGAGAGTAATGTATTAAAAACTAAATTTATAGTCACTTGTGTAGATAGCAGAGGAAATGAATCGGAAGAATTTTCAGTGGTATGTAATTTTACTAACTACATACAAGTATCAATCAATAAAACTGATGTATCAATAAAACGAAGTTCAGGAACTTCTACAGACTGCAAAATTTATGCGACTGGTAATTTTTTTAATGGTAAGATCGGAACTACTGATAATACGATTGCATTTAAAGTAAGATCTAAATTAAAAACTGCTACTACATGGGGAAACTGGATAACAGTATCAACGACATATACTGGTAATACATTTAAAGTTAATAATGTCACTATAGCAGGTACATTCAGTTATACTGAAAATTATGATGTTGAACTTATGGCAACTGACAAAATAGGTGAAACAGATGATTATAGTAAGGTATTTGTAAATAGTGTTCCTACCGAAAAACATCATAGCAAAGGTGCTTGGATAAGAGAATTGAGTTTCGAAAAGGCTGATATTTTTCCAATTGGATCAATATATATGAGTTTAACTAACACAAATCCATCAAAATATTTTAATGGAACTTGGGAGCAAATAAGTGGTAAATTTTTAGTTGGTGTTGATTCATCTGATACAGATTTTAAAACTAGTGGAAAAACTGGTGGAAGTAAAACCCACGTGAATGCTTTAAGTGATGATGGTTATGCAAAGATAAATTTTTCGGCAGCAACAGCAAATGCTTATCAAAGAAAAATTTCAACAGAATCATGGAATGAAACTGCTTATTCTAACGTTAGTAGTGTTATTAAAACTGATGGAATTAGTACTAGTGAATATGGTGTTGCTTTGGGTGGCTCAACCAGTAATGGAAGTTCGTTGCCACCATACCTAGCAGTTTACATGTGGAAAAGGATATCGTAGAGAAAGGAAAGTGATAATATATGAGAATAATAAATAAAGAAATTCGCATAAACAGAGGTGATAGGTTACTAATAGAATTTTCTATTGATAATGGAGATGATAAATATACTTTTAAAGATGGAGACAAGATTAAATTCTCCATTTATAGAAAGAAAGAATTGGATAAACTACCAGTTTTGCAAAAAGAATTTACACCAACAGTAGGTTCTACTAGTGTGGACATAGACATATCAGGGAAAGATATGAAAATAGGCGAAATGGCAAACAAACCTATTGAGTACTGGTATGAAATAGAATTAAATGGTGATTCGACGATTATAGGCTATGATGAAGATGGTGCAAAGAAATTAATTATTTATCCTGAAGGTGCAGACTTATGATACAAGAAAAGCAAAATTTTAGTGGCGATCTAAATACTAAACAATCGTTGAATGGTTCACTTAATAATGCTGTTATATATGTTGACCCAATTACACAAGAAAAAGAAATCACACCCAGTAAACAAGTACAAGAAGTAGTACCAGATAAAGGATTTACAGGTTTATCTAAAGTAATAGTTAACCCATATACACCTGTAGTTGATAAAAAGAAAATATCAACTAATGGAATATATAAAGCTGCAGATGATAATTTAGACGGCTATAGCGAAGTAGAAGTTGCAACAAGTGGCGTAGACTTGAATGATTATTTTAATAATACTTTAAATTTTGGAAGTGCTTCCGATGGGTCTGGCATCGCTAGGTCAATTTTAAAAATACCTAATGATATGAAATTTGCACAAAACAGTGCAAATAGTGCATTTTTGGGTTGTAGCAATTTAACAGAAATACCATTAATAGACACGTCAAACATAATTACTATGTATAATACATTTTCTAGATGCAGTAAACTGACAACGATACCTTTATTAAATACATCCAAACTAATTGATATGACTAACACATTTGACCATTGCACCTCATTAATTTCTATTCCTTTAATAGATACATCTAATGTTACTAATATGGACGGTTGTTTCTCATTCTGTAGTAGTTTAACAGAAATACCACAATTTAATACTCCCAAAATGAAACAAATGCAACGTACGTTTTCTTCTTGTAATTCGTTAACAGATGTTCCACGATTAGATGCTTCTAACATAACTTCTATTTATTACATATTTAGTGGGTGCTATAAATTAACAAACTTTGGTGGTTTTCAAAACTTAGGGCAAGCATATAGCACTACTCAAAATGCTAACTATAGTACTTACACGTTGGATTTAAGTTCTAGTATGTACTTAACACACGACAGTTTAATGAATGCAATAAATAATTTGTACGATATAAAAACTAAAGGGTGTAAAACACAAAAATTAGTAGTAGGTATCAAAAACATAGAAAAACTTACAGCAGAAGAAATAGCAATAGCCACTGAAAAAGGATGGACAGTAAGTTAATGAGAGAGGTGATAGAATGGAATTTATAGGAAGAACAAAGCCGAAATTATTAATTGCTGATGAAGGAAAACATATAAGAAGTATTAATGATGTATATGTACCCGCTACTGAAACAGAGCCAGAGCATAATCCTTATTATTCAACATTAATATTTTTGGGTGAACAAATCAGTAGTTTAGAAGAGTGTCAAGAAATCTATGTAGAAGAGGATATGTAATATGGAGAATATAACACTGGGAGAAATTGCTAAATCATTAGCATTTATAGTAGCATTAATTGGATCAGTAGTTTATCTAAAAAAAGGTACTATAACTGGTTTAGCCAAAGTAATAGATAATAGACTAGAACCAATAAAAAAAGAAATAAAAGAAGTAAAAGAAGAAACCACAAAGAATAACTTATCGAGTATAAAAACAGATTTAATTAACATGATGGAATTAGCTGATAGAAAAGAAATATCAGCAGAGCAAAAAATGAGAAGTTATGAATTATATGATTATTATGGTCAGCACGGAGGTAATTCATACGTTCATGATAAATGGGAAAGATTAAGGAAAGAAGGTAAGATTTAATGAAAAAAGCATTAAATGATGTAAAATCATTTGTGACAATATTAATGACAATAGCATTTGTAGTATTAACATTTTTACAAGTTGTGACAGGAGAGCAATTTTATAGTTTATTCCAAATTATAATTGCTTTTTATTTTGGAACACAATACCAAAAAGGGATTGAAAAGAAAGGAAATGATAGTAATGAATGATAGTTATAAATTTGAGGTAATTTGTAAAAATCTTGTTATTGATTATTTTAATAACAAAGTAGAAAAAACAGATAATAAAAAAATCAACATTAAAGATGTGTATGTTGTTTGGATGTGCAAAACTTTAAAAAATAGCAAAGCATTACTAAGTACAAATGTAAGTGATGGAATGTATTACGAAATTACTTATAATGGTGATAAAGACGAAATATATTTTGATGCTTACAAAAAATGGGAAAATATTTTAATTTCAAAAGAAAAATTTAATGATAAAGTAGAGGTAGAATAATATGAAATGTAGAGTATTAGAAAAAAAAGAATGCGAAATCACACAAGGTTATAATGATAACCATCATGCAAATGATATCGTAGGTGGTGGATATACTCTTGATTATGTAGTAGCTCATAGTGATGGCAAGGTAATATTTTGCCAAGATGGATATGGCAACATGAAGGGCAGTACAGGTAATGCCAGTTATGGAAATTGTGTTAAAATTGATCACGGTAATGGTTATGCTACCTTGTATGCTCATATGCGAAAAGGACTGCTAGTAAAAAATGGAGATTATGTTAAAAAAGGACAAAGACTAGGTTATATGTCTGATAGTGGCAATGCTTATGGCGGTCATCTACATTTTGAAGTATGGAGAAATAGTACAAGAATTAATCCAACTGAATTCTTAGATAAAGATTTATTTACTGAAACAATTGAAAAAAGTATTGAGGAATTAGCTAATGAAGTTATTCAAGGATTATGGGGAAATGGTCAAGAAAGAAAAGATAGACTTGGCGATAGATATAGTGAAGTGCAAGCAAGGGTTAATGAAATATTAGCACCAGTACCACAGCCACAAGTAGATATTCTTGAATTAGTTAAGAAAACGATCAGAGGAGACTTTGGTAATGGTGAAGATAGAAGAAATGCACTAGGTTCTAACTATGATGAAGTCCAAAATCAAGTTAATTTAAATTTCCAAAATAAAACTACAAATTGGGATAATATAAGATTATATTAAATTGAAGTAGGTTAAGTGTCTACTTCTTTTTTTTGCAATAAAATGTTGACTTTGCATAGAATATTGTGATAATATATTAAGCCATATCAAAAAGTACTTGTATATTTTACAAATCAATGTTAAGATTAGTATAGGAAGGTATGTGAATGGGATGGAAAAACAAAAAGGAATTTTTTCAGCTATTGATTTAGCAAGTTATATAAAATATAAGTATAGTATATCGGATAGTAGAATTTCAAGTGAAATATCACCATTAAAATTACAAAAAACTCTTTATTTCTGTTTTGCATATTGGGGAGGCTTTGTTAGAAAGGGAAAAGGAAAACAAAGCGAACTGAATATAACAGATAGTGAATATCTATTTAACGAAAAGATAGAGGCATGGGTATATGGGCCTGTTGTCCCTGATGTTTATCATAATAATAGTACGATTAAACCAAGTGAATGTAGTGAAATTTTTAAAGGTAAAGAGTATATTAAGGAATTTATAGATGGTATTTTAGATAACTTTTTACCAGCAAGTGATTTTAAGTTGGTCGAAATTTCACATCAAGATAAATGTTGGATTAATAATTTTAGAAAATCAGAAATATTTCACAATAATGAAATACCAAAAGAAGAAATAATTAAAGAATATGCGAAACAAATATAAGACAACGATAGAAAAAAGAGTCCAACGTGGCATAGGCATAATAGATGACATAGAGATAAATAAATTTGATTTTGAAAATGGTTTAGTTTCTAAAAATGATCGTGCTGATATGTTTACTAATTATGTTAAATATGAAACCGAAAAATGCTATAAATTAGTTGAAGAATATTATATTAAGTCATTATATGCCGATTATACATTTATAAATGAGTTCGAATTAAATGAATTGACACCGAACGATAGAGTTGATAGACTATTGAATATAATTAATCATGTTCAAAAAACAAAATATAAAAACAGTGATTTACCACATATATTAAAATTAAATAGCACTCAGGAAACAGCTTTACATTTTTACATTAGAAAAAACAAAAAAAATTATAAATTATTATTAATAGATTTATACCATTTAGGAATATTTGGTAGACATATAATACATGGTAAAGTTAAAAAGTCATCTATAGAGAAAATATATAAAAGAAATAAGGAAAACACTATAGATTTAGCAAATTTAAAAAACTAACCTAAGGTTAGTCTTTTTGTTTGCACTTTTCTTTATTATATGCTATAATACAAAATCAACAAAGGGGAATATTATGGTTGAAAAAATAATATATGATAAGAACGTTATCTACAAATTAACTAGAAGAGATGATGATCTATTAATCATAAAATATAATATTAAGAATAAAAGAGCATGGTTTCAGACTGATAGTATGATAAAAAGAAAAGCTATAGATATTAACAGAGTTGTTAATCTATAACTTTTTAATTTAAATAATTTCTCCTAAATACCTTGATAAACTCTTCTCTAGAACCAATAAACTCTTCCCAGTATAATTGACCTTGTCTATGCCAATAATCGTTAAATATAGCATTGTTTTGGTTGTTAGAGTGACATTCTCTACATAATGGTAAAACAAAATTAAATTTAATGGAATTAATTCTATTGCGGCCTCCGAAAACCTCGTGAAGGTCGTTTTTCTTTTTGCCACATAAATAGCAATAATCTAAATCTTCAGTAAAGACAGACTTCCTATTTTTCTCTAATTTTGTCAATTTCTTTGATTTATTGTGCATTTTTATCTTTTTTTGTTGCTCTTTTGTCAATGATTGTGCATTTTTTCTCATTTGTCCACTTGTAGCCGGACTTTTTTTGTCAAAAGTGGACTTTTTATATTCTTTATCATCACATTCCCTACAAAGTGAAAAAGTTATTTCTTTATTTAGTAATTTACAATATGGTTTATTTTTTCTTTTTTTAATGTTTATACAATAGTTCATTATTAATCTTCCTTTCATTTGGAAAATTAATACTTTTTAGGTACAAATTAGGTACATATAAGTTGACAACGCACATAAATTGGTATAAAATTTTAAATATATAAGTTGTCTTAATGCTTGTTTTATCGTGTTCTCATAAGCAGATATAATTATCGTTTAATACTAGCTAGGGCAACCATTTATAATTATCAAGGAGTGATTATATTATGACTAATAAAGATTTAGCAGAGTTAATATTTCCTAATATTACTAAAACCATAGAGGACTATGAAAAAATATATCCTGAAAGAAATCTTCCTGAAGGAGCTATGGTAACTCGTTTTGCTCCCTCTCCAACTGGATTTGTTCATATGGGGAGTCTCCTAGCATCTTTCATATCTAGTAAAGCTGCTAAAGATACTAAAGGTGTATTTTATTTAAGAATTGAAGATACCGATCAAAAAAGAGAAGTACCAAACGGAATCGAAGGAATCGTTAAAGATCTTAAAGATTTTGAAATACATATTGACGAAGGAGCCTTATCAAGGGAAGAATCTATCGGAGAATATGGTCCATATATTCAAAGTGAAAGAAAAGAAATATACCATGCATTTATCAAACATTTAATTAGTATTGGTATGGCATATCCTTGCTTTTGTTCCGAAGAACATTTAGCTGAAATACGTGAAATGCAAGAAGCCACAAAATCTCGTATAGGATATTATGGAAGATATGCAGTTTGTCGTAATATCAAAATAGAAGATGCTTATAACCGTATTAAAAATGGTGAAAAATTTATTATTAGATTAAAATCTCCTGGTGATTTTGAGAAAAAAATAGTTGTTAATGATCTAGTAAAAGGTAAAATAGAATTTCCAGAAAATGACTTAGATATCGTTATCATGAAATCAGATGGATTACCAACATATCATTTTGCCCATCTAGTAGATGATCACCTAATGCGTACTACTCATGTAACTAGAGGAGACGAGTGGGTATCATCACTTCCAATTCATCAACAATTATTCCAAGTATTTGGTTTTAATCCTCCAAAGTATGCACATCTATCACCAATATTAAAACAAGAAGGAGAAACAAAACGTAAACTATCTAAACGCAAAGATCCAGAAGCAGCCATGAGTTATTATGCCAAATTAGGCATTCCTATTAAAGCAGTTCACTTATATTTAATGACTATTGCTAACACAAACTTTGAACAATGGTATGATCAAAACAAAGATAAAATATTAGACGATTTTAAATTTGATTTCAAAAAAATATCCGCCAGTGGTTCATTATTTGATGTTGAAAAATTAATAAATATCTCAAGAAATTATATCAGTTTCTTAAGCGCTGAAGAAGTATATGATAATGTATATAATTGGTCAAGTACTTATGATCCAAATCTCCACGAATTATTAGAAAAATATAAAGAATACACAATTAATATCTTTAGTATAGAAAGATATCAAAAGAAACCTCGTAAAGATTATGAATCATGGTCAAGTATCAAGAAAAATATCTGGTATATGTATGATGAATTATTCACACCAAGCACATATGATTTTCAAAAAATTAAAGATCATGAAGAAATATCAAAAATATTAACAACATATTTAGATAAATATTATCAAGAATCCGATGACAAAGAAACATGGTTTAATAAAATAAAAGACTTAACTGATGAATTAGGATATTGTTCTAATATGAAAGAGTATAAAGAAAATCCTGATAAATATAAAGGTAGTGTAGCAGATATTTCTACCGTTATAAGAGTAGCACTAACAAGTAGTTCAATGACTCCAGATTTATATGAAATAATGAAATTATTAGGTTCTAATAGAATAAAATCTAGAATAGATAAAGTAATTAATAATAAATAAAGCAAAATTCTCACTTATAAAAAAGTGAGAATTTTCTTATTGATAAAATAAATATAATTAGTAAAAACGCAAAAAAAAATAAGAGCATATTATTTACATAAACCCTTATGTTTGCTATAATTATTTTAAGATAGAGTGTACCCTCGAGTATATAACTTGAGGGTATAAAAAGGAGCATATTATCATGGTTAAGAATAAAAAGCTAATATACTTAGTTGGTTTGATACTTTTTATGACAGTAATTATTGTGGGAGGTACTTTTTCGTGGCTTCTTTGGTCTAGTAGTGAAGAGGATAAAACTAAGATTTCTTTTACTGCTACGGGAAGTTTTTCTTGTAGTGCAACGGGAGTAAATACTATTGATGGGGATAGTGTTTCTTTAATACCAACAGATTGTACTAAAGCAGAAAATTCAGAACATGTTATTAAAAAAGAAATTAGTACTTTATCTATGAATAATTCTGGTGGTAATGCTTACTTAAACATGTGGTTAAATATAGATGAGTTAGGTAGTTATCTAGCTAATTCAGATAACTTTAAATATACTCTAACAACAACAGATAATAATTGTGCTACTGATGTAGTATACTCAGGTAATTTTAAAGATCTTGCAACTGGTGGTAAAACAAATATCCTAGAATCTAAAAAGTTTACTGGTACAGAGACTAATACATATTACTTGTGGATCTGGTTAGATGAAACAGAAACAACACCACCAGAGGTAGATGAAACTACTAGAAGTTTCAGTTTATCTCTTGGCGGAGAATGTACTAATCAGGAAGTAGTAGAGAATTTTACAATTACTAATAAAGAAGTTAACTATCAAGCAATTAGTATTACTGCTAATAATACACTTAGAAATATAGTTAGTTATGCTATTGTTAGTGATACTCCAAGTGACAGTGATTGGGTAGCAATAAATGAAGCAAAGAAAACATATACTTTGAATCATATATTAAGTACTGCTGGTGAATATAAAGTATGGTTTAAAGATGTAGATGGAAATACGATTAATGATACGGTTAGTGTAGCAAATGTAGATACAACTAGTCCAGTATGTACATT
>OIZL01001812.1_pt1 | contig 10744 bp, 8 predicted proteins | sample 1588541 | NCBI WGS metagenome assembly OIZL01 (sample SAMN03283285) | human gut metagenome | biome: human-associated habitat; material: feces | host: Homo sapiens | place: Peru | collected 2012 | reverse complement strand
CGTAGTGGTCGTCGGGGCTCATCGGGTGATCCTCGCCGTACATCTTATACACGACACCGTAATTGAACGGATCACAGAGGATGAAGAGGTCAAAGCCTCTTATAGTCTCCTTGATAACGCATTTACCCTCGCCCGTACCGAATCTCGGGAAGGAGGCGTTGATGATGTAGGAATCTCTCTGATATCCGTCAAACTGGATAGACTCCTTATGCTCGTTTTTCCATTCTCTTCTCCACTTGACAAGATAGTAGTCTATCTTGCTTGCAAGCATCTCGCAGCCGGGCAGAGGAATTATGCCGAGCTTGCCGACGGGAATGGATTTAAAATCTTCGTATTCAGCCATTGCGGTTCCCTCCAAATCTTATTATAAAACTATTCTACAATATTTTGGAGAATTTGAAAAGGGAATATCGAAAAAAGGCGGTGAAAATTTGTATAAAATAAAACATTATATTTTGGTTATTTTGCCGAGATTGATGTAACCGTTACAGCACATAGCTGCGGTCGATATTGATAACGCAGAAGCATTTGCCGTTCCTCTGCCTGACCCGTTTCTCGACCTCCGCCCTGAACTGCTCCTCGCTGAGCTTTGATTTATAGGGCAAAACGACGTCAAATATAAGATTGGTGTGGGTCGGGCCGTCCACCACTCTGAAGTCGTGGATAGTCGCGTCCGATTCTATCTCTTTAACCGTCTCGGTCACGAGCGCCCTGAATCTGTCGGTCTCCTCATCATCGACCATGATAGGATCCATGTGAATGGAAAGCTCGATGCCGAGCTTCTCCCGCACCTCGCGCTCGATAAGGTCTATCATATCGTGAGCGGTCAGCAGGTCTGCGTCGGCGGGCACCTCGGCGTGAAGCGAACCGATCACCCTTGAATGGCCGTAGCTGTTGAGCACAATATCGTGAATGCCGATTATCCCGTCGTGTGAGAGCACGAGCTTTTGCAGCTTGTCGACGGTCTCTTTGCCAGGAGGCTCGCCGAGCAGCGGCCCCATCGTGTCACGGATTATGCCGATGCCCGTGAAAATAACGAAGCAGGCGACGATGATACCCATAACCGCGTCAACGGGCAGCGATGTGAAGCCCGAGGCGATAAGGGCGATGAGCGAGCACGAGGTGGCGGCGATATCACCTATGCTGTCTGCGAATACGGCGTTGACAGCGACGGAATCTATCCGCCTGCCTATCGAGCGGTTAAAGAGCGCGAGCCAAAGCTTCGCGGCGATGGATACCGCAAGGGTGACCGCCGCGGGCACGCTGAACACGGTCGGCTCGGGATTTGTGAATTTGTCAACGGAGCCTTTGATAAGCTCAACGCCGGTTATCAGGATAAAGAAAGCGAGCGTCAGCGCCGAGACGTATTCCACACGGCCGTGGCCGAAGGGATGCTCCTTGTCGGCGGGCTTGCCCGATATCTTGAAGCCGATAAGGCTGATGATGGACGAAACCGCGTCAAAGAGATTGTTGACGCCGTCGGCGACCACAGCTATACTGTGCGCCGCGGAGCCGAATATCAGCTTGAAGAGAGACAGCAAAGCGTTCAGCGCTATGCCGACCGCCCCGCTGAGTACTCCGTAACGCATTCTGACGGCTTCGCTGCCGGTATTTTCACTGTCCCTGATAAAAAGTTTGATAAGCAGCCTTGTCACGGGATCACTCCTCGGTCAAATCTTTTGAAATGTGTACGTCGAGCTGGTCATAGGGAATTGCGATTTTATTCTCGTCGAATGCGAGCTTGACCGCTTCCTGCATATAATAAAATACGTTCCAATAATCGTCGGTATGACACCAGACGAGGCAGGAAATATTCACCGAGCTTGCCGCCTGAGCGCTCACAGCGATTATCGGCTCGGGTTCGGTCAGGATAAGCTCGTTTTTACGCACCGTTTGGGCTATGACTTCCTTTGCTTTGGCGATATCGGCGTCGTAGGATATGCCGAAAACAAGGTCTATCCTGCGCTTGCTCTCGGAATTATAGTTGATTATGTTGCTGCCGGTTATATGTGAATTCGGCACTATAACTCGTTTGTTATCAACGGTTATAAGCTCGGTATACATCATTTTAATCTCGTGCACCTTGCCGCTGACCGTGCCGAGGTCGATATAATCGCCGCTCTTGAACGGGTGGTTGATGAGTATCTGAATACCGCTGGCGAACTGGCTGACGCTCGCCTGCAGGCCGAGGCCGGCGGTGATGCCGGCGGCGCCTATGGCGGCTATGAACGAATTGACGTCCACATTCATCGTCGAAAGTGCCGACAAAATGACCGCAAATTTAAGCAGCAGCACGACGATGGTCTTGATAAAAGTGTGTATCGACGGGTCGATGCCCCTTGCCCTCATACCCTTGACCACCAGCTTGCCAACGAGGTTTGACAGCACGAAGCCGACGACCACGATTATGACCGCGCCGAGCAGCAGCGGCGCCTTTGAAATGACAAATTTCACCACATCATCCCACTCAGGGAAAATGTTTGATTCTGCAAGTTCTATATCTCCGACTTTCATATTTATCTCCTTTCACTCACGACCCAAAACCCACTTTGCGTAATTTTGAGCATTTACAAATGATATTGTACTCTTTTAAAAACGAATTGGCAATACTGCCGCAACTAAAATTTTAAAAACAGTCTTTTTTGTCAAAAAGTCTATTGAAATTCTCATAAAAATATCCTATAATTTGATTTAATTAAAAATATAAAGAAGGTGAAAGAAACATGGCCTCCGAGGTTATAAACGCAGTGCTCAGCGCGGAAAAAGCCGCAGCCGATTCCTATGCGGAGTCCGTTCAAAAATGCGACCTGCTCAAAGCCGAAGCCCACGAAAAGGCAAGATCCATCCAAAAAGAAATGAAGGACGAAGCCCTCGCAAAGGCAAAAGAGATCAAGGCCCATGCCGAAGCCGAAGCTGCAAAATTGCAGGAGGAAGCCTCAAAAAATGCAGCAGCCGAGGCAGCCCGTCTCAAGGCCGACGCTCTCGGCAAGAGCGACGGCGCGGTCAAAACTCTTTTATCCCGTTTCATCTGACTCAGGCAATAATCAATTAATCTTTAACGATAGGAGGTGTTTTCTTGGCAAAACTCAAAATGAAGTATCTCGAAATCGTTGCACCGCTCGAGCAAAGCAAGGAGATAGTCGATATGCTCCAGCTCCGCTCGGTCATCGAGCTTCACTCGCATGAGGAGCAGGAGGGGCTGACCTCGCTCGAATCCGGCAGGACTGCGGCTCAGCTCACAAAATACCGTGACTGCGCCCAGACCGCCCTCGACATTCTCAACCGCTACGCCCCCGCAAAGAAGGGGCTGGTCGAGTCGTTTATCCCCGAGCTTCGCGAGATGACCGTATCCGAGTATCTCGGCAAATCCGATCAGGCTGATGAGCTGCTCTCCCTCTGCTACAAGATATGCGACAGCGAGAAGGGCATTGCGGAGGCAAAAGCGGCTATCGCCCGTTACGGCGCTCTGCGCGAGGGTCTTGAGCCTTGGCTCGGCCTCGACGTGCCGATGAAATTCAGCGGCACTCAGACCACGGCGGCGTTTATAGGCACCCTGCCCGAGGACTACACGGCTCAGAGCCTTGATATCGCCCTCGCCGAAGTCCTCGACCCCGAATGCGGCTTTGAGTGCGAGGTGATATCGCATTCAAAGGACAGAAGCTGCATATTTGCTCTCTGCAATAAGAGCAGCTCCGAGGAAGTGTTCAACGCGCTGCGAGGTCTCGGCTTCGCTTACCCGACCGACCCGACCAAGCACCCGCCGAGGGCTCGTTACGAACGCTATGCCGCGGAGATCGAAAAGCTCCGCGAGCAGATAAAGCAGAGCGGCGAATATATCGCCTCACTCGGCGACAGGCGCAGCGATATCGAATTCGTCAGGGATTACTTCTCGATAAGAGCCGACAAATACGAGGCTCTGGGCAACCTCAGCGCGAGCGAAAGCGTCATCGTCATCGACGGCTATGTCGCAGAGAAGAACGTGGACAAGCTCGTTGCAAAGCTCGAAAAGAAATTCACCGTTGCGGTCTCCGTCACGGAGCCGCCGGAGGATGCGGATATCCCGGTCTTGCTTGAAAACAACAGATTCAACGCCCCGATGGAAGCGATAACCGAAATGTACGCGCTCCCGTCCAAGGACGACCCAGACCCCAGCCCGATAATGGCATTTTTCTATTATTTCTTCTTCGGATTAATGCTCTCGGACGCCGGCTACGGCCTGCTGATGGTCATTTTCACAACGATAGCCAAGAAAAAATTCAAGCTCAGCGACAAAATGCGTAAGACGATGGATCTGTATTTTTACTGCGGCATCTCGACCGTATTTTGGGGCGCAATGTTCGGCGGCTGGTTCGGCGATATAATCCCCGTTATCGCCAACAACTTCTTCGGCAAAAGCCTGACCACCGCAGACATCGCCATATGGATGGATCCCCTCTCGGGCAACAATCCCATGACGCTGCTGCTGTTCTCATTCCTCTTCGGCATATGCCACCTCTTCCTCGGTCTCACCGTCAGGCTGGTAATGCTTTGGAAAGAGGGCAAGAAGCTCGACGCGCTTTGCGACACCGTGCCCATCTATCTGCTCGTAACGGGCATAGCCCCGATATGCGCCAACATGGTGGCCGGCGGCTTCCCGCAGACGGTGCTCACAGTCGGCAAATACCTTGCCATTGCGGGCGCAGCGCTTGTAGTGCTGACCTCCGGGCGCTCGTCAAAGAAGCTGCTCGGCAAGCTCGGCGGCGGCCTTTACGGTCTTTATAATGTCGGCTCGGGCTACCTCGGCGACGTGCTTTCATACTCAAGGCTGCTCGCCCTGAGCCTTTGCACCGGCGTTATCGCCCAGGTCGTCAATATGCTCGGCACTATCCCGTCGAATCCCGTTGCAAAGGGCATTCTGCTCTTCTTTGTCTTTATCTTCGGCCACACGGTAGAAGAAGTGAAAGCCCTGAAAGCGAAAGGCTACGATCCGCTGAAATGGCGTAAAAAAGACAAGCTGCTCGATGCGGTGCTTAAGGAGCTGGAGAACGGCACCTACAGCAACGGCGACAAGCATGCCTTCGATCAGATGCTGCACAGCCTGCTGCAGGGCGGCGATCCGTACCTGGTGCTGGCCGATTTCGAAGCCTACGTAGCGGCGCAAAAACGGGTAGATGAGCTGTATCGCGACGAGGAGGCCTGGACCCGCGCGGCTATCCTCAATACCGCGCGCTGCGGCATGTTCAGCTCCGACCGCTCGATCCGCGATTATCAGCAACGTATCTGGCAGGCGAAACGCTAAAGGAAGGCCTATGGAGAGTAAACGCCTCGATAATGCCGCGCTGGCGGCGGGCATCAGCCCCAGCTATATCAACGCGCACGGTAAGCCGCAGTCTATCGCGGCTGTCACCAAACAGCGCCTGCTGGATGCGATGCATCGCTCTACCGCCGCCACGAAAGTGGCGGTTAACCCGCTGCCGAACGTGAAAATTTTCACCCACGGCAAAAAAATGTCGCTGCCGGTGGCAGGACGCGGTGAGTATCAGTGGATCCTGACCACTGAGGACGGTAAGCAGTATCAAGGGAAAACCCGCGGCGGCGAGACGCTGCCGCTGCCGGCTAAACTGCCGGAGGGGTACCACTCCCTGACGCTCACCCAGGAGGGGGAGCGCTGGCACTGCCGGACCATCGTCGCTCCGGCTCGCTGCTATGAGCCGCAGCCGCTGAAAGAGGGGAAAAAGCTGTGGGGCACCTGCGTGCAGCTGTATACCCTGCGTTCGGAGAAAAACTGGGGGATCGGCGATTTTGGCGATCTGCGCGCCATGCTGCCGGAAATCGCCCGCCGCGGCGGGTCGTTTATTGGTCTCAACCCGATCCATGCCCTCTATCCGGCGAACCCGGAGAGCGCCAGCCCCTATAGCCCGTCTTCACGTCGCTGGCTGAACGTTATCTACATCGACGTCAATGCGGTTGACGATTTCCAGCGTAGCGAAGAGGCGCAGGCGTGGTGGCAGTCCGCAGCGACGCAGCAGGCCTTGCAGGCGGCGCGGCAAACGGATGATGTGGACTATACCGCGGTCACCACGCTGAAAATGACCGCGCTGCGTATGGCGTGGAAACGATTCTCTCGTCGTGAAGATGAGCAGATGACGGCGTTCCGCGAGTTTGTTCTGCGTGAAGGGGAAAGCCTTTACTGGCAGGCCGCTTTCGATGCGCTGCACGCCTGGCAGGTACAACAGGACCCGCTGCGCTGGGGCTGGCCGGCCTGGCCGAAGGCCTTTCAGGATATCGACAGCCCGGAGGTGAAAGCCTTCTGCATTGAGCATGAGGACGACGTCAGTTTCTATCTCTGGCTGCAGTGGCTGGCCTGGAGCCAGTTTGCCGCCTGCTGGGAAACCAGCCAGCGCGATGGGATGCCGATCGGCCTCTACCGCGATCTGGCGGTGGGCGTCGCCGAAGGCGGGTCGGAGACCTGGTGCGACCGTGAGCTGTACTGCCTGAAAGCGTCCGTGGGCGCGCCGCCGGATATTCTGGGCCCGCTGGGCCAGAACTGGGGCCTGCCGCCGATGGATCCGCATATTATTGCCGCTCGCGCCTATGAGCCGTTTATCGACCTGCTGCGCGCCAATATGCAGAACTGCGGCGCGCTGCGCATCGATCACGTGATGTCGGTGCTGCGTTTGTGGTGGATCCCCTATGGTGAAACCGCCGACCATGGCGCTTACGTTCAGTATCCCGTCGACGATCTGCTGTCGCTTCTGGCGCTGGAAAGCCAGCGTCATCGCTGCATGGTGATCGGCGAAGACCTGGGCACGGTACCGGTGGAGATTGTCAGCAAGTTACGCAACAGCGGCGTCTATTCTTATAAGGTGCTCTATTTTGAGAGTGATGCAGAGAAAACGTTCCGCGCGCCGGCGCTGTACCCGGAGCAATCAATGGCTGTGGCGACGACGCACGACCTGCCCACCCTCCGCGGCTACTGGGAAAGCGGCGATCTGACGCTAGGTAAAGCGCTGGGGCTCTATCCTGATGAGGTGGTGCTGCGCGGGCTGTACCAGGACCGTGAGCTGGCGAAACAAGGGCTGCTGGATGCGCTTCATAAGTACGGCTGTCTGCCCAAGCGTGCCGGTCATAAGGCCTCCCTGATGAGCATGACGGGGATCCTCAACCGGGGGATGCAACGTTATATTGCCGACAGCAACAGCGCCCTGCTGGGCCTGCAGCCGGAAGACTGGCTGGAGATGGCGTCGCCGGTCAATATTCCGGGCACCAGCACCGAGTACCCGAACTGGCGCCGGAAGCTTTCCGTCACCCTTGAGCAGATGTTTGCCGATGAACAGGTCAATAAGCTGATTAAGGATCTGGATAAACGGCGCAAGGCGGCGAGCAAAAAAGCCGCCTCCTGATGACACCCCGCCGCGCGCTCCTCTGCGCGGCGAAGAGGATGTCCGATAAAAAAGGCCGGTCCGCATCATGCGGACCGGCCTTTTTCTGTGGCGGGAGTAACCTTAGACCACCATCCCCAGCAGCAGACAGCCTACCAGGCCGCAGACAGAGATAATGGTTTCCAGTACCGACCAGGACCTGATGGTCTCGCCGATGGTCAGGTTAAAGTACTCTTTGAACAGCCAGAAGCCCGGATCGTTCACGTGGGAGAAGATAACGCTGCCGGAGCCGACCGCGATAACCATCAGCTCCGGGCTGACACCGGTGGTGGCGATCAGCGGCGCGGCGATCCCGCCCGCGGTGATGGCGGCAACGGTCGCCGAACCCAGCGCGATACGCAGCACTGCGGCGATTGACCACGCCATAAACAGCGGAGACATGTTCGATTCGTGCATGATAGAGGCGATGTATTTATCCATGCCGCTATCCACCAGCACCTGTTTGAAGGCGCCGCCGCCGCCGATGATCAACAGCATCATGGCGATGATTTTAATAGAAGAGGTCAGGGTATCGTTGATCTGCTCCATGGAGCGGCCGCGGTTCAAACCGAAGGTGAACAGGGCGATCAGTACCGCAATCAGGGTGGCCATGACCGGGTCGCCGAAGAATTCGGCAATCGGCAGGAAGGCGTGGCCCTTCGGCAGGATCATCTCGGCCACGGCGCGCATCGCCATCAGGATCACCGGAACCAGCGAGGTCCAGACGCTGACGCCAAAGCCAGGCATCTCTTCTTCAGTGAATACTTTCGGGTTATGCAGGCCTTCCGGGATCGGCTTATCAATGCCTTTCAGGAAACGGGCGAAAACCGGGCCGGCGAGAATAACCGTCGGGATAGCCAGAATGGTGCCGTAGAGCAGCGTTTTGCCCATATCGGCATGGAAGATGGTGGCAATCGCGGTCGGACCCGGATGCGGCGGCAGGAAGCCGTGGGTGACAGAGAGCGCGGCGGCCATCGGTACACCGACGTACAGCAGCGGAATACGGGCCGAGGCGGCGATGGTAAACACCAGCGGCAGCATCAGTACGAAGCCCACTTCATAGAACAGGGCGAAACCGACGGTGAAGCCGGTCAGGACCACCGCCCATTGAATATGCTTCTTACCGAACTTATTGATAAGCGTGGTGGCGATACGCTGAGCGCCGCCGCAGTCTGCCAGCAGCTTACCGAGCATAGCGCCGAAGCCCATGATCAGCGCGAGGCTGCCAAGGGTGCCGCCAACGCCGTTTTTGATGGAAACGATCACTTTATCCAGTGGCATACCCTGCATTAATCCGACGGCGAGCGCCACCAGAACCAGCGCAATGAAGCCGTTCATTTTGAAACGGATCATTAACAGCAATAACAGGGCAACCCCGATAGCAACGATGACTAATGGCATGATTTACCTGGCCTTAATTTGTTATGGGTAACGTCAAAGTTTGAACCTGTAGAGCATCCGCTCCGTCAGGGAGCAAAATAGTCTGGCACCGTAAACGCTTGCATTATCCTTACCCAGAGAAAGGATAGCTGGCTATTTTTTTGCCGGTGGTGCCTGAAGTGGATGATACGGGTAACATGTGAGGGTTGAGAATCACCTGACGGGGGAAAATGTTAAATATGAGACTTAAGTCATACTCTTTCCCCGGTTTTTGCCGGTCATTTAGCGGGAGATGTTGCGCGGTAACACAGAAAGGAGCAAGGAGAGCCGGCGACAGGGTGCCGCCGGAGGAAAGGCTTAGTAGTAGGAGTGCTCGCCGCGCTGGTGCTCGGTCAGATCGCGAACCCCTTTCAGCTCCGGAAACTCGTTCAGCAGCTGTTTTTCAATACCTTCTTTCAGGGTTACGTCGACCATCGAGCAGCCATTGCATCCGCCGCCGAACTGCAGGATAGCCAGACCGTCGTCGGTGATCTCCATCAGCGACACGCGGCCGCCGTGGCCCGCCAGCTGCGGGTTAATCTGCGACTGCAGCAGGTACTCGACGCGCTCCATCAGCGGGGCATCGTCAGCGACTTTGCGCATTTTGGCGTTCGGCGCTTTCAGGGTCAGCTGCGAGCCAAGCTGGTCGGTGACGAAATCAATTTCAGCGTCTTCCAGATAGGGCGCGCTGAGCTCATCGACATAGGCGGTCAGCTGTTCAAATTTCAGCGCCGTGTCGGTGTCTTCCACCGCATCCGGTGGGCAGTAGGATACGCCGCACTCAGCGTTTGGGGTGCCGGGATTAATCACAAATACGCGAATTTGCGTCCCTTCTTCCTGATTTGCCAGCAGTTTGGCAAAGTGCGCTTGTGCAGCATCGGAAATACGGATCATAGCGTTGGCCTAATAGTTGACTATTTTACTGGGTTATAATACGCCCATCAGCGGGGGTCTACAAGGTACGGCACAAACACCATACCTGAACCGTCGCGGCGCCGTTTCGCAAAAGCAGGCGGGATATCTCGGCGACGGTGCTGCCGGTCGTGACGACATCATCCACCAGAGCGATATGGAGTCCCTGGACGGCAAATTCAAGCTGAAAGGCATTTTTCAGGTTCTGCCTGCGCAGGCGGGCATTGAGCGAATGCTGCACGGCGCCCGCTCGCTGGCGCGTCAGGCCGTCGCGACGCCAGACGCACCCACGCCAGCGGGCCAACGGTCGGCACAGCTCATCGCACTGATTATAACCCCGGCGCCAGCGGCGGCGATGCCACAGCGGCACGCCGACCAGCGCGTCTACCGGCGGCAAATCGTCGCGCTGTTTAAGGCGCAGCAGCAGCAGGCGCGCCAGGGCGGGGCCCAGTTCCGGACGATGGTGAAACTTCAGCTGCCGCACCAGGTCGCTCAGCGGCGAACGATAGTCATTGACCGCCACCATTCGATGCCAGGGCGGCGGCTTTTGCAGGCAGCGGCCGCAGGGATGCCGGGACATTGCCGCCGGCAGGCCGCACTGCGGGCAGAGCGGGGGGCAGGCGAGCAGGGCGCGGCTGCAGCGAGAGCAGATCCCCCAGCGGGCGACCGCCAGCGGCATTTGGCATAGCCAGCATAAGCTGTGTGCTGTTAGCATATTTGGCCTTCTGTCCAGTAAAAAAGAGAACGGTAACGGATGAACGACATCTGGTGGCAAACAATCGGCGAAGGGGATTGTCATCTTGTGCTGCTGCACGGCTGGGGATTGAACGCTCAGGTATGGGATTGCATCACGCCGCAGCTGGCTTCGCATTTTACCCTGCACCTGGTGGATCTGCCTGGCTATGGCCGCAGCGGCGGGTATGGGGCGATGTCGCTGGAGGCGATGGCGCAGCGGGTGCTGGAGCAGGCTCCGCCTCAGGCGGTGTGGCTGGGCTGGAGCCTGGGCGGGCTGG
>OIZL01001811.1_pt1 | contig 10750 bp, 7 predicted proteins | sample 1588541 | NCBI WGS metagenome assembly OIZL01 (sample SAMN03283285) | human gut metagenome | biome: human-associated habitat; material: feces | host: Homo sapiens | place: Peru | collected 2012 | reverse complement strand
ACTAACGACAGGTGCGAAGCACTGGCATCGCTAAAAGGCTGTTTTTTATGTTTTTTGTTTCTGTGCCCCCAGTATTTATCCACTGAACCGCTATTTTATGAATTATTTTTTCATGGCGAAGCCGAGGCGCACGCCATTGAATTGCTTGGAGATGTCGCCGATGGTGGAGAGGGAGGTGTTGCCGCTGAGGGCGCTCACGGTTTGAAGCAGGGTGAGGATTTTCTTTGATTCAAATGTGAAGTTCATGCCATGGGTGGAGCGTGTGAGGTGAGCAGTGAATGTGGTCAGCGACTTCATTTTCACCAATCCGTTGGCAGCGTCGAAGGTGTAGGTGCCCGACATGGGGAAACCGCCGATTTTGCCTGTGAACTGTCCGTTTTCGTTGAATGTGAGTTGGGTGTTGCCGCTTGAGATGTGCAATGAGTTGTACACAGGCAGCAGTTTTTCGTTCACGGTCTTTGCTGCCACCGAGCCACCAGCCTTAGCAAGGAGGTTTTCGCTGGTGAAAGCGCAGGCAGGCTCCACGTAGCTCCATGTGCCAATGATGTCGGCTTGCGAGAGTTTCACGCTGCCCACAACCAAGTCGAGCAGTCCGCCGAGTGCGTTGCTGCTAATGCTTGATCCGCTATTATTTGTGGTGGTGCCACCCATTTGGCTACCACCGTTCACACCCGGGTTAGTCATACCGCAGCTTTGCAGCATCAACGCTGCCACAGCTGCTATCATCATTTTTTTCATCATTGTTGTTATACGTTTTTATCTTGATTGAAATTGGTTATTTTTTGCCGAAAAGCAATTTTCTGTCGCGTGCGAGTGCTGGCTTAGTCCATTTTTCAGGCACGAATTTCCAGTTGTGCCCAGCCTTGGGGTTGATGGTGCCAGCCTTCTCAATCACCTTCATCAGTTCGGTGCGCATTTGCGTTGGGCTGCGATACACGATGCGCTTCTGCAATTCCGCCTTCGGGATTCCTGCGCCGCGGGTGAGCAACTCGCCGCCGCCATTGCCACGGTAGCTGTTCATTGCCACACGATACACCTTCGCCTCGTCGAAAGGCTCGCCATTGCTCATGCGCAGAATCTTCACACGCTCGCCCTCTGGCTTGGTCACGTCCACCTCATAATCGATGCCGGCGGCAGAGTCGAAGTTGTAGGTGGGTTTTTCGAACCACAATCCCTTTCCAGTGTCCACCAGACGCATAATGTGGTCGGAAGGGCTCTTCATCGTGCTTATCCACAGACCGTAACTCATTTCAAGGTGCTTGCGCACTTCCTCGCCAGTGAGATTGAGGATATAGAGGTCGTTTTCGAAGCGATAGAGGTCGAACATGTTGCCCACGGTAATCACGCCCTTCTTCAGCGTGGCATCGGCTTGCAGCGGAGCACCGAAAGCGATGTCGGCATCTTGCACACGCAAGGTGAGGTCGAGAATCATATCGCCAAACGCACTGTTGCCGAAAAAGCAGTCAGCCGAGTTGATGGTGGTGGCGAGGGTGCCAATAGGGCGCTTCACCCACTGGTTCACCTCATTGATTTGCGGAGCGAAATGCGCCATAAATTCCTCGTCGATAGGAGTGGATTTCATATCCACGATGGTGCCTTTGCGGTCGGTCACCTTCCATCTGGTGCCGTCGAACTCCAAATCAATGGTGGCTTGCGCCAGCGCCATGGCGTTGTTGGCAGGGTTGAGCACCAGCACCTCGCTGCCGTCGGCCACCTTGTCCATCGAGTTGTGCACACGGTGATCGTGTCCGCAGAAAATCACATCGAAGCCGGGCACTTCGCGCGCCACTTGCGCCGAGGCGTTCTCGCGGTAGTCATCGGTCACGATGCCGCCCTCGTAGCCGCTATGGAAAAGTCCCACTATCAAGTCGGGGTGCTCGTTGCGCTTCAGGAAATCCACCCAATAGCGTGCGCTCTCCACTATCGGTGCGAAACGCAGTCCGCTCCAAATTGGCTCGGCGAGCCAGTTGGGAATGGCAGGTGTGAGCATACCCAGCACAGCCACCTTCACGCCCTGACGGTTCACGATGGTGTAAGGCACGGCGTAGGGGAGCCCGGTGCGGCTGTCGAGAATGTTGGCACCGAGCGATGGGCACGCCACTTCGCTCGTCCACTTGTCGTACACGGCGTGGCCCGGCTCCACATCGTGGTTGCCAAACGACTGTGCATCGTATTGCATATAGTTGATCACGCTTGCCGCCACATTTTCCTTGTCGGTGGCAACGTAGTTGTAGTAGTAGCTCAACGGACGCCCTTGCAGAATGTCGCCATTGTCGAGCAGCACCACGCCATCGGGAGCCGCCTTGCGCAAGTCCTTCACATAGGCACTCACACGAGCCATCGACCCGTCAATCGCCTTGCCGCTAATAAAATCAATAGGGAAAAAACTGCCGTGCACATCGGTGGTTTCCAGAAAGTGCAGTTGTGCCTTGTCGCCCTTCACAGGTGCAGCCATAGCTGCTACGCACACAGATGCCGCTAACATAGCTAAAATCGTTTTTTTCATAAGTAATACTGTCGCTATTTTGTTACCGCAAAGTTAATTATTTCACCCCAAACCACCAAAAACCCGGTCACGGATCCCGCAATCTTGCTTCTTTGTGGGGCTCACACAGATCTCGCTTTGTGGGAGTTTTTAGGCTCACACAGATCCCACGGATCTCACGGTTTTCTTTTGTGGGTGGAAAATCTCACGGAGGCTCTACGGTTTGTGGTTTTTTGTAGGCTCACACAGATTCCGCGAGATTCAATAAGAAGATTATTTGTGGGAATTTGTGTTAATTCGTGGCAGAAAAAAACACCCTATTTAATCCATTAAAAATAAAAATCCATTAACACCAATTTTTTAAACCCCTATATCCTGTCACTCGTTGACCTGTTGACTCGTTGACCTGTTGACTTTATTTTAATAGTCAAGAAAGTAGTCTGATATGCACCAAGTTCCAAAAACTGCCCCTCCAAAAAAAAGGTTGTATAGAATGGACAGAAGCACCACATAATACCATTTATTTATTTTCTGATGATCATAGTAACTAATAATACTTTGCCCCCTTCCGTTTTTTTTGTAGTAAAAATATATAGGGAAAGTCAACAATATGGAAACGAAGAGCAGTATAAAATCCAAAATGTCAATTCTGAATATTTTCTCTATAGGGTGTGCTACAGCAATCATTAGTGCATATATAGGAATCGCAAATCCGAGAGATCCAGATGTTAAATCACCTTTAAAGACAAAACCTGACGAAGTCTTACTGCTGACCCACAAATATAGTTTTATTAAAAATCTCATGATATGGATAATTTTATTTTTTAAAAAATAGTTGTTGCTTTACTTACAGATTTTAAAGCTTTTGAGGCTTTTGATAAACTGCTGTATTGTGCTTCTTTCACTTGTAGTGCCTTTTGAGCTTTAGGGGCGGCTGTCGTCACAACACTCTGCCTTAGTTTTATGATTTGGGCATACTCAGTTTTCAATACGCCATTCCACTGCTGGTTAATGGTGCTAACAGGAAATGAAATTGAAGTGTTAATCAAAGAGAACAAATTAGGTTGCCCTGACGAGGCAGTTCCTCCTTCATGGACATCATTGTTTGACACCATGGGCATACGGCTACTAAACACATTGTATTGAACCCTCGGTATCAACGCTCCATAATACTCCCACCATTGTTCTTGCTTAATCCTTCCGGCTGTTACGACTACACCGTCCATCTCCACTTCAAGCCGGTTGTCTCGTTTCCTGTAAATGAACTGTAGACCTGATGGATCAATATATTTCAGTGGGTTGTTGAGACAGTAGGTGTAGCGGTTGAAGCTCTGGCTGTTGTCAGGGGCTTGTACTATGGGGTCAGGGCTGAGGAAGCGACACAAAGCAGGGTCAAAGAGACGAGCGTTCATGTTGATGAGCCCGAATTCGGTGAGATGTTCATGCCCGCAGTAGCCCCTGCCAAGTAGCAGTTCGGGGGCTTCGCCAGGAGAGAAAGGAGATAGCGTCTGTGGCTGGCGGCGCACACCCCAGGGGTCATAGTCGTTACGCTCAATCACATTACCAGCTGTGTCAGCAATTGCAACGATGCTGCTTTGATTATCGCGCAAAATGTGGCGAACCAACCATCTATCGGATCCATAGTCACGAACCAACGCTGCGGGGGCTGAGTAGGCATCACCAGCAAGGTACAGCACCAGCTTACGCTGTGTGGCACCGCCTTGGGTGCGGTCAAATCTATTGAACGAGCCATCGTAGTAGTTGGTTGTAATCGACAAGTCGCCCTTGGCGATGCGCATATTGCTACGCTGCAGGTCGCCGCCATAGGTAAAAATGGCGGTGGTGCCACCCTCGCAGATGCTATCGGGTAGCTGGAGGGCATTGTAGTTGATGCGCTGATCGCGCTGAGGTATCATCGCATTGAATGGCACCTCGCTCACGGCATAAGGACTGGATGAGCCATAACCATATCCACCCACACCATCACGCCGAACAACGTTGCCCTTCGTGTCGTAGGCGTAGCCACCGGTTCCGTTGTCGGTAAGACGGTTCAGATAGTCGTGGGCAAACGCCTCCTCGTGTCCATATATGCTATCGGTGCGCATCATCATATTTCCAGTTGCATTGTCTTAATTTATTGATGTGAGTAATCAATAAGGTGGTGATAGCATCCCAAAATCAGACAAAATTCTACCAAATTGAAAGCAAGAAAGAAAAAGACAAAATAGCCTTTTGACTTCCAATGTGGATCACCTTTGTTTTCTTTCCGCCATTGATCAAAGCCTTGTAAAAGTTTATTTTGTATTTTGTGAGTGAAAAGATGTCTAATAAAAATTAGAGCAACCCACGAAACAAAAAATTCAGATGGATGATGAAACAATGTGATGTTGAATATTTCGCAAATAGTACACAACACGAAGACTATATGGGTGGTGAGAGCATCCCAAAACATGGTTTCTCCGCCACCAGTTAGTGGTGGGAACAAGTCTCCTAATTGTACATTAGGATTCGTCCTATTGTAATGGTCATTAGTGTTTTTGTAATTCACTGTGCGATAAAACGTGTAAATCAACACTGATTTGATCTTTTTTAGCGCATTATAATTTTGCATAACCCTCTTCTTTATTTAAAAGGCATGGTAGTGCAGTAGCCGGAAATACCCATTTGATATAATCGGACCTCATTCTCCACGCATTCATCAAATCTGTTCCAAAAAATATCTCTTACGCCAAGTGACCAGGCTGCTGAAAACAAAGCCTCCACACTTGTGTGCCATTGTTTATAGTCACGGTCGTGGTCGTGCCCAACGTGCGCGAATACTGCTCTTTGCAAATTTGCGAATTATTCAGGAAATATACAACACTTTCCACATTTTTCCCATCATAAGCCCACGTTTTCGAATAGTCGCTCTCCGTCATTGATATGAGCCGACTATGTTCGTCGTAAGTATATGTACGAGTGACAACACCATTGGTTTTCATTTCTATAAGATTGGAGTGGCTATCATAAGTGTACTCAAAGATGGTGCCATTATCAATCACACGGCGAATGATTCGGCCTTTGTCATCGTAGGTGCACGACACGCTTTTACCCCTTGCGTCGGTTTCGCACGCAATTCGTCCAGAAGCATCGTAGGCACGCTCACGACGCCCTGCACTAGGATCGTTGATTGCCGTCTGCCGACCATAATCATCGTATTCAAATGTTGTCGCAATCACGCCACCAAGTGTAACACGTTCGGGCTTGCCATCGGCTCGATAAGTATAGGCTATACGGCTTCCGCCTCCTACTCCATCCTCAATTTCCGTGGAGAGTCCCATGGCATCCATAATGGTGAATTTCTCCTGCCCATCAATCAAAGAGCGAATAGAAAGTCCCTCATATTGATATACATCGCTGTGGCCATCGGGATAATCAGTCTGCGTCAATCTGCCTGAAGCATCATAGGTGTAGGCTGTCCACTGGGTGGGAGATATTTTAAATGGGGCCGATACTGCACATATCCGTCCACGGTTATCGTAGCAGTATTCCGTCATAAGAAACGAGCCATCGTGCCGCTGAACCGCCTCTCTCTTTTTGCGGTCATGACAGTCGTACCATGTTTTTTTAATGGGGGTGCCATCCTCCTTAACCGTGAGAACATAATTAGCTGAATCGCTTTCCTCTGCCCACTGAAGAATATTCTTGATGCCACCTCCGTAAGCGCAAGTCACACTGTCTACTCTGCCAAAGCTATCAAAATAGTATTTGGTAAGAGGGCCAAGAGCCTCAGCATCAACCTCCACACCATCACCTGGAGCCACAACACTTGGACGACTAAAAAGGCTAATTCCTGAATTTATTTCAGCACCACTTTCCTGGAAAGAGAGATTGTTGGTCTGATCGCAAGTACTAATAATGCCATATCCACCATATTTGTATTTGGTAACTACCCCTTTTTCATCAGTCACCGAATAAGGTGCACGGTTTGTTCCACCATAACTCTGTGTCGAATACAGAGGCGTGCCGCTATAGGGCGTCGTGGTCGTTCTAATGAGCCTCATTTTAGAATCGTAGTTGTAGGCTGTTGTTTTGACAGGAAGTCGGGATTCGCCTGTCCATTGCACTGTGCTCTCCAATAAATGATTTCCACCGTACATTCGGCTCTCCCCACTGGTCACTGAAGAGTTGCCTCGATTTATAGTTTGAGTGAACTCTTTTAGTAAACCTACAAGATTAATATTCTCATCACACACATTTTCGTATTCGTAAGTTTTTACATTAGTGCCAGCATTATCATAAAAGATGGTGTCAGCGGTGACATTACCATAACTATCATAGTCCAACCTCTCTTTTACTTTCACACCTAACTGATGGTCGACAGTGACTTGCTCTTTCTTCAAGGATTGAATATGTTTGCTCGCATTTACCAACAACGTGTAGTCGTATAGCTCGGTGGATAAGTTATGCCCACCAACAAGCGTAATAGATGAGGATGGGGCTCCTAATTTCTCTGGCGTGAAAGTGCGCCGAGTCTCAGTTTCTGTAATTGCATCATGAGCAATCACCTCACGGAAGCCACAGAAGCCAAGTCCTTGTAAATGAGTTACAGGATATTTGTAACTATAGGTAATGTCGGCTTCCACTGTTTTTGCAACTTTCAGCTCTTCACGCACGCAGATTAGCCGCCCATCGGCGCATGACACATAAGGAAACGCTAAAGTTTGGCTTGACGAGGTTTCTTCCACAGGAAAATCGTTTGCTCGATAAGCTCTACCATAGGTAAATGTGCGTTGAGTCCCTTGATTGTCATCAATCCTAGTAAGGCAGCGTGCCATATCTGCAGGAGCTGCTATTTTGTGATAGGTGAGCATTCCATCTGGAGAAAGTTCCATCACTGAATGATTGTCCATCACTCTGGTGTTTAATGCTTTACACGGAATCAGCATATTCCTTTCATCAAACACCAAACTCTGAGTGATATAATTTGATAGACCATTGCGGAAAGTGAACGCAACTGTTCGCGTTTTGCCTCCTTTCTCAAGTTCAAAAATAAGGTCGGAGATTCCATCACGATTAATGTCGGCAATCAGCGTTTGTCCAATAGTATTTTCCAAGATGCCATCACGTATGAGACCAATATTAATCATTTGTTCGTGCGGTTTAATAAAGCCACCATTGCCATTACCTATGATAATACATGTAGCAACATACGCATCTTCTATACCCATGCTTACCGTAGGTGCTTTGTAGAGCCCTGCCATCGGTATAATGAAATCAGTACAGCCGTCACCATTGAAGTCACCAGGAAAGATGTCGAGATTCCGAAGAGAGTCAGTATTCAGAATATTTGTGAGTTGATTGTTATGCGTATTCACCTTCAATCCGTTCATAACTATATCTCCAGAAGAAGTATAACGGAATGAATAAAACTTCATTCCTTCCTTGTTCATGACACAAAGTTCAGGCTTGCCATCAGCATCATAGTCTGTAACAAATATGCGGTCGCTTCTCCAATAGCATTCCGCTCTATCTTTATCATTCATATCAGCGTTGTCGGGAAATACGACATGGCAACTATCAATGGAAAACGTCCCTTTAATAGCCCCCTTACCCATGTCTATCAACCTTGCTGTAGAGCCAACACCATCTATTTGATGAGAAAGCACAAGCATTTCCTCACGCCCATCACCATCAAAATCGCCAGAAAGAAATGTTTTTGGCAACATTTCCATTTCGCAAGGTATCAGGAATGACCGTGAATTATACATAGAATAATTCTTATCCGGGAGTTTATTTCCTTTGGAATAAACATTGATATACAGAGAATTTGGGCTGTTTGGACCACCAGGGTGTTGCCACTCTTTAATGACAGCCACTTCATCTCCACTTTTGCCATCGATATTTACCGCAAGGGCTTCAACAAATGTTCTATTCAGTCCTATTTTCCCACAAGGAATTGCCGAGCCACTATTAGGAATCGAGATACTTAACACTAGCGTATCTTTAGATGAGTAATTACTCTTAAAGCAAGAAGCCTTGCAATCACTTATTGTATAAGCATCTTTTTTGGGGAACATCAACAGCCCCTCGTTTTCGCTTCCATTATCAAATCGACCGGTACGAATGTTCAGTTTCGACAGTTTATCGGTATTCAAGTAGCTTCCAAGAGTGTATGTTTTCTTCTTCCAAGTACAGAGACTGTCGGAAGCACCATAACTTAAGCGAAGGGGCTTGAAGCTATTGCCTTTTGAGTCCATCCTATATATAGAAGATATTGGAGATTCTATTTCTTGACCGTAATAGTTGATTTCATAACGCGTTAGTAGGTCTTTGTCCTTTCTCACATCTATAGTGTCAAGTTTAAGGAAAAAGTTGTATGGCATTCCTTTCACATATTTCCTTGCAGCATATCTGTTATTATATTCCGTACGTCCATCATTTTTGACTAAGCGACATTTTGAACTATATCGGAAACTGATTTGCCGTCCATCGCCATAACTAATGGATTCAACAAACATTCTCCCTCCACAAAGATAGTGGTTACCATTCCGTTTATAGGAATACGTTATTTTTTGACCATCAAGCATTGTCCGTTCCATAATATGATAGCGCAGTCTTCCTTCTATACTGGGATACTTATCATCACAGCTGAAAATAGCTGTGCTACCATCAGGATACAATGCTTTAAAGGTTTTTGAATCAATTTTTAGTATGCTAATATTCCCTGTCTGAGACAGATATGAACCATCGTCTTGAATAATGAGCCTAACACCGTCAAGTGAAAAGACAGCAAGGCTATCAGAAGAAAAGCGGTCAACATTGCCATCGGTAAAATAATCAGAAACAGTTTTCTCAATCACCGAAATTCCATTTATCCGCCATCCATAGCCCATATAGTCATAGAAGTCACTACCCCCATCGTAATCGAGCGACAGGTGTGGAGAAACCTCAAAAGATGATGCAAAATCAAGAATGGGAACGCTCATACTCACTTTCCCATTTGCATTCACACTTGAAGTATAAGGAATCTTTCCCACGACACTTTCCACCTCTGGTACAAGAACCAGTGAGTCTCCTCTGTGCTTCCCAGAAATAACAATCATGCACCCATCGTCAAGCACAGTTCCATCTATTGTTCGTGTCACAACCGTTGGACTCTCGTCATTTGTCACATTTATCCGGGCATACTTTGACCCCTGTGCTAAACTTGAGAAAGAACAGCCCACAACGACAATTGCAAAGATTAGACAAGATATATTTCTTAAACATTTCATTTTTTTACGATTTTAAATGACTTAGAATTTTTCTTCGATCTTACATTTAATATATAGATGCCATTCGTGGAAGGCATATTCAACCGAGAAACCTGATCTACAATAACCCCTTCTGCCACACAGTTACCTGTCAAGTTGCTGAGCTCATAATTCAGATGAGATTTGTTAAGGTCAACAGTCGTGCTTATAGTCACTCCATCTGTGGTAATCGTTGGGGTTACCACAATATCCCCAATATCAATAGATGTGGAGTCGCAAGTTGAATTACTCGTCACTGTTCTCAATATGCGATTGCCAGAAGCATCGTATTTGTAAACAATTTTTGATTTTTGTTGGAAAGAGTGATCTTTCACTTCTGCTTTTAACACTAATGCATGACAAAATATGGCAGAGGTCAACAATAGTGTCAAATCGGTCCGTTGCATAAATTGTCGTAGCAAAAAAGGGTTTCTCTTTCTTAAATTTGTCATAGGAGTAATTGTTTATGGTTTACTTAGTATTCAAAGAATTAACAGTATAGTTGTCGTTTATTCTACAAGATAAGAATTTTCAAATTGCAGCGTCAGAAAGAATAGTCGCATGCAGAAAGCGTACCTTCAAACACGTCTCCACTGTCTGTTTCTATGACAATGGTATAGTCGCTTACACCGTCTACCGAAAGAGGAATTGTCGCAAAAGACGATGTAACGCTATAATCCACTTCTGTATACACAGAGATGATTGTTACTGTAAAACCATTTATGGGTTGAACGCCAAAATCAATAGTAATACTATTTTGAATTGAATTATAGACAACATCTGGACTTTCTACGATAGGTGTTAGACGATTAATAGTTGCACCACCAGTTCTACTAGTAACTACATGGAGAGAGCCTTTTGAAGTAATGGGATTCACGTTGGCATCGCTTGTGTTTGATACCAAAAACAATAAAAGAAATAATAAAACCTTTCTCATTAAGTACATGACAAAAATTTGAATACATCGAATTTGGGTGTGTATGTTGGTCGA
>OIZL01001810.1_pt1 | contig 10757 bp, 12 predicted proteins | sample 1588541 | NCBI WGS metagenome assembly OIZL01 (sample SAMN03283285) | human gut metagenome | biome: human-associated habitat; material: feces | host: Homo sapiens | place: Peru | collected 2012 | reverse complement strand
GCCGCTTGCGCTGATGCAGGCGCAGCTGGAGCTGTTCTCCGCAGAGCACCCCGACGTACTGCCGGAAACAACAGCATTTCTTTCTTTGTTACGGGAGCAGACGGAGCGGCTGACTCAGATGACAAAAACACTGCTGGAAATGAGCAACCTGCAGCAGGTGGCGCGGAACGAACGGATTCAGCTTGCGCCCATGGTCGAGGAGATCTTCGCAGACCTCGCGCCGCTGACAGATAAGCGCGGCATCACGCTGACGGCGGATGGCGACGGCGTCATGACCGGCAGCGACGCGCTGATCTACCGGCTGCTCTTCAACCTGACGGAAAATGCCGTCAAATACAATCGCCCAGGCGGCTCGGTGCGGGTCTGCGTCACACAGGAGCCGGAAAAGCTCCGGATCCGTGTCTCCGACACCGGCTGCGGCATCCCGGAGATATATCAACAGAGCATCTTCCAGCCATTCTTCCGCGTGGACAAGTCCCGCAGCCGGGAGTACGGCGGCGCGGGACTGGGGCTTTCTCTGGTGTGGGAGATCGCCGATCTCCACGGCGGCTCCGTTTGGGTGGAAAAAAGCTCGGACAAGGGCACGACCATCGCGGTGGAGCTGCCAACGCAACAATCAACGAAGCCCTAAAACCCTTTTATTCGTTTTTCGCCGCTTCGCTTGCCGCCCTGCGGCGTTCCTCGCTGTATGGGGCGTGTTCAAGCGAAAAAGCGCAACCGATTTTCGTCGGCTGCGCTTTTGGCGGCTATGGGCGGTAATAGCGGTCATTCCTTTTTCTGCTTCTCTTTTATTTTCTGATTCATCTTCTTCGCCTGCGCTCTAAGTCCAAGGAAAGCACAAAGCCACCAAAGGGCTGCGGTTCCTACTGCAATCAGGAAAAACCTAAGAACGCCGGAGCTGTTTTCCATCCACCCTGCCAAATATGCGGTCAGAAGAAAGACAGGCATACCAATCAGCGTGTGGATCAAGGTTTTGAGCCAGGGGGCAAGTTTTTCGTTGTAGTAAATCAGCGCAGGGACATAAAAACCGAGCGATATGACGATGCAGCAGATTGCAAACCGCTGTAAATCTCCTCCCGTGTACCCTGCAAAGAAGCGGTCTACCCCTCCCGCAAAAACAGGTCCGATAAACAGAGTTGCGACAAAAGTGAAGCACCCCATGCCGATTCCCGAATAAATCTGTTTCAGCAGCTTTTTCATGCGGAACACCTTCCTATAATCCTAAATATTTTTTGAAAGCGGGCAGATACTTCCGTGAGATACATTCCTTGCAGCCGTTTTTCAGAGTTACCATCATAAGCCCGCCCAAAGTCGGCTCAACGCACTCAAGGTATTGTAAGTTGATAAGTACAGACTTGGAAATACGCATAAAGCTAACTCCGAGCATATCCTCAAATTCATACAGCCGTCTGCCGCTGTCAAAGCGTTTCGTTCGGGTGTAAACGGCTGCCCTTTCGTTTTCTACCCGAAGCATATACAGCTCCTCCGGGCGCAGGACAAAGATCCTTTCGTTGTCCGTTACGGTTATCGCCTTGTTGGAAACTGCGCCCTCAAGAATGGCTGCGGCTTGGCGCACGGCTTCCGTCATTTCATTCGTGAAGATAACGGCATACGGCTCCTTGGCAGTTTCGGTCATTTTGATTTCAACTTTCACTCGTATCACCTCGCTCCCTGCTGCAAGTATATTATAGCGCAGGCTCTGTTTTTGTCTGTGCTTTTTAGGTAAGTGGTAGGTTTGGACAGGTAAGATGCGATTTGAAGAAGGTAAGTTTCAATGCACTTATGAAGAAGGTAAGTTTCAATGCACTTATATTATACCAGCCGGATTAAAAGCGTTCAATCTGTTATACAGCCTTGAACTGCAACTTTTCCAGCGCGGGCTTGGAAGCCCACTTCTTGCTCATGCTGACCTGCTGGATTATCTCCTTGACCGTCCCCACCAGCGATTTATCCTTGCAGCGTTTCGACCACAGGATTTGTTTCTCTACGACAGGGATATAGACCACATGAAGGTGGTAGTGGTTACACGTCCTGCCCCAGCGCGTCGGACATGGCGCGGTTGCGCTCGTCAGCGTGCATGACTGCCGATAGGATGTATTGTTCGCCGCCCACGATTTTGATTGCAGCTTTGTACGCATCGGTGTAGAATTGCTTTGCAAACTCATAGCCGCCGTGGTTGTGAAAGTAGGCAGTGTTTACGTCAAAGACCAGCTCGCCGTAGAGAAAGGCATCCTCTTTCAGTCCGCGGGTGGAGATCACGCCGTCGGAGCGCATCTGCTCGAACATCTCCTTATACCCGGCGATTGGTGTTTTGAAATGGACGTTGTATGGTGTCCGTTCGGGAACGATGTCCTGATTGACATACGACGGTTTTTCGCGCTCGTTGTGTGCCTGCGCGTTGCCGATGTCTGCGTCTTTCATTCTCGCGTTTCTTGCGGTAGTACGGTGAATACCGTCGCCTCTTGCCATAGGCAGTTTACCTCCTCTCCTGATTGCCTCGCCCATCGGTCTTCCGGGCACGGCCATCGAAAGCAAGTTCATCAACACCCCGGAGCGCAGGCACTACACCTACCGCCTCGGGCCAGACGACATTGCAGCGTACACGGCCACCGGCAAATTGCCGGAGACCCCGGCAGCGATGAAAGACGCCCTCGTTCGCGTCCGATACACCTGCGCCCCGGACATCGACAAGGCACTCAACCGAGCCGAGCTGCAAAAGGCCCTCGTTGCAGCAGGCGCGTTCTACGTCGCAGAAATTCTCCCAGAGGACATCGAGGACGTCAACGCGGCCCCGGAGCTCACGGAGCACGAAGGGCCGACCGAGGCCCTGCACAGATACCTCGAGCGTGCAGAGCTCGACCCGGCGACCATCAGCCGCCTCGCGGAGCTGGCCGCACCGCTCATCAAAAGGGCCGATGACGGCCGAGACGCGGATAAGCGTACCGGCAGCTTCGCACCTGTCAGAGTAGAGGTCAAGAACTACCGCAGCTATTCCGCAGCGGATTTCACATTCGAGGACATCCGCATGGCAATGGTAAACGGCCAGAATGGCGTCGGAAAAAGCAGCCTGTTCATGGACGCCATCGCGGATTGCCTTTTCGAGCAGACCCGAAAAGAGGACATCGGCGGCTGGGTACGCGACGGCACCAAAAGCGGAGCCATCACCTTTGAGTTTGCTATGGGGCCGGAGACCTACCGCGTCATCCGCACCCGCACCAAGGTCGGACGCGGCACACTCGCCCTCCACCGTCGCAACCCAGGAACCGACGAATGGCTCGACGAGAGCGACACGACGATGAAACTCACGCAGGCCCGCATCGAGCGCATCCTCGGAATGGACTGCAACACCTTTTGCAGCGTAGCACTCATCCGGCAGGACGCCTACGGCCTGTTCCTCGATGCAGACAGCGACCGCCGCATGGAAGTGTTGAGCGCCCTTCTCGGCCTTGACATTTACACCCGGCTTGAGGAGCTCGCAAAGGACTGCTCCACGGAGCAGCGCAGGAAAATCGCAGCCACCCGCGAGCGCCTTTCCATCCTTGAGGAGCAAATAGCAGCCAAAGCCACACTCGAGGAAGACATCGCAAGCATCGACGAGAAAACAGCAGTGGCCAGTGCAGAGACAGAGACCCTCGATGCAGCCATCGCAGAGGCACAGCGCAGCGAAGCCATGCGGGAGGAGCTCACACGGCAGGCCGACGAGAAACTCAAGGAGGCTGACCGGCTGGAAGCAGACGCAGCAGCCAAGCGGCAACAGGCAGAAGCCGCCCGCAGGAAGCACAGCGACGCAGAGCGCCTCGCGGCAGCCCTTCCGGCAGCAGAAAAGGCAGCGGCCGACGTGGAGGCAGCTCGCGCAGCCATTGAGGAAACCGCGCCAGACGTCGAGAAACTCCGCAGCCTTACCCAAGAGACCAACTCTATCGGAGAGGCCCTCAAAACGTCGCAGAGCGTCGTTGAGAGCCGCCAGAGAAGCAAAGAGCAGGCCCGAGCCATCCTTGAACGCAAGGAAGACATCGAAACAGCGGCCGCAGCCATCGAAGCACTCGCCCCGGCCCGCAGGGAGGCAGAAAGCCGCCTCACCAAATTCACAGAGGCACATAAGGCGCTCGTAGCAGCCAAGCAGGCCCGCGATACCTTCCTCACCGAGAGCCGCGCCCGCATCGACACCATCAATCAGCGCATCTCTTACTACGGCAAAACGGCGGCCATCCTCGACGACAGTGGATGCCCGCACCCGGAGGAGGCGACCTGCAATTTCTTGAAGAACGCTGTCGCGGCCAAGGGAACGCTCGACGCCCTCAAGGAGACGCTCGAGAAGACCCGGAAAGAAGACCGCGCAGAGTACGACCGTCTTTCCGTCGAGTACGGAGCGGCGAAAGCGCAGTACGACACCGTAGGAGACCCGGCAGCCGACATCGCAGCCATCGCGGACAAGGAGCTGCAACACAAAGGGCTCGCAGCCCTCGCGCCCAAGTTGGCAGCGGCAGAGGCATCCGTCAAGGAGCTCGACGCAGCCATTGAAGCTGAGGAAGCGAAGCAGGCCGAAGCCCGGGCTCGTCTGGAAGCCATCGAAGCGGAAAAGAAACCGCTTGGTGAAGCCGAGGCTCGCGCAGAGGCCGCCAGAGCGTCGCTGAGAGCGGCGAAAGCCCTCGCCGACACACTTCCCCAGTGCAAAGCCGCAGCGGCCACAGCGGCCGCCCTGCTTCCGCAAATAGAGGCATTCGAAACGGAGGTCAAGGAACTCGACGCGAAAAAGGCACTGGCCGTCATAGATTCCGGAGACATTCGAGCCAGAATCCCGGAAGGAAGCAACAACCTTGAACAGCTTACCGCCCGCAGGAAATTCCTCACCTCCTACATCACCAATCTCGCAGCCGACCGTGGAGGCATTCAAACGCGCCTCACGGCCATTAAGGAGGCGGCAGAGCAGGCTACGGCATACCGCGCAGAAATCAGCGCGACGGCCAAGACACTCGACGATTATCAGACACTCGTTCAGGCGTTCGGCCTCGACGGCATTCAGTACATGATAATTCGGGGAATCGTGCCGGAAATCATGCACCGGGCAAACGACATTCTCGCAGCCATGACCGGCGGCAGAATGGCAGTGGACATCCGAACGGAGCGAGAGCAGCGCAGCACCAAGCAGGTAGTGAACAGCCTCGATGTCTGGATTAACAGCATCAGCGGCAGCAGCCGCCCCTACCAGAGCCACAGCGGCGGCGAGAAGGTTAAAATCGCGCTGGCCGTCACCCTCGGCCTCGCAGACATCAAGGCCCGCAGGGCAGGCATCCAGCTCGGGATGCTGTTCATCGACGAGCCGCCATTCCTCGATGCAGAAGGCACGGAGGCATACGCCGACGCCCTTTCGAGTATGGCGGCCAGAAACCCCGGAATGCGGATTCTCGCCATCAGCCACGACCCGACGATGAAAGCCCGCTTTCCGCAGAACATCACCGTACACGCGGGCGAAGACGGCAGCACAGTCACGATGGATTGAGGGAGGCGCCGCCTCCCCTCCACGCAAAAGGAGGAGGTGAAACCGCATTGTATTCCAAGATAGACGCCCGTTTCTGGGACGATGAAAAAGTTCTCACGCTGTCGCCGGACGCTCGCTACCTCTTGATTTACCTGCTTACGACCAAGCACAGGAACGTCCTCGGATGCTACCAGCTCCCAAAGGCATACGCCCTCGAAGACACACGGCTGCCGGAGAAGCGATTCTCCAATGCGTGGCGAGAGCTTTTCGGAAGCGGAATAGCCATCTACGAGGAAGACACGCGAATGATTCTTCTCAAGAATTTCCTGCGCTATAACCCCATCGAGAACCCGAACCAAGTGAAAGGAGCCCTCACGAAGCTCGAGGGCCTTCCCCGCAGCGACCTCTTACACACGGTCTATGCGCACCTCGAAGGGCTCGCAACCGAGGCCGGAAAGCCCTATTTGAAACCCTTACTGGAAGCCTTACCGAAACAGTTTCGGAAACCCTTTCGGAACGGTTGCGGAAACCCTTCCGAAACCCTTTCGGAACCCTTGCCGCAACCAGTAAACAGTAAACAGTATACAGTAAGAAGTAACAGTAAACAGGAAGAAGAAATACCCCCCTTACCCCCCACGGGGGGAGCGGCCGAGCCGGAACCGGACGACGCCGACAGCAGCGAGCCGGACTTTGTAGAGGACGCAGCGCCCAAACCGCGCAGACGCAAACCCTCCACGTTGAACAGGACGCAGGAAGCCCGCTTCAATGCCTTTTGGGGCGTGTACCCTCGAAAGGTCAGCATCGGAGACGCAGAAAAGGCGTGGGCCAAGATAGAGCCGGATGAGGAGCTCGCAGAGCGGATTATAAACGCCGTTGAAACCGCAAAGGCGTTCGACAGCCGCTTCCGCGAGGCACGCTACACCCCGCACCCGGCGACGTGGCTCAACGGCCGCGAATGGGAGAATCAGTACAGCGGCCCAGAGGAAACAACACCGCAGGTCATACCGAGGGCCGGAGAAAAGCCGAACACCCTCGAGGTGCTCGGGAAGATGTTAAGCGAGGAAGGAGGCGACGTCTGGTGACCCAAAAAGAGACCATCAAGCTCATAGGCGTCATCACAATTGCTTACCCGAACTTCGACAAGTTCAAGGACGAGAACCACATCCGCAGCATGGTAGCCGTATGGGCCGATATTTTCAGCGAGGACAACGCAGGCCTCGTTGGGTTGGCGGTTAAGCAGCACATTAGCACGTCGAAATGGCCGCCCTCCATCGCGGAGATACGGGAGCTTATGACGCGCATTCAGCACCCGGACATCATACCGCCCGACGAGGCATGGGCCGTCGTGGCGAAGTACCTTTCCGTTGCCGGAGAGTGTTACCACAGAGACTACCACCGCGAGCTCCCGGCGGCCATTGCGGAGACCATTGACGCCATCGGATACGGGCAGCTTTACGCGATGCACGTCGCATACGCCAGAGGGAGCGCCTCAAAGGCGGGCCTCGACCGCGTGGCATTTCTGCAAGCCTACGAGGAGAAGGTAGAGCGGCAGCGGAAACAGGCGATGCTGCCGCCCGCCATCCGCGAGAAAATCGAAGCCGCCAGTGCCGCACAGAGCGACGGCAGCCGTCGGCTCATCGAGGGCGTTAACCGCCAATGGCAGGAACAGCAGAGCTATTACAACGGCAGATACAGCCTCGATTCCTTTGCAGACCGGCTTGAGAAAGCGCAGATAAAGGCCCTTGAGGCCAGAGAGGAGACACACGACGATGAATAGATTTACGACCGCCGCCGTCGTTTTACTGATAATCGCAGCGAGCGTATTCGCGGCGGGAGGGGCCATCAAGCCCGTCACGGCCACGGAAAAAGGCATCGAGACCCGGACGGTCACGAGGGCTTACCAGACAGACGCCGTGCCGGAGGAGGAGACAGAGCCGCCCGAGAGCGACAGAGGCCAAGAGGAACTTCACACGCCGGAGCAGGACGCAGCGCCCCCGTACACCGATGAGACCGTAACCATGTGCGCCAAGGTCGTATGGGCCGAGGCCAGAGGCATTCAGAGCAAGGCCGAACAGGCAGCGGTCATCTGGTGTATTCTGAACCGCTACGACGCGGGCATCTACGGCAGCAGCATCGAGGAAGTAATCGCGGCCCCGCACCAATTCGCATACAGCGCGGAGAACCCGGCGACAGCAGAGCTCATCGAACTTGCGGAGGATGTTTTGCAGCGATGGTGGGCCGAGAAGACCGGCGAGACCAACGTCGGCCGAACTCTCCCAGCGGATTATTTCTTCTTCGAGGGCGACGGAGCCCATAACCACTACCGCACCACCTACGAAAAGACCGGCAAAACATGGGATTGGAGCTACACCGACCCATACAAAGCATAACAGGGCCACAGGCCAGAAAGGAACGAACAGATGAAAAAACAGCTTAAAGACCTCAAGCGCGGCGAAACCTTCCGAGGCGCAGGCATCGAATGGCTTGTACTCGGACACGACAAGAGCGTCCAAGGCTTGCCCTTCCGCACATTCGTCGTGTCCGCAGACATCACCGAAAAGCGAGCATTCGATGAGGGAAACAAATGCGATTTCGCAGCTTCCACCCTTCGCGCCTACCTCAACGGCGAGTTCCTGCGCAAGCTGGAAGACGAGCTCGGAGCCGGGAACATCTGCGAGTACGTCATCGACCTCACAGCGGACGACGGCCTCCCCAAGTACGGGAAGGACAGCGTCAAGGTAGGCCTGCTAACGATGGAGGACTACCGCAGGCACCGTGACATCCTCCCGCCCATCGGAAAATGGTGGTGGACAGCCACCCCATACAGTGGACTTGACGACTACAATTTCATCGTGAGCAACGTGGGCACGGACGGGAGCAGCAACAACAACAACGCGTACTTCGGCATCATCGGCGTGCGCCCAGCTTTGTATCTGAAATCTGAAATCTTGGTATCTGTTGACGGAAGTGAAGAGAACGAACAGACGCCGGAACAGAGAGAAACGGCTCTCTACGAGGCAGCCGTAGTCAAGTTCGGAGAGAGGACACAAATCCTCATGGCCGTCGAGGAAATGAGCGAACTCAGCAAGGCGCTCTTAAAGTACGTCCGGCACGAGGACTTCAACCAAGGCGACTACGATTCCATCATCGAATCTGTCTCCGAAGAACGAGCCGACGTCGAAATCATGCTCAACCAACTCGACGTCATCTTCGGAGACAACAGCGAAGCAGAACAGCGCAAGCTCGAACACCTCGCAGCCATTGTAGAAGATGACGACGAGTAAAGAACCTCGGCGCTGCATGATTTTCTGCTGCGACAGGACCAGAGACAGCCTGTGTTGCGCAGACTGCCAGCAGCGCGGGAAGTGCAGGAACCCATGCACAAACGACCCGAGCAGGCGCGGCCAAGAGGATACCCGGCCGCACCCGCCCCGTCGGGGAGGCAGGAAAAAGAACGGAGGATAGACCATGAACATTCACAAGACGAAAATCGAGTGGTGCAGCCACACGTGGAACCCCATCACCGGCTGCCGCCACGGATGCGAATACTGTTACGCCAGACGCATCGTCAGCAGGTTTGAACCGAAAATCGACGAGTGGCCGGACGAGGCCATCACCACAGCACCCAGCGCGGACGGCGGCCCGGAGCTATACGTCGTGGAACGGCCAACGCGCCTAAAGACCAAAGAGGGCGGCTACCGCAGGCCGACACCGTACCCGAAAGGCTTTGCACCGACGCTACACGCCTACACCCTCACATACCCGGAGCAGCGCAAAGCACCGTCCAACATCTTCGTGGGCAGCATGAGCGACCTGTTCGGCGCATGGGTACCCGACGAGTGGATAGAGCGGATTTTCGACGCCTGCAAAAGGGCACCGCAGCATACGTACATGTTTCTCACAAAGAACGCGCAGAGGTATTGCGACCTCGCAAACGCTGGGAAGCTCCCACGGGAGCCGAACTTCTGGTACGGGACAACGGTAACCGGGAAAGGGGCTTCAATTTTCGCCGAGTGCATTCGATACAACACCTTCCTGAGCATCGAGCCTCTCTTGGAGGACATTGATCCCGGCCTCGGCAGCTTCGGCGGCGTCAGCTGGGTCATAATCGGAGCGATGACGGGCCCCGGCAGCGCAAAGCGCCAACCACAACGAGAATGGGTAGATAAAATCGTTGAAGCGGCCCGCATTACAAGTGCGGCAGTCTTCATGAAAGACAGCCTAAAGGCCGTTTGGGGCGACGACCTCATCCGGGAATACCCGAGCGGCATGGACGGAGGGCTGAACGGATGAACGACCGCCAGAAAATCGACTGTGCCTCACCGGCAGACCGCGACACGCTCATAGTCATCCTCGCCCGGAACGGCTATACTGTCCGGCACGGCCGCGAGAAGCGCGGAGCGAGCAAGTACTACACTTACTTCGTCGAGTATTGGAGAGAAGGGAGCCAACGCCAATGAGCAAGGTCACAAAGCGCCTCACGACCACAGTGACGGCGCAGACCCATTACCACCTCTACCGCCTCGCGGCAATGGCCGGTTACAGCAGCCCCGGCCGCGTCATCGACAAGCTCGTGCGCGACCACCTGAATGCCATGAGATACGGAGACACAACAAACGAGCCAAACAAAGGAGGGAGAACATGGCGAGACAGCCATACCGCCAGACCACGCACCGAAAAGACCCGGTAAAGCAGTACAAAGGGGCCGTTTCCAAAGCGCAGGGCAAGCACTTCGAGGAATACATCGACCTCGCGCTCCGCTACTACGAGCAGAAAGGCGAAGCGGCCATCGAGAAGACACCCGAGCCCATGCGTCCGACCCGCGACCTCGGAAACGGGAAGTTCATTGCCTACTACGAGAAGCACGCGCAGGCTGATTACAAAGGCACCCTCAAGGGAGGCCGGACAGTGCTTTTTGACGCCAAGTACACGGCCAACACCCGCATCGACCAAAGCCGTGTGACACTGGAGCAGGCAGAGCAGCTCGACAAGTACCAGCGCATGGGAGCCGACTGCTTCATCATCGCGGGCCTCGGCCACGGCGAATGCTATCGCGTACCGTGGGCGGTATGGAAGGACATGAAGACCCTATTCGGGCATAAACACGCAACCGCAGAGGAGCTCGAACCCTACCGCCTCTCCGTAGGAAGGAACGGCGTACTCCTGCTGCTGGATTGAAAGAGAGGAGTACAGCATGAGAAACAAAATCATGCCGAACGACATGGTAAAGCACCGGCCAAGCGGCGAGATATGGGTCGTTTGCGGCGTCAACCACGAA
>OIZL01001809.1_pt1 | contig 10769 bp, 8 predicted proteins | sample 1588541 | NCBI WGS metagenome assembly OIZL01 (sample SAMN03283285) | human gut metagenome | biome: human-associated habitat; material: feces | host: Homo sapiens | place: Peru | collected 2012 | reverse complement strand
ATAAAGTAGAGTATGGTGATAAAATATTAACTTTATCTACATGTGCTAGTGGTAAGAAGAGATTAGTAGTACATGCTGTACTTATAAAGGATGGTGAATAATGAAAAAGAAAATATTTATTTTATTATTAGGTTCATTTTTGATGATTAGTAATATTAATGCTGAATGTAATACAAGTGAAAGAAATGAATTAAAGAGTTTAGCACAAGATATTACATATGAAAAATCTTATAGTATGAGTGATAAAGTATTTACTATTAAATTTTATAATGTATTTCCAGGATTATTACTTAGAATAAATGGTTCAATTTATAGTGGAAATTCAAATGATAATTATAGTGTTGAATTAACTAATTTAGTTGAAGGAACACGTGTGTCAGCTGATGTTCTTGAAACAATAGGTTGTGATGAAACATTGAATACGTTATTTATAACACTTCCATATTATAATACATTTTATGGAACTCAAAAGTGTGAGAAATATGTTGGTAAATTAACACAATGTACATCACAATTCTTATCTTATGAACTTAGTGAATCAATATTGGATTCAGCAATAGAATCACTTGGTAATGAGATAAAGCCAGATATTCCAGATAAACCAGTTAAAAAAACATTTTTTCAAAAAGCATATGAAGTTACTAAAACATTTCTAATGGATTGGGGAATTAGTATAGGTTTATTCATATTCTTTGGTATTATAACTGCGATTATAGGAGAAAAAATATTTAGAAAGACTAAACATGGTATTTAAATATATCATGTTTTTAAATATTTTAATGACATTTTTTTTAAGTTATGTTATAATTTTTTTAGAATAAAGTAGGTGAGTTATGAGGAAAGTTAAATTAATTTTGTTTAGTGCTCTTTGTTTATTCTTTTTAGTTTGCAATATTAATGCTAAATGTGAAGATGAAGGATTAAATAATTGGGCAATGAATGCCACTATTAAGTATGAAGAAGATAATGGTTATACTGATAGTGAAGGTAATGTAGTACGTGAGAAAGAATATTTGTATTTATTACATTTAGTTCCATATTATAAAGGTGGAAAAGTAATGGTAAGTGATAGTTATTCTGTTGTTCCATATAAAGTGGAATATGATAGTCTATATAAATCATATGCTTTAGGTTCATATGTACATTTAGATGAAAAAGCTTATACATTTACATTATATGGTGATAGTGATTCTGCTTGTCCTAATGAAAAACTTAGAACTATAGAATATGTAGTACCAGCATATAATGTTTATTCAAGAACTAAATATTGTCTTGATCATCCTAATGAAAAAATATGTAAGACTAACGATAATAAAATGAGTGAGGTTAGTGATAAAGAATTCGTTAAAATAGTTGATGGGAAAAAAGAAGAAGAAAGAATAAAGAATATGACATTCTTTGAAAAAGCATTAGAATTCTTAAAACATAATTGGTATTTTATAGTTATTCCTATTGTACTAGTTTCTGCTTTCTATGCTATTAAGATATATTTATATAAGAAGAAGGTGGATAAAGAATGAAAAATAAAAGATATATTTCATTTATAATTATTACTTTATTATTTGGATTTTTAGGAATTAGCTCTGTTTATGCAGTAACAGGTAGTGGTACTAAAAAGACTATTACTATAACGGGTACTAATCAACCATCTAATGATATTAGTTTCTGTGGGGATTCTAAAACAGGTAATGGTAGACCTGCTTATTTACCTACATATAAATATAATGCAAAGGATCCTAATTTTTCCAATATAAGTCAAACTTCATATTGTTTACAACGTGGACGTCCTGGTCCTGATGGAAAGACTTGGAGCTATGTAGCACTTGATAATTTTGATATATCTACTTGTAAGAGTAGTAGTGATAATTATCAATGTGGACTTGCTGAAATTATGTGTCATACTATGGATATTAGTGCTGGTAGTGATGGAAACTTTACTGCTAATGAAAATAGTAGATATTCATATTCATCTGTTGCTACTGCACTTCGTATGTGGGTAGCATATGATCATTCATCTATACATGATGGTGATGGTATTAGAGATAATACTGGTGATGGTGAATATTATTATTCTAATACTGACGTTTATGAGAAAAGTGCTAAATATTATTTAGATAATGGTGGAGAAATTAAACAATGTCCTAAAAGTTGTAGTTCTGGTGGTTCTGATTTTGGCGTATTTTGTTATCAAAATGCATCAAGTGATGAACAAAAACATATTCAAGGTGCTGTTGAACTTGTAAGTGCTGCTAAAAGTGGATTATCTTGTTTAGAAAATTTAACAAGTACTATAACTGGACAATCTGGTGATGGTGAAGGTGGAAATGATGGTACTTTAGATGGTAAGTTAAATCCTGGTAAGCCCGGAATTAAAACTGATTTTGATGCAGACAGTAAAACAGTAGATGTTACGGTTAGATTTAATACAATGAAAGTTGGTTCAAAGACTTTAACTAAAGAAGAAATTGAAAAAATTCAAGTTGATTGGTGTAATGAAGATAGCCCTGATTGTAATGTTGTTGTAAAAGTATTTGATTCAAGGGGTGAAGAATTACAACCTGTTGGTGGTAAATTTCCAAAATGTTTAAAAAATTATTGTGAAATTAAGTATGAGTATGAAGAATTATGTAAGAAGACAACAACTGAAACTGAAGATCAATACATAACAGTAAAAGTAACAACTTATGTTGAAAAGAATAATTCAGGTGCTAGTGCACTAAATGCTTTAATTAAAAATTATGTTAAAGTAAATGGAGATGTTTCTCAACAATTTATTAACTTTGATATTCAAGGTTTAAATGATTTAAAAAATGGTAAACTTACTCAAGGTAGTGGCAACGAAAGTACTGATCAAACAACTGAAACAACAAAAAAATCAGTGTTCACTACTAAAAGTAGTGTAGTTTGTCCTTGCGATAATACAAATAGATGTAGTGATTTTAAAATCGTAAATACTTTACCTAAGTATTGTACTGATTATAATAACTTCAATCAAGGATTATATGATACATATGATGAAGGCGTGCTTGAAGAACCTTATATGAACTGTATTATGAATGCTTGTAATGTTAGTCAACGTAATCAATATGATTTTAGTAAAGAATATAAAGTAGATGTTGGTGTATGTAGAATATTTTGTCGTGAAGAAATAGAATTTTATTTAGCAAATAAAACTAGAGTATATGCTGGAATGCAATTTAAATATGAAATTGATAGATTGCTTGGTACTAAGAGAAAGTTAGGAAATGGTAGTTCATTAACGTCAATGGTACTTCAAAAGAGAGAATGTGCTTCTGAAATATATTATGATCATAGAAATCCTTGGTATAATTATTCAACTACTGAATCTAGGTATGATAGTTATATAAAGCAAGGATATGATACATGGCAGAAGATGTATGGTCAAGCTGTCAAGGAAATGGTGGAAGCTTGGGATAATTGGAAATATTATGAAACTTTACATAAGAATGAAGGCTGGGATGATGCTTGTAATCCTAAATTGAATCATGCTGATGCTAAAGATTGCTATAGTAGTGGTAGTGGTTGTCCAAGTTCTTGTCCAGTATCTAGTACGTTGCCAGGTTTTGATTATGTTTATACTTGGCCTACTACTGGAAGTCCGCAGTATACTAAAACAACATTTACTGGAAATCCTGGAATTAATGATAATAGTAAAGAGACAAATAATAAGGTAACTTTCGGTATTAACAATGGTCCAGATACTCCTACTGATCAAGATGGTAGATATAATCAAAGTAATGGTTCTACATCTAATGTGTGTAGTACATATAGTTGTACAATAAATGGTAAACCAGATACATGTAAAAATTATAGTTGTACTGCAGGTGCTGCTTCTGGATGTAAAGCTGGTGAACCAGGAAAGGATAAATGCAAAGTTAAAGGTAAAGAATCTGGAAATTATACAGCGTTTCAACAAGCTGTTAATAAAGTTACACAATTGGTTTATGATTTAGAAAATTGCAATTTATACAGGAATGGTGAGCTTGAACTTTATTATAATGATTTTGATTATATTGATTTTAGTGGTTATACTGGTGGAGCTCTTAATAGAGACAGATATGCTGGTAGGTATGAAAATGCTATTAATGGTGGTACTACTAAAGATTATATTCTTAAACTTGCCAATTGTAAGAGCGAAAAAGAATGTATTTCTCTAGAATTAGAGTATGCTGATAAAAAGTATGGCGAGGCCACTGTATTTGGCAAACAAGTTGAAGTAATAGAGGCACAAGATTCGCCTATAAAAGAGCAACAACAGCAAACAAACTATTGTACTAATGATAATGGTCCAGAAAAAAGATCAGGTGATGGTTATTATGCAGATTGTTATGAGTATGAGGGTAAGGGTACTAAAGATGATGATTCTAAGTTTGTCGATACTTTAAAAGGCGATCATGATTTGATTACTTGTAAGGGATTTGACACTAATGCTAAATGTGAAGTTAAAAAGGGAGTAATGAAACTTCCTATAAATGATTTCGCTAAATTTATTGTTGTAAGTGAAGCTGATTTCTGGCAACCTAAAAAATATGTTACTGAAGCTTATACTGGCAATGTATATGAATCTGGTTCTAATTATAGCTCTTCTTCTGCTGCTAGTTTGGGAGATTATGTATTCCCTGTAAGTATGGATAAAGAAAGTGGTGGAGCTACTGGTGCTTATGATGTAAAGCATAAATATAGTTATGTTGGTTCTGCTTTAAGTAAGGCACAATTATTAAATGAAAAATATTATGAATTTACTTGTCAATATGAGGTATATAACATTACTAACTTATATGATTGTGATATTTCTACTGATTTAACTAATTGCAAAAATCAATGTTATGAAATAAGAGATGGAGTTCCAATTATTAGAGAAGCTGGTGGTAATCCTGATAGATGTGCTGCTTGGAATAATAGAAATAGTGACTCTAAAGGCTATGGATTTATATATAGAAATGTTAATTTAGGCAATCTGTTCCCAACTAATAGAGATATTGGTACTAACTGGCTTGCTAACGATGCTGCAAAAGAAGCTATTGAAGCTACTGCTTCTGATATGTATGGTGATAATGAAAAATATCTTGAATATAGTTATGTATTAAATAGTGATGCGATTAAAAAGATTAGAACATATAATAGGGATAGAAATGGAGCGGGCGGTTATGTTGACAATACTTTAATTGGATGTAACATAACTAATGATGGTTTCTATAATTGTAGAAGCTCATTCCTTGATTTATTTAGAGATAGTTCGAATAGTTTTGGAATTAAGGTTAATAAATCCGATGGTCAACAAGGAAGTTAAGAAAGGAGAATGATGATTAAATGAAAGAATCTATTTGGGGATATTTAATATTAGTTCTTGGTGTAATTATAATTGTTATTCTTCTTCTTGTTCAAAGAATAACAACTACTAATGAAGAAGATTTCTATCTGGGACGTGAAGTAATGGAAGCATCTATGATTGATGCGGTTGATTATGGAACGTTTAGAAAGTCTGGAAAAATAGTAATGTCTAAAGAAAAATTTGTAGAAGTATTTATTCGTAGATTTGCTGAAAGTATTACGAACAATAAAGACTATCAATTAGACTTTTATGATATATATGAGGAACCTCCGAAAGCAACTGTTCGTATCAGAACTGTTAGTGGTGAAACAACATTAAACTCTGATGTATTTGATATTAAACTTGATACATATATGCATGGTATTTTAGAATCTGTTTATGGTATTGGCTATGGTACTAATCCTGAACCTACAACTCCTGGTAAAGGTTATGATGTGTCAGAAACTGGAGCATTGACTCCATTTGAAGATGAAGATTATGATGATCCAGATGAGGAAACAGAAGAAGCGCCAACATTAAGTTGTGATGTACAAACAAAAGATTCAAATAAAAACGTTAAGTTTGCTAATGGTGCTAATCTTCGAGATTATGGTTGTGGATATACTTCAATATCTATGATTGCTAATGCTTTTGGTAAAGATGTATCTCCTTCACAAGTTGCCAATGATATTTGGGATGGACCTAATCATAATTCAAGCACAATAGGTGATCAAAATAGTGAAATATGTAAAAATGGTGCTAGTACTACTACGTGTGGTAGAGTTACAACTGGAACACTTACAAATAGTAAATTACTCGGCAAATATGGATTAAGTGGTACTAAATTATTTGATGAAAATGCTTCTGAAGCAGAAAAGAAAAAAGCTATAAAAGATGCATTAAATCGTGGAGAATCTATTATATTAAGAATTCCTAACCATTATATTGCTATTTCAGGTACTCCTGATAATATTCAATTATGTAATCCATGGGCTGGAGAACAAAATGGTACTTATACAATCGATAGTTTATTTAGTAATAAGGCTATTACAGAGTGGCATGGTCATGGCAATTGTAATGGTGGAGGTGAATGTGGTATCTGGTTTGGTGCTTCATATTCAAAAAAATAATATATGGGAGGTAATGAAAATTATCTCTTTTATATTTCAAATTTCTTTTAAAAGAGAGTTGAAATAAAATACATTATTGTGCTATAATTAATTAGAATAGATAGTACATGAAGACTATGGAGGGAAAAAAGAATGGATAATATAAAAGTTGCTCTTAAAAGATTTATTAAAAATAAAAATACTGTTACAATTATTGCTTTGCTTGGTTCACTTGCAATATTGTATTATGCATATAATTTAAGAATTAAAAAAGCTACAGAACCAATTAGTGTTCCTTATTCTATAAATAGATTAGATCCTAGAACATTGATTGCTAGTAAGGATGTAGGTATTAAACAAGTGCCTGGCGGAATGGTTAATGGTCGTGATGTTGTAGTTTCTTCTTCTATGATCATTGGAAAGTATGTTTCGGAGAAGGTTGAAATACCTGCTGGAAGTTTATTTTATAATGAGACAATTGTTACTTGGGATCAATTGCCATCAAGTTTATTTGAAGATATTCCAGATGGCTATACAGTTGTTATATTACCTGTATCAATGGAAACTACTTATGGAAATTCAATATTTACTGGAAATTACATTGATTTATATTATTCAGGGTATGATGATAATGAATTATTGATAGTTGGTAAATTTATAGAGAGTATTCGTGTTTTATCTGTTATTGATGGTGATGGTAATAATATATTTGAGAAAACTAGAAATGTTGAGACACCTTCGTATTTAATGTTCTCTGTACCAGAGGAACTACATTTATTACTTCGTAAAGCAATTTATAAAAAGGTTAATTTATTTCCAGTACCAAGAAATGCCGAATATTCTTTAAATCCAAAATCAACAAGAGTAAGTAGTAGTTATATTAAAAAATTAATTGAAAAACGTACTATTGATGTGTCTTTAAAAGATTTAGCTGAAAGTGAAACTAATACTAATATAAATGATAATTCAAATGGAGGTGAAAAATAATGAAATCTGTAAAACAATTTTTTACCAATAAAACAGTTGTAACAATTGGACTCGGTATAATGTGTGTAGTTATTCTTTATTTAGCTTATACCTATAGAGTTAATAAGGCAATAAATAAAGTTGACATTTATGTTGCTAAAGAAGATATTCCTGCTAGAACTGAAATAACAGAGGATATGATAGAAAAGGTAAGTGTTGCATCTTCAATGTTAAGTAATAATGTTATTCGTGATTTAAATAATATTAAAGGAAAATATGTTAATTATAACACTTATATTCCTGCTGGAAGTCCATTTTATTCAACTTCTATAGTTGAATGGAAACAAATGCCAGATTCAGCTTGGTCTAATATTCCAACAGGCAATACAGTATTTTCTTTGCCAGTTGATGTTACAACTACGTATGGTAACTCTATATTTCCAGATGATAAAATAGATTTATATTATGAAACTCAAGATGATAATGGAAACTATGTATATGGAAAATTAATCGAAGGTATTACTATCCTTGCTGTTAAAGATGAGGATGGTAGTCATATATTTAAAAAAGGTTCTAATCAAAAAAATGCTAGTGCATTGATATTTAGCGTTAGTGAAGAATATCATATTCTTTTAAGACAAGCGATGTATTTAGCTGGTACTTTAGTTCCTGTACCAAGAAATAAAACTTATGATAAAACTACTAATATTTCTAGTAAGTATTTAAGAGAATTAATTGAAAGCAGATGTCATCAAATCGTACCTGATGCTGTTGATGATACGGATACTGGAGATGAAAATATTAAGGTAAATGAATAGAATTATATAATTTTTAGAAAGGATTAATAATGGATAATGTTGTTTTTTCACAAATAGATTTTGGCTTATTTATGCCTCTTTTAGAAGATAATGATATCACTGATATTTCATATTCTAATGGTGGTAAACAATTATGGGTTAAAACATTAAGTAAAGGTGTTTATCCTGTTCATATTGAAGGCATAAATAATGAAGTTGTTGAAAAGTTAGCTTTTCAATGTTCTAATGTTATGGGAAAGACATTTAATATGGCTCATCCATTATTAGATGCTGAAAGTGCTGAACTTCGTCTTAACTTCGTTCATGATTCTATTGCTACAAATGGAATTGCTCTTCTTATAAGAAAAACTCCAGCAATGATAAGACTTAATAAAGAAAAACTTGTTAAAGAAGATTATGTATCAGTTAAATTACATGATTTCTTAATGACTTGTGTAACTGGTCACTGCAATATACTTGTTAGTGGAGAAACTGGTTCAGGTAAAACAGAGTTTATTAAATATCTTGCTAGTAAAATAAAAGAAGATGAAAAGATTATTACAATAGAAGATACTTTGGAGCTTCATTTAGATAAGATATATCCAGATCGTGATATAGTTGCGATGAAGACTAATAATATTGCTTCATATTCTGATGTGTTAGTTGCTTGTATGCGTCAAAATCCAAGATGGATTTTACTATCAGAGGTTCGTTCTGCTGAAGCTGTTCTTGCTGTTCGTAACTCTATTTCTTCAGGACACAATATTTTATCTACAATACACTCTGATAAAGCATCAAGTATTCCAATGCGTTTGTATTCACTTCTTGAATCAAGTCAAGATATTGATCAGTTTGTTGCATCAATGCATAGATATATTCAACTTGGTATACATATTAAAGGATTCTTTTCTAAAAAGTATAATAGATTTCAAAGAGAAATTACTCAAGTAGTTGAGTTTTATGTAGATGATGAAGATAATAAAGCAAAAGTAAATGTTCTTTATTCAAGAGATTTAATGGATAATGAAGTTTATAATAATCCTACGCAACATTTGATTGATTACTTAGCGAGTCAAGGTGTTATGATGCAGGAAGATCCATTTATACCAAAGGGTAGTGAACTTAAGGCAAGTGATGAAGCTGATAATAACGTTCAAAGTGGTGTTGATACTACTAATGAAGTAAATAATGTTGAAGTACCGATTCAAACTGAACAAGTACAACCAGAAGTACAAGCTCAAACTTCATTTACGCAAGAAGTACCTGTTGTACCTGCAAATGTAAATGTAGGTGCTGTGCAAAATGTAAATGGTGTTAATCAAAATGTAAATAATGTAAATAACAATTCTAATCTTGAAATTGTTGAGATATAGGAGGTGAAATAAGATGTATATTGAGATATTTATTATTGCTGCTATAATTGCATTTATATATTTATATCGTAAAAATACTGGTGATAATTCATATAAATTTTTGGCAGATCAAGTTACTGGTACATATGAAAAATATGCTCCATATTCATTTAAAGTTGTTCGTGAAAAAGCAAAAGAATTAGGTCAAGAATATACGACTCGTCAATATGTAATTCAAATTGCTTTGTTTGGTGTAGGTGCTGCATTTATATCATATCTATATTTTTATAGCATTATATGGAGTATAGTTTATGCTACTGCTGCAATACTATTTATACCATATTTAACATTCATGAGATGTAAAAAAGCTTATAGTGAATTTATATTTGAACAAATTCAAGTTTATACAACTAATACTATAATGGAATTTGCAACTACACAGGCTTTTGTTAAATCATTAGAAGGTGTATATGAATCAAATATACTTGAAGATCCTGTTAAAACTGATGTTAAAATGATGATTGAGATGGCATATGATAATGGTACTATTGATGAATCTATTAAGTTTTTTAACAACAAATATGATTATAATATAGTAAGGAATATGCATCAATTGTTCTATCAAATTACTAATGAAGGTGCTAGAGATGCTGGTGAGACTCTTGATAATATGTCAAATGATATTGATATGTTAGTTGAAAGTGTTTATAGAGACCGTATTGATAGGGCTGCCTTTCATAAAAAGTTTTTACAATTTGGTATTGTACTTTACTTAATGATTATGTTAGTTCAGTTTCTATTAGGTCATGATTCTTACATCAAGTTACTTGCTGATCCAATAGTTATGGTTTTACTTCATTTAGTTGTTTTAATTAATTCATTCTTCTTATTAAGAGGAGAAAAATATTATAATGAAGATGTGGGGGCTGAATAATGAGTACAGGATTATTATTTGTTATTATTTCAGTTATTGTATTCTTTGTTTTCTGGTATAATCAAATAATTGATGTTAATAAATTTTTTAAAGATGCTAGAGGACTATTCATGTTTCTTATGGAAGATGATTATAAGTTTTATGTAATGATGAAATATGGTGATAAAGCAAATGTCTATGACTTGTTTGAAAAAAGAATAAGAGATGCTATAATTTGTATGGCTTTATTTACAATTCTTTTTTGGTCAAGAATGTCTTATGCTTATGTAATTTTGATTG
>OIZL01001802.1_pt1 | contig 10783 bp, 10 predicted proteins | sample 1588541 | NCBI WGS metagenome assembly OIZL01 (sample SAMN03283285) | human gut metagenome | biome: human-associated habitat; material: feces | host: Homo sapiens | place: Peru | collected 2012 | reverse complement strand
CTTGTATTATTTGTATCTCATGATGAAACATCAGTGAAACAATACAGTGATCGTATTATAGAGATGAAGGATGGATGTATTATAAAGGATACAGTAATCCAAAAGACAGAGGTATATCCTAAAGAGAATCATTGTAATAATAAAAGATATCATTTTCCTATTCTAAAGCTAACAATCCAGTCCTTTTTAAGTAGTCGTAAAAGGTTCTTTCAAATGTCTTTCGCGTTATCTATCGCATTATTGTGTCTGATGATGACATTTACCTTTACATTCTCTTTTCGTAATACCATCTATCAATATCTCTCTTCATTGATTCCACAGAAGTCAATTACTTATAAATTACGTAATGATGATCCTTTATCTTTAACTCATTTCAAAGAAGCAACCTATCATTATTTGAATTTAGATGATTATAATCTCATGGGAATCTCTCATAATAGTCAAAGATATCAGAAGAATGAAGTTCTATTTATATCTGATGATACATCTTATGCCAGCCAGTATATATATGGAAGAGCACCACAAAATAATGATGAAATTGCGGTACCTCTCTCTACTGCAAGAAAGCTTGCACAAAAGAATAAGCTCAATACATTACTTAATACAACTTGGACAATCTATTATAAGCATCAATTAAAGATAAAAGGAAAAGAAGTGAAGATAGTTGGTATCTCTCCACAAACCTATAATTATGATGCCTTCTATATGTATGAATATGCCAATTATCATTGGATTGCATCACTTTTTAATCAAACACCGACTGCAAGATACGGTATGTTGAAATATAAGGAAGAAAAATCCATTATAGATTCTTTAAAAAAGAATTATCCTGAATATGAATTCAAGACAATGGGGGAATCAACAAAGAAAACATTGAATGATAACATGAATAGAATTCAGATGATTCTTGTCATTTTTTCTATTTTGACTATTATTTCTTCCATCTTTATGATTATGGAAATCATGATTCTTCATGCTATGCATTTAAAGAAGGATCATGCCATCATGAAAGCCTATGGTGAAAAGAATAAACATATTTTTAAGATGTCTTTCTATCAATGTCTGATTCTCCATTCTTATAGCTATGTGACAGCATCTCTCATATTACTTGGTATTATGAAGATAATGAATCAAATAATCCCACAGATTACAGACTTTCCTATGCATCTTACATTCCAGCCTCTTATTATGCTTCTATTGTGGGCTGGTTCATTCTTGTTAGTCTGTATCTCAACATTGTTTAGTGTTATTTATATTATCAAACTCAATCCATCCCGCATCCTTAAAATGAGATGATACTTCTTGCAAATAATGGGAAATTATGATAAGGTGAGTGAGTATAAAAAAGTCAAGGAACTAGAGTAGTAGATGGTCATGCTTTTTAAGAGAACTTATGGCTGGTGTGAATAAGTAAAGTCATCCATTGAACTCGCTAGGGAGATGGGTCTGTGGTAAGCAGATCACGTATTGCTGCGTTAAAGCATTAAGCGCATGAATCAGTCTTCATGAACTAAGGTGGTACCGCGAGTTCTCGTCCTTAGACATGAGGACTTTTTTTATTTTAAAAGTGGAGGAGACAAAATTATGACTTATGATCATAAGATAGCAGAAAAGAAATGGCAGAAATACTGGGAAGAGAATAAGACATTCGAAACAGATGTTTATGATTTCTCAAAGCCTAAATACTATGCCTTAGACATGTTCCCTTATCCATCAGGACAAGGTCTTCATGTTGGACATCCAGAAGGATATACAGCAACTGACATTATGTCAAGAATGAAGAGAATGCAGGGATATAACGTATTACATCCAATGGGATTTGACTCATTTGGTTTACCTGCTGAACAGTATGCAATCAAGACAGGTAACCACCCTGAAGGATTTACATTAAAGAATATTCAGACTTTCACTAAACAGTTAAAGATGTTAGGTTTCTCATTTGACTGGGATAAGCAGGTATCTACTTGTGATCCTAGCTTCTATAAATGGACACAGTGGATCTTTAAGCAGCTTTATGAAGATGGTTTAGCTAGATATGTAGATATTCCTGTTAACTGGTGTGAAGAATTAGGTACAGTACTTGCGAACGATGAAATTATCGATGGTAAGAGTGAACGTGGTGGATTCCCTGTTATTCGTAAGAATATGAAACAGTGGGTTATTGATATTCCTAAATATGCTGAAAGATTACTTGCAGGATTAGAAGAAGTTGATTGGCCAGAATCTACTAAAGAAATTCAGAGAAACTGGATTGGTAAATCAATCGGTGCTCATGTTGATTTTAAGGTAGATGGTTATGATGATAAATTCACAGTATTCACAACACGTTGTGATACATTATTTGGAGCTACATATTGTGTATTAGCACCAGAACATGAATTAGTAGAAAAGATTACGACTCCTGATAAGAAGGATGAAGTAAAAGCTTACTTAGATGTATGTGCAACTAAGTCAGAACTTGAAAGAACTGAATTAAATAAAGAAAAGACTGGTGTCTTCATTGGTGCTTATGCAATCAACCCAGTAAATGGTAAGAAGATTCCAATCTGGATTTCTGACTATGTATTAGCTGGTTATGGAACAGGAGCTATCATGGCTGTTCCTGCACATGATGATCGTGACTATGCTTTCGCAAAGAAGTTTGGTATCGATATTATTCCAGTATTAGAAGGTGGAGATGTTACTAAGGAAGCATGGACACAGGATGGTGTACATATCAACTCTGGCTTCTTAAATGGTTTAGATAAGCAGGAAGCAATCGATAAGATGTTAGACTGGTTAGAAGAACATCATTGTGGTTCTAAGCATGTTAACTATCGTTTAAGAGAATGGATCTTCGCAAGACAGAGATATTGGGGTGAACCAATTCCAATCATTAACTTTGATGATGGAACATCTGTTGCATTAAGTGATGATCAGTTACCACTTATCCTACCTGAACTTGAAGATTATAGTCCATCAAAGACTGGCTCTTCTCCATTGGATAAGGCTGTTGACTGGGTTAATGTAGAAGTAGATGGTAAGAAGGGTAAGAGAGAAACAAGTACAATGCCTGGTTCTGCAGGATCTTCTTGGTACTTCTTAAGATATATTGATCCACATAACGATAAGGCTATTGCAGATCCAGAATTATTAAAGCATTGGATGCCAGTTGACTTATATGTTGGTGGACCAGAACATGCAGTAGGACACTTATTATATTCACGTATGTGGAATAACTATTTATATGATAAGGGTATCGTACCAGTTAAAGAACCATTCAAGAAGCTATATCATCAGGGTATGATTCTTGGTCCAAATGGTGTGAAGATGTCTAAGTCAAAGGGTAATGTTATTAATCCAGATGATATTGTAGAAGCATATGGTGCAGATACATTACGTTTATATGAAATGTTTATGGGTCCTCTTGAAGCATCTAAACCTTGGAGTGAAACAGGTGTAGAAGGTTCAAAGAAATGGCTAGAACGTGTTTATAGATTATTTGTTGAATCTGATAAGTTAACTGATACAAATGATGGCTCACTAGACTTCGTATATCACTCAACAGTTAAGAAGGTGACTGAAGACTATGAAAACCTTGGCTTTAATACAGCTATCTCACAGATGATGATCTTCATTAATGAAGCATATAAGGCTAAAGCAGTTTATAAGCCATATGCAGAAGGTATCGTTAAGATGCTTTCATGTATTGCACCTCATATCTGTGAAGAAATGTGGGAAAAACTTGGTCATGAAGGAACAATTGCTTATGAAGCATGGCCAACATATGAAGAAGACAAGCTTGTTGTATCTACAATTGAAATTGCAGTACAGGTAAATGGTAAAGTACGTGGACGTTTATCTATTAATAAGGATCAGGAAGCTGAATCTGTTAAACAGCAGGCATTAGAACTTGAAAATGTTAAGGCACATACTGATGGTAAAGAAATTAAGAAAATCATTTATGTTCCTAACAAGATTGTAAATATTGTAGTGAAATAATTCGTTAAGGCATCTCTGAGGAGGTGTCTTTTTTTGGATTAATAGACGATTTCTTCATGATAGTAAGAGAGGATATGATATAATGATATCAAGGAGGCGATAAAGTATGGAAATGAAACATCATTTGAGAAAGATGACATTTGAAGGAAAAAGTTACAATGTTTTAACGGATGAGGAATTAGAAGACTTAGTTGTTTCTGAGATTTATGATAGAAAATATAAAGAGGGAAATGTAGAACTAGTAGATTTTGATCAATTTGTGAAAGATCGAGAAGAAAAATATGGCTTATAAAGTTTTTCTCGATAAAGAAGTTATAAATAAATTAGATCAAATTGATAAGTATTGTATTAATCATTATAATAACTATTCTTTTGGAAAGAGGCTGTTTTGTCAGATTGAAAGAGTATGCAGTACTATTCAATATAATCCTAGATTATATCCTGAAATAAGACCTTATCATCATAAAATAGTGTTAGCTGGGTTAGGGTATAAACTCTATTATATTGTTGATGATTATAACAAAATGATTGTTGTCTATAGATTAATGAAATTTACTGAAAGGTATTAGAAAGATGGTATCGATAAATATCATCTTTTTGTATGCTAAGAAATTAAAACAGAAAGCCTATTTGTACTTTGTTGTTCTGCTAGGTAGTATACATATGAATAAAATGATGTAAATGACCAAGTGAATGAGTGAACTACTCAGGTTTAATTCGTTAAGGCATCTCTTATGGAAAGATCATATAATATTAAAAAGATTGTAGATATTCCAGTTATTCTAGCAAATAGAATTAATGAACCTGGTATGGCTGATATTTTATTAGATATGGATAAATGTGATTTTGTCGGTATGGCAAGAGGCTCTTTGGCTGATCCTATGCTTCCTAAAAAAGCAAAAGAAGGAAAAATGAATCAGATTAATTACTGTATTGGATGTTTACAGGGATGTGAGTGGGCTCTATTTGATGGAAAAGGTGTGACATGTTTAGTTAATCCTAGAGTAGGTAGAGAATATGAATGTGATTTAACACCTGTAAAAGAACCTAAAAATGTTATGGTTGTAGGTGGTGGACCAGCTGGATTAATGGCAGCAAGAACTGCAGCTATTAGAGGACACAATGTTTCACTCTATGAATCTAAAAATTCATTGGGTGGTCAATTTGAAAGCGCTGCTTATCCAATTGGAAAAGGTGAATTATCTACATTTACATCATCAATGAGAGCTAATTTAGAAGCACTAAATGTACCTGTCCATTTAGGAACAGAAGTCACTGAAGAATTAATTCAGAAAGTACGTCCCGATGCGATTGCTTTGGCGACTGGTGCAAAACCATTTATGCCTCCTATTAAAGGTATTGATCAGGAGCATGTACATTTTGCAGAAGATATGTTATTAGGTAAGTATGATTATCCTAATGGACCTATTGTAGTATGTGGTGGTGGAGAAGTTGGTTCAGAAACAGCACACTATTTACAGGAAAAAAATCATCAGGTAACTATTGTAGAAATGCAAAGTGATATTCTAAATGATATGATGCCTATTTCAAGAGAATATTTATTAAAGATGATGAGAGAATCAGGTGTTAATGTAAAAACTAATTTTAAAGTAAAAGAAATCACAAAAGATGCAGTAATCGGTGAAAATCAAGAAGGTCAATTAGTATCATTACCAGCAGAAATGGTTGTTTCTGCATTTGGATATAAATCATATAACCCATTAGAAGAAATGGCTCATAATAACTGTAAAGAAGTATATGTGATTGGTGGGGCTGTGAAGGCAGGTAGTGCTATTCCAGCTACAAAAGAAGGATTAGAAGTAGGATTAAAACTTTAAACGAAACAATGACATCTCATTTTTGAGGTGTCTTTCTTTTTGTAGGGAATGTTAGAATCTATAAGTATTTTCTCTAATGATTGAGTATTAAATAGTAGAGATACTTTTTAGCTACTTAATGATTAGGGGATGAATTAAAAAGCGTTCAGTTCTCTTTATAGGTGAAGGACACTTAATAAATTAGAAAGAGGAAATTCATTTTTGGTAATAGGTTATAATTATGGTATAATTATCTCATAATAAGGAGGTGTTAAAGATGCCACAAATCATTCCAATTAAAGATTTAAAGAAAACTTCGGAAATTTCTGAGATGTGTCATAATACAAACAATCCTATATTTATTACCAAAAATGGTTATGGAGATATGGTGATTATGAGTATGGAGGCATATGAAGAAGCAATGAAAAAAATAGATATATACAGAAATATTGAAATTTCTGAAGAACAAGTGAAGAATGGTCAGGTAAAAGATGCCAAGAAATCACTTGAAAACATGAGGGCAAAATATGATCTATAGGCTAAATATTACTAAAAATGCAGATGAACTGTTGGATCATCTTGTTTATTACTTGATTTATTGTTTAAAAAATAAACAAGCTGCTAGACATCTGTTAGATGGCATTGATATGATTTATGATAATCTTATTGAAAATCCATATCAATACCCACCATGTATTGATCAATATTTAGCTAAAAAGCATTACAGAAATGCAATTGTTCCTCAAATGAATTACAGTGTTGTTTTTGATATTAAAGATGATGAAGTAAATATTTTAGGTGTATTTCATCAGCTTGAAAATATTAAAGATAAACTTTAATGGTATGTTTCTATGGTAGAATTAATGTATCATAAAAGGCGGATTTTTCTGTCCGCCTTTTACACTATCTGAAACCATAATGAGTTAATTACCCATTACAGTATCTTTTAATAATGCATGTATTTTTATTTTATATGATATATAAAGCAGTACTGCAGCACCTGTCCATGCGAGTACTTCTGCAAGATAAATACCATTCTGACCTAAGAATATAGGGAAGATGAGGGCAATTCCTACACGAATAAATAGTTCCACAATACCTGATACCATTGGTATAAATGTATTTTCCATTCCCTGCAAGGCACTTCTATATGAATGAAGCATATAAAGAATTGGTAGACATACAGCCATAATAAAGAGATACTTATAAGAAATAGTAAGTACCTTATTAATCTGATCAGGTGTACCTGAAATAAAGAGTAATAAGATATGCTTACCAAATAGAACCATTGAACCACCAATAATCACTGATGTACAGAATGATAAGAAGGCAGCCTGTGCCACACCTTTTTTAATACGTTCATACTGCTTAGCACCTAAGTTCTGGCTATTGAATGTTGTGATGGCATAACCAAATGAAATAGCGGCTACTTCTAATAAACCATAGAGCTTATTTGTGGCAGTAAATCCTGCAATAAATAAGAATCCAAAACGATTGACTACTGACTGTACCATAATACCACCAATAGAAATAATGAGGTTCTGGAAGGCAAGAGGTGAACCTAACTGTAATAAGTTCTTGATGATTTTTTTCTCAAACTTAAATTTAGTGAGTTCTAACTTGAATGGTAGTTCTTTCTTCAACATATAGAGACAGAATATTGCAGTTAAGAACTGCGCTAATAATGTCGCAATCGCAGCACCTGCAATACCCCATTTAAATACCACTACAAATAATAAATCTAAACAGATATTTGTGATTGCTCCACCAATCATTGCGAGTAATGGTGTACGGCTATCACCTAAAGAACGTAATATACTAGAAAAACAGTTATAAAACATTGTGATCGTCAAACCACCGGACATGATTCTTAAATACGTAATAGAACCCTGAATAACGTTAGATGGGGTATTTAATAGAGTTAATAATGGAACGATAGATAATTCTGCAACAACTGTTGTAAGAATGGAAAAGAAAGCACATAAGAAGAAAATCATATGCATAGATCTTTTCATATTTCCATAATCTTCAGCGCCAAAAGTACGTGAGATACGAATAGAGAATCCCTGTGTAAAGCCCATTACTATTCCTAAAATAGCCCAGTTGATCCAGTCTGCAGCACCTAGACTCGCCAAGGCATTAACACCTAAGAACTGACCTACAATCATTGTATCTACCATTGTATATAATTGCTGCAAGATATTACCTAACATAAGTGGTAATGCGAATAAGAATATAAGTTTTAATGGTTTCCCTTTAGTCATGTTCTTCATGTTTATTTCCCTCCACACAATGCGATTATCATATCATATTATTTATGACTAACTCTAGAGGGAATTTTCAATAATTAAGAAAGTATTAATAATTGATAGGAATGTAAATGATATAATGATGCATAAGAGGGGATATTTATGAATATATTAGTTGTAGATGATGAAAAAGAGATTACAGATTTAATACAAATCTATTTAGAAAATGAGAATTTTACTGTATATAAGTACTATTCTAGTCAGGATGTATTAAGGGATATTGATGATTTAAAGATTGATTTAGCTATTTTAGATGTAATGATGCCTGATATGGATGGTTTTTCTTTATGCAATACAATAAGAAGAAAGTATAAGTTTCCTATTATTTTTGTAACCGCAAAGGTAGAGGATATTGATAAAATCAATGGTTTAAGTATTGGTGCAGATGATTATGTCACAAAGCCATTCCAGCCATTAGAACTTGTTGCACGAGTCAAAGCACAGTTAAGACGTTATAAGAACTATAATGAAAAAGAAGAAAAGAATGAAATAATTGTTAAAAAGATAACAGGTGATGATTTGAAAAAGCAAAATAAAACATTAATAAAATTAGCATCAATATTTACAGGATTAGTTATAGTTATTACTTTGGTATTTACTTTAATAGTAATATTTAGTAAAACAAGTTCTGTAGCAGTTCCAAATGTTGTAGGAAAAAGTTTAAGTGATGCAATAGATATTTTACAAAAAGCAGGATTTAAAGTAGCAGATGAACAACCAGGAGTATCAAGCAAAGATATACCAGTTGGAGATGTAGTAAAAACTAGTCCTGCAGCTAATACTAAGAAAAAGAAAAATTCTACAATAAAGATATATGTTTCAACTGGAGATTCTACAATAAAAATTGAAGATTATACTAAAAAGAATTATTTAGAAGTAAAAGGAGCATTAGAAGCAAGAGGACTTACAGTAAATATTGAGCCAGAAGCAGTAGATAAAGATAATGCTGAAGGTTTTAAAGAAGATGATATAGTAAGACAAAGTGTTGAAGCAGGAGAGTCTTTAACAAGTGGAGAACAAATAACTTTATACTATGCTACTATTGGAAAAACTTATCCAGACTTTACAGATGGAAGTTATACAGTTTCAGATGTTAAAGATTTCTGTGATGATAATAAAATTAATTTAACTGTAAATGAAACAGCATCAGAAACAAATATGACTGGTACAATTTATAAACAAAGTAGAGTAGCAGGTTCTCAAGTAAAAGAAGGCGCAAAATTTGAAATTTGGGTTTATACTAAAGCAGATAATGATCCAGATACAGTTACACCAACTGAACCAAATTGTGAAGATGGATTATGTTAGAACAAGGTAGAATAATTAAAATTAACAGTGATACTTTCACTGTTTCTTTTGATAATATAAATTATGATTGTAAAAGTAGAGGTAAATTTAGAAATGAAAAAATTACCCCATTAGTAGGAGACTATGTAACATTTGATAAAGAAAAGTTAGTAATTGAAAATATATTACCTAGAAAAAACTTTTTAAATAGACCAATGGTAGCTAATATAGATGAAGCATTAATAGTAACAAGTATCACTGAACCAACAATAAGTTTATCATTACTTGATAGACTTATAAGTATAGTAACTATGGAAAAAATTGAACCAGTAATAATTTTTACTAAATTAGATCTATGTAGCAAAGATGAATTAAGTAATATTAAAAATATAAAAAAATATTATGAAAAAATAGGTATTAAAGTATTTACAAATAAACAAATATTTAAATTAAAAAGATTTTTAAAAGGTAAGATAGTTACTTTAGTAGGACAAACTGGGTCTGGTAAATCTACTTTAATAAATAAATTAGATAAAAAATTAAACTTAAAAACTAGTGAAATATCTAAAAGTTTAGGAAGAGGAGTACATACAACAAGAATAACAGAAATATACAAAATTAATAATTTTTATATAGTAGATACACCAGGATTTTCTAAAATTGATTTTCATAACATGACTCCTATAGACATTCGAGATAACATGAAAGAAATGTTTGACAACCTAGAAAAGTGTAAATATCAAGACTGCCTACATCAAAAAGAAGATCAATGTTATGTTAAAGAAATGGTAAACGAAAATAAAATATTACCAAGTAGATATCAAAATTATATTAATTTTATAACTAGTATAAACAAGAAATAAGGTGCTAATATGTTAAAAATCTCTACTTCTATCTTAGCTACTCAAAACCGCTCTGATAGTATTATCAAGTTAAATCAAACAAATACCGACTATATACATATTGATATTATGGATGGCATCTTTGTCCCTAATGAACAATTTAAAAAAGAAGAAATACAATCATTACTACACTTATCAACAAAACCTGTTGATATATAGTTAAATTAATCTAAGAATTTTTCTTCTAATACTTCAGCAGCATCATCATCTAATAATTCTTTTTCAAGTTCTAATTCAATATTACTATATTGTTTAGCACCTGTACCAGCAGGAATTAATTTACCAATAATAACATTTTCTTTTAATCCTACTAAATTATCACATTTACCTCTCATAGCAGCATCAGTAAGAACTCTTGTTGTTTCTTGGAATGATGCAGCAGATAAGAATGAATCAGTTTCAAGTGAAGATTTAGTAATACCTAACATGATTGGATTTCCTTTAGCTGGTACTCCACCATTTAAGATAACTGGTTTATTTCCATCAG
>OIZL01001801.1_pt1 | contig 10790 bp, 11 predicted proteins | sample 1588541 | NCBI WGS metagenome assembly OIZL01 (sample SAMN03283285) | human gut metagenome | biome: human-associated habitat; material: feces | host: Homo sapiens | place: Peru | collected 2012 | reverse complement strand
GTTATTTAAGAGAATATTTTGAAATTGAATATCGTGAAGATAAAGGAGATAGAACTGAAAATGGTATGACAGGATTTGACTGTCCAATACCAGATAATTATGAACTACTAAAAGTGATACCTATAATAGATTTAAATTTATTTAAAGGCAAAGATATTACATTTGGATTAGTATTTAGACCTACTTTTAAAGAGATAATTAATGAAAAATAAGTAAGTAAATTATAAGCAGGATAAAGAGAATGATACCACTAAACTAAATTATTTTTAGAAAATATTGATGAATTTTGGATGTTTTAAGTTAGTGATAAAATTTGTCAAAATGATGGTGTAATTATATATAGAAATGACAAATAAATAATAATTTGTATGGCAAATTTAATGATAAACTGGATCAGCTTTTTTTGTGCATTTTAATCAATAATTTTTATTATATTATTGTTTTTATTTAAGATTTTTGATAAAATAGTAAATAGTATTGTACTATTAAATGATGGCGTGGAGGTATTGAATTGAAAAATGATTTTATACAAGAATTGTATAATTTGTATTCTTCTAAAAAAATGAAAAACTTTTTTGAATTTGCTCAAGGAGAAAAAAGGGCATTACTAGAATTTAAGTTAGCAAAAGGAGATATTTCACCAAGTGATTTATGTCAAAAATTAAATGTAAGTAAACAAAGAATTACATCAATTCTTAATTCTTTGTATGAAAAAAAATATATAACAATAAATATAGATGAAAATGATAGAAGAAAAACAAATATTAAATTAACACCCAACGGTAAAAAATATATTGATAAATTAAGTGATTATGTGTTAACAGATTTAAATAAAACAATAAGTAAAATTTCTTCAAAAGATATAGATAAATTAACTGAAATAATGGCTAATATAAATAAAATATTAAATGAATGAAAGGAGTTTCTATGATAAGGAATAATTGGTATAAACTTGATAACGTTGGTAAATTTTATTCTTTTACAAACAAGAATAAAATACCTGCCGTATTTAGATATTCAGTTAGTTTAAAAGAAGTAATAGATGAAGAAATATTACAAAATGCTCTTAATGATATTTTAAAGTATTTTCCTAACTTTAATTGCCGTTTAAAAAATGAATATTTTGGTATTATTTAGAAAATCCCAATAAAATTGTTGAAGTTAAAAAAGAAAAATACTATAACATATATGGAATATTATATTTTTACTAAAAAAACTTTAGAATTAGCCCACAAATATAATGCTAGTTTAACGGCATTATTAACTTCTGTACTTATATGTTCTTATCAAGAGATGATGAAAGAACTAGAATTAAATAAAAGTATAAAGATAGATATACCAGTTGATTTAAGACAATTTTTTAAATCTTCTACTTCAAGAAATTTTTTTGGTCTTACTTCTGTTACATATAAGTTTGATTCTAAAAATTATGATTTTGCTGATGTGATTCATAGTGTGAATAGCGAGTTGCAAAAAAATGTTACAACAGAAAGATTAAAAATAAGAATGAATCAAATGATTTCATTAGAAAAAAATGTCTTTGCTAGATTTGTGCCAATTTTTATTAAAGATATAATACTAAAAATAGCAGATTTAATTTCATCTATTGGTTGTACTTCTTGTTTATCTAATGTTGGAGCAATAAAAGTTGATGAAAAGTTAGAAAAATATATTGAAAACTTTAATGTGTTAAATGCTTCTGGATCTCTAAAACTTACAATATGTTCGTTTAAAGATGATTTATCTATTGGGATTTCTTCAAAGTATGTAAATAATGATATTGTCAAACACTTTTGTCGTTTTTTTAAAGAGAGTGGCATAAATGGAGTTATGAATATCAGTGAGGAGGAAATATGAGAAAATGTAATAAATGTAACATTGAATTTAATGGCAATTTTGAAATGTGTCCATTATCTAATTCTAGGATGACAGGGAAAAAAACAGATAATGTTTTTCTAAAAATAAAAACTTCTAATCCCACTTTACTTTATAAAGTTTTATCATTTGTTTCCTTTACATTAGGAGTATTGTTTGCATTTGCTGAATATGTAATATCCAAGTCTTTTTATATAAGTAAACTTGTAGTATTAGGATTAGTAACGAATTATATATTAGTTAAATTTATTCTGAAAAATTATAAAGTTGTTTTAAAAATTTCATATATTATTAAGTTTGTAAAAACGATATTACTTGATTGCCTTATTGGTTTGATTCCACTTATTTTAGTATTTAAATTAACAACTTTCGAAATACTCTCTTATATTTGCACAATATTAGGATTATCGGTTTTTATTGGTTTGCTTATCTTTTGTAAGGAAGATATTATAGAAGAATTTAAAAAAGTATTTAATTTTTAAGGAGATGAAAATATGGCTTATATAGAATTTAAAAAAGTAGATAAAATTTATCAAATGGGAGAAGTAGAAATAAAAGCATTAAAGGATACTTCATTTGAAATTGAAAAAGGAGAATTAGTTTGTATATTAGGTCCAAGTGGTGCAGGGAAAACAACTTGTCTTAATATTTTAGGAGGAATGGATACATTAACTGGTGGTAAAGTTATAGTTGATGGAGTTAGAATAGATAAGTTAAAAGATAAAGAACTCATTAAATATAGAAGAAATGATATAGGTTTTGTCTTTCAATTTTATAATCTTATTCAAAATATGACAGTATTAGAAAATGTGGAACTTGCAGTTCAATTATGCAAAGATTATTTAGATCCTATCACTATTTTAAATAAGGTGGGATTAGGAAAAAGAAAGGACAATTTTCCTGCTCAATTATCTGGGGGAGAACAACAAAGAGTCGCTATAGCGCGAGCAATCGCTAAAAATCCTAAATTACTTTTATGTGATGAGCCAACAGGTGCTTTAGATTATAAAACTGGAAAACAAATTTTAAAACTATTAGAAGATACTTGCCGAAAGGAAAAAATGACAGTAATCATTATAACACATAATGCTGCTATTTCTTTGATTGCTGATAAAATAATTAAGTTTAAAAATGGTGGCGTAGATGAAATTATCATAAACAAAAATCCTAAAAGAGTGGAGGATGTTGAGTGGTAAGATGAAAAATAAACTATTAAAACATATTTTTAAGAAAATAAAAGATAATAATAAAAGGTTTCTTTCCTTGTTTTGTATGGCTTTTTTAGGAGTAGGTTTTTTTACGGGGATAAAGTCTTGTGGACCTGATATGTTAAAAACATTAGACAATTATTATGACGAAAATAACGTTTATGATATCGAAATTATTTCTAATTTAGGATTAACTAATAATGATATAGAAGAATTAAAAAAAATAAATGATGTAAAAGAAGTAATAGGAACTTACACCAAAGATACCTATTTAGAACTTGATAATAAGGAGTTTGTTTTAAGAATTATAGGACTTAATGATAATATTAACAAAGTTTATTTGAGTGATGGAAAACTTCCTAGTAACAATAGTGAAATTGTTGTTGATAAATTGCTTTTAGAAGAAAATAATTTAAAAATAAATGATACCATTACAATTATGAATGAGAAAAAGAAAATTGTTGGTACAGTTATTAGTCCAATATATTTTTCAACTGAAAGACCTACAACTACCCTTGGAAATGGCAAAGTTAATTATTATGCTTATGCAAATGAAGAAGTAGTCAAAGAAGAAGCATTTACCAATATCTATATTACGGTAAAACAAGCAAAAAAAATGGTAACAAATAGTGATGAGTATTTGGATACTATTAGTAAAGTAATTGATTCTGTAGAGAATATGAAAGAAGAAAGACAAGATGTTAGGTATAGCGAACTTTATGGTGAAAAAATATTAGAAGCAAATCAATATGGAATACAGTTAGATGAGAGTAATTTTATTAAGCCAAAATGGTACATATTTGATAGAAATGATAATGATTCTTATAAAGATCTTGTGAGTGCTAGTGATAATCTAAACAAATTAGGCAATGTATTTCCGATTATATTCTTTTGTGTAGCCATTTTAGTTAGTCTTATTTCTATGATGAGAATGATTGAAGAAGATCGAACTGAAAATGGAACTTTAAAGTCATTAGGCTTTAATAATTTTCATATAACATCTAAATATATTGTATTTTCACTATTAGCGACCATTACTGGTGGTATTTTAGGAATATTGATAGGGTCTGTTTTAATCCCTTATGTTATTTGGAATATTTATAAAAAATTATTTTTTATACCAAAATTTATATATGAATCAAATAACCTTTTTAATTTTATTGGTCTTTTAATATGTGTTTTTTGTATTTGTGGTACAGCAATATTTATATGCATAAAGAATCTAAAAAATGTACCTGCTAATTTAATGCGACCTAAATCTCCAAAGAGTGGTAAGAAAATACTTTTAGAGTATATTCCGTTTATTTGGAAAAGATTAAATTTTTCTAATAAAATAACCGTTAGAAACATATTTAGATATAAAAGCCGAGTGATCACAATAATATTTGGAATTACCGGATGTACTGCTTTAATATTAGCTGGATTTGGGTTGAAAGATTCCTTAAAAGATGTTACAAATTATCAGTTTGAACATATTTTTAATTATGAAAAAATTGTGATGTTAAAAGAAAATACGAATTATGATGTGGTAAAACAAGAAATAAAAAACGAAAAATCTATTCGTAAAATAGTAGAAACTTACATTGATAATATCACAGTTGGATATAAAGATAATACTGAGGAAGTGACAATGATTGTTGCAAATAATAATGAAGAATTAAGAGATGTAATAACATTAGATAGTGTAAAAGATAAGGATAATACAAATTTAATTCCTAGCGACAATTCGGTAATTATTAGCGAAAAGACTGCAACTCTTTTAAATATAGATCTAGGAGATAAACTTATACTATTTGATGATGAAAATAATAAATATGAACTTATTGTAGAACATATTATAAAAAACTATATTAACCAGTATTTATATATCAATAAAAATACTTATGAAAATACATTTAAAAATTATAAAATAAATTCTTTTTTAATAGATTTTGATAATTTAAATGAACATGATAGCAATCAATTTGATGAAAAGTATATTAGTAAAAATGAAATAACTTCTATTGTAAATAATGAAGATATAAAAGAAAATATCAATAGTATGCTAGGCTCTATTGATTCTATTGTAGCAATTTTAATTATCGCTGCAGCATTACTAGCCTTTGTCGTTTTATATAATTTATCGAATATCAATATTAGTGAAAGAAAAAGGGAAATTGCAACTTTAAAAGTATTAGGGTTTTATCATAATGAGGTAGATAGATATATTACGAGGGAAAATGTTTTATTAACTATTATTGGAATTGCTATAGGTTTATTGTTTGGGTCATATTTAAGTCATTTCATTATATCTACTTGTGAGCCAGATTATATAATGTTTATTAGGCACGTTGATATATTAAGTTATGTTATATCTGCTTTGATGACTATATTTTTTACTATTATTGTAAATATAGTTACACATTATAATCTAAAAAAGATAAATATGATAGAATCACTTAAAAATGTTGAATAAATAATAACAAAGGAATTATAAATTACAATTTATTAGTGAGATTAGTTTTAATATTTCTAATAAAGAAAAAAGTGTTAAGTAAATCTTGGTATGACACTGATATAGAAAAAATTATAAATATGGTTAATTGAAAAAGTAAATTAAACAGTTCAATATACTTATACAATACAATTTTGCCTTTCATAACTTGACCTTATGGTTGTTTTGCACACTATTAGCAAACATCAATTTATATTTTGTAACAGAAGAGTAAAATTTAAAATACCATTTTGCCTTTAATAAGGTTAGTCTACTTACGAAGAAAGGTGATGCAAACAATTTAAAAAATTTTTAATAAATAAAAGTCAAATTTATAAATAATTAATATTTTTTGCTATAATATTGTTAATAAGAATTAAATAGGAGATAAATATGAATAAAGAACAAGTTATAAGTAATGTAAAAAATAAATTTGAAGGTGAATTATTAAGAATAGTTTTAGAGCAAATTAATAATTATTTTGAGTTAGCAGAATCTAACTATATGGTTAAAAATAAATACCAAATCGGAGATTTAGTAATTTTAAATAAATATCATTTGTTACATGGAATTAGAGATAAAGTGGATTTATTACAGATGTTTTCAGAAAGAGGCGTGGTTAGTAATGATTATTTAGTAAACGAAGTATCATCACATGCTTTTATATACAACTCTGGATTTTGGAGTGTAAAAAATGAAATATCACTTAAAGATTTTGTGGTTAATTATAGTGGTATGGTAGCAAAATATAATGGCACTTGGGAGCAAGTACCATATAAAAAATTGGATGAATTTGTTGAAAAAATGAGAACTTCTGATGCTTGGTCATGGACGGCAGAATCTTCTATGGAAATAAGGTTTATGCCAAGTTTAGCTAAGGATAATAATCAAATCGCATTTATTTTTAACGTGTCTCATCCTTTAGCAACTAAATTAAAAGAAAATAGCATTTTTAAAAACGAAAAACTTAATAAATATAGATATTCTTTTGTTCATGAAAAAGCTATAAAAGATTTTGAAAATGGATTTAAACTAGATGCTTTTGAAAGAGCAGATTATATAATTTTTGGGATTCCTAAGAATTGTATAGAAGGAATTCTTGTCGGAAGATTGATTGAAAAAGATCATGAATATTTAAATAAAATAAAAAATTTATTTCCAAATTGTTATATTTGTAATTTAGATGGTAAAATAATTGTGGTTTAAATTTAAATATTTGTTAAATTTCAGTGATTTTGTTAGTGTTAAAATATTTTATAATAGGTATTTGGAAAGAATTTTATTAATCCATCGAAATCTATTTATTATGCTATCTGATAATTGAGAATTTTTAGAAACTAAAGTAATTAGTAAATCGGCATGCAAACTTTGTTTGACTCATTTATTTTTTGTATTCACTTAATTTCTATTTAAGTTAATAATAAAATCATTTAATGATTTATACCATTCAAACATTCCTATTTTTTTATTTTTGTATTTTTCTAATTCTTCTTCAGTATAATTTTTATTTAGTTCTTTCCATCTGTTTATAACTCTTTTATAACATTCTTCAATGGAAGTTCTTATAATTACAACTTTTCCTTTTAATAAGTTTAATTCTTTTTCAGTCATTAAATTTCTAAATTTTGCTGAATCTATTACTAGTGTTTTATCAGTATTTTTATAATATTTTAATATATCACTATAAATAATGCTAAAATTACTATAAATATTTGGAATATTATCATTATATTTGTTTTTTAAATATTCTCTAAATTCTATACAGTTCTTATTGCTAGTTGGTCTATCTTTAATTATTTCATCAGTATCTATTACAATATATTTATCATCATTTAGATATTTTTTAGTATATGTTGACTTACCACTTCCAGATTCGCCAGTTATATTAATTATTTTATCGCTAGTAATATTTTTAATATGTGGTTCTTTACTTACAAATCTACTTATTAGTATGTTTGATTTGATTTCATATAAATAATTTTCAATTTCACTAGTAAGACTATTTGTATGTTTTCTGTCATCCTTGTTTCCGTGAGAGATAAAGTCATTCCATTCTTCTAAAACTTCGTTTATGTTTTCTTTATTTATTTTATCTTTAAGGATGGCATAAGCGTTTTTTTATAATTCATAATACTTACAACTCCTAGTGCTTTGTAATATGATTTTTCAGGTATCTTAGATATTTTATAGAAATGAAGTGCTAATTAGTCGTCAACTTTTCTAGGATTTTTAATAATTATTTTGTTGGTTCTGTAAATTGTTGTTGCTCCACTGGTTGCGTCAAACATTACTTTTACAAATTTACTCATTCTTTTCGCTTCTTTCTTTTATTTTAGCAATAATCATTTTAATGCATTCTTCCATAATGTTATCTAATTCTTTTTTTGTGAAAAGTTTATAGTTATGTTTAAATAATTTTTCGGCGATACTTAATTTATTAAATTTAGCAAAATCATTTTTTAAATAATCAAATCTATAATCTATAAATTCGATGTTTAAAAATTTATTAATATCTATCATTTTTTCTTGAGGGCAAGTAGGAAAGGAAAGATTTTCGTTGTAGTAGTGAGCTTCATATCTTGTTATTTTTGTTCCTTTGTCTACATCTGGTATTAAATTACCATATAAAAATAAATCATTTGTTAACTTTTTTAGCGATTGCTAAATGTACTGACCAACTAGGCATATTTATCAGCTTCTTTTTTGCAATTTATTTATTGTCCGTTAAACAATCAAAATCAGACACATTAGCGTTAAAAGTTTTTTAGAAACCCTATAATGCATCAATTTTTTTGTTTAATTGATATCAATCTGTAATACCTATAACTTTTTAATATTAAATTTCTGCTTTTTCAATAATGTGTTCTAATTTTTGTGAATTAATTAATTTTGTTACTGACTTTAGATATATTTTATAATCATCTATTTTTTCTATTTCAACCCAATAAAAGTATTGGTTACTATTGTCTTTACAAACGAATTTGTTATTGTTAATCGTTCCGTTATAAATACCTTTTTAGCAAAAACTATATTGCATTATTTTTATATCTTCTTTTATTACAAAGTTTTCTTGTATAGAACAAAGAGTGAAATCAATATCATATCCTAATTCTTCCATTACTTCTCGTTTAATAGCAGTTAGACTATCCTCATATAATTTAATTCTTCCACCCGGTAATAAAAAATAATCTCTACCATCTTCAACCTTAAATAATAAAATTTTATCCTTTTTTTCATTTAAAATAATAGCTAATGCTCTAGCATTAAATCTATAATCATCTTTTACAAAATCTACATTCATTTAATATTTTTTTCTCTTATTATATTCACTATTAATATAGATATACTACTTTTATCTATATATAATTATACCATCATTTTGGTAAGTTTATTATAAAATTAGTTGAAATTATGGTATAATTATATATAGAAGTATCAGATAAATAGTAATTTGTTGAAACAAAGATACCATTATGAATGAAGAACTAAAAAAATGAATTGATAAAATTGTAAAACTGGTTTTCTAACTAACAAGGACCTAGAAAAACAGTAAATGTTTAATATACAAATTCTTTTGAAGATGAAGATAACATAAAATGTATATTTTTTAAGTATAAAAAAATATAAACAAAAAATAAGAATTAAGATTATATGATACAGAAAATGCATTCGAGATTTAGAAATGTAGGTAAAAAGGAGCAATTTAATGTATTCTAAAAATGAAGCGGAAATATTTAAAATTTTAAATAGTAATATTGATGGATTAGATAGTAAAGAAACTGAGAAAAGATTAAAAGATTATGGACAAAATATTATTCTAAATAAAAAGAAAAAGGTTTGGATTTTAAGATTTTTAAAACAATTTAACGATACCATGATCATCATATTATTAGTAGTTGCACTACTTTTATATTTTTATGGATATTTTTATTCTCATGAGTATACTGATACTATTGTCATACTTTTTGTAGTTTTTATAAATGCTATTGTTGGATTTATACAAGAAGAAAAAGCTTCTTTAGTATTAAAAGATTTAAAAAAATATGAAACCAGCACTTGTAAAGTTAAAAGAGATGATAAGATAATAGTAATAAACACTAAAGAATTAGTTCCAGGAGATATAATATATTTAGAATCCGGAGAAACTGTTCCTGCTGATATTAGAATACTTTCATGTGAAAGTTTAAAAGTAGATGAATCAGCGCTAACTGGAGAAAGTGTTCCAGTTCAAAAAAGTTCAGATGTTTTAAAAAATAACTTAATTCTTCAAGAACAAAAAAATATGTTATTTTTAGGAACAAGCATTACTAATGGAAAAGGTACTGGTATAGTTGTAAGTACAGGAAAAAATACTGAGATAGGTAAGATTGCATTATCACTAAATGAAATTGATAGAATAGAAACACCATTACAATTAAAAATAAAAGAACTTTCTAAAAAAATTACATTTATAGTATTTATTATTTTAATTTTTATATTTATTTTAGCTTTAATTAATAAATACACAATACTTGAAATTATAATGCTATGCTCATCACTCGCAGTGGCTGCTATTCCAGAGGGATTGCCAACTGTAATTACAATAACATTATCCGTTGGAATATCTAATTTAGCAAAGAAGAAAACAGTAGTAAAACAAATGCAAGCTGTAGAAACACTTGGAGCAATAGATATTATTTGTTCTGATAAGACAGGTACTATAACGCAAAATAAAATGACTGTTAAAGAAGAATATGTAATAGATGAGAATATGCTTAATTATATATGTGCTCTTTGTAATGATGGCCTTATTTATGAAGATAAATATGTAGGTGATCCTACAGAAACTTGTTTATATGAATATCTATATAATAAAAAAATCGATTCTCTTAAATTGAGAAAAAAATGCGAGAGAATATTAGATATACCTTTTGATAGTGATAGAAAGATGTTTACTACTTTAAATAAAATTGATAATGATGTATATATATTATGCAAAGGTAGTATGGATTCTTTAATTGAAAAAGTAAATCTATCTAAGATTGAAAAACAACAAATTTTAGATAAAGTTAAGAATTTTTCTAAAAATGCTTTAAGAATTTTAGGGTTTGCTTATAAAAAGTTAGATTATATACCAAAAGATATTAAAGAATTAGAAAAAGAGGAAAATGATTTATCTTTTGCTGGTATTTTAGGAATAATAGATCCACCAAGAGAAAGTGTTAAAAAAAGTGTCATTTTATGCAAAAATGCTG
>OIZL01001799.1_pt1 | contig 10797 bp, 8 predicted proteins | sample 1588541 | NCBI WGS metagenome assembly OIZL01 (sample SAMN03283285) | human gut metagenome | biome: human-associated habitat; material: feces | host: Homo sapiens | place: Peru | collected 2012 | reverse complement strand
GTATTACATGATGGACCTCCATATGCAAATGGAGAAATCCATTTAGGACATACTTTAAATAAGGTACTTAAAGATACGGTGGTAAGATATAAAAATTTAAAGGGGTATTATACTCCTTTTATACCAGGTTTTGATACACATGGATTGCCAACAGAGAAAAGAGCAATACAAGTATTAGGGCTTAATAAAGATGAAATAGGAGTTATAAAATTTAGAAATACATGTCGAGACTTTGCATTAGGTTTTGTTCAAAAACAAACTGAGGGATTTAGAAGATTAGGAGTTTTAGGCGATTGGGAAAACCCATATATAACATTAAAGCCAGAATTTGAGGCAAGACAGATTGGCGTATTTGGAGAAATGTACCAAAAAGGTTATATATATAAAGGTCTAAAACCTGTATACTGGTGTACAGACTGTGAAACAGCATTAGCAGAAGCAGAAATAGAATATGCTGATGTAAAAACAACATCAATATATGTAAAATTTAGGGTGGCAGATGGAAAAGGAAAGTTAGATGAAAAAGACACATATATAGTAATTTGGACTACTACGCCTTGGACACTTCCAGGAAATACAGGAATAACTGTAGGAGAAGAATTTGAATATAGTGTTGTAGACACGGGAAAAGAAAAATTAGTAATAGCAACAGAACTTGTAGATAAAGTAATGCAACTAGCTAAAATAGAAAATTATAAAACTATAAAACAATTAAAGGGGAAAGATCTAGAAGGAATACAATGTAAACATCCATTTTTAGACAGAAACTCAAAAGTTGTATTAGGTAGTGAAGATACAATATTGGTAGAATTGGGTACAGGTACAGGGGCTGTACATACTGCACCTGGTTATGGTAAAGAAGATTATCTTTGTGGAATGAAAAATGGATTAGAAATAGTAGTAACAGTAGATGGAAAAGGCTATCAGACAGAAGGAGCAGGACCATTTAAAGGGTTATTCTATGAAAAATCAAATGCAGAAATAATTAAATGGCTAGAAGAAAATAATGCATTATTGCAAAAAGAAGAATTAGTTCACTCATATCCACATTGTTGGAGATGTAAAAATCCAATTATATTTAGAGCAACAGATCAATGGTTTGCTTCAATAGATGGCTTTAGAGAAAAAGCTATAGAAGAAATAAAGAAAGTTGATTGGATTCCAGCATGGGGAGAAGATAGAATATTAAACATGGTAAAAGATAGAAGTGACTGGTGCATTTCTAGACAACGTACATGGGGTGTACCAATACCAATATTCTATTGCAAAGAATGTGGAAAAGAATATATTACAAAAGAAAGCATAGAAAAAATTCAAAAAATATTTAGAGAAAAAGGGTCTAATGCTTGGTTTGATATGACAGAAGAAGAGTTGATGCCAGAAGGTGCAAAATGTGAATGTGGGCATACACACTTTAAAAAAGAAACTGACATTATGGATGTTTGGTTTGACTCTGGTTCTTCACATCAAGGCGTATTGGTTGAAAGAGGTTTACCATACCCAGCAGATTTATATCTAGAGGGAAATGACCAATATAGAGGATGGTTCCAATCATCTATGTTAACAGCAGTTGCAACAACAGGTCAATCACCATATAAACAAGTTTTAACACATGGATTTTTAATAGACATGGATGGAAGAAAAATGTCTAAATCATTAGGTAATGGTGTAAATCCACAAGATGCAATAAAACAATACGGAGCAGATATACTAAGACTATGGGTAATATCTTCAGACTTTAAATCAGATATAACGGTATCACAAGATATTATGAAACAAATAGCAGAAGTTTATAGAAAAATAAGAAACACAGCAAGATATATATTAGGCAATATTTCTGACTATAACCCAGAAGAACCTGTAGAATATAATAAGTTACAAGAAATAGATAAATGGGCTTTAACAAGGCTAAATAAACTTATTAAAGATTGTACGAATAATTATGACAAGTACGATTTTCATATTGTATATCACGATATAAATCAATTTTGCGTAACAGATATGAGTAATTTTTATCTAGATATAATAAAAGATAGATTATACTCTTCTAAAAAGGACTCTATAGAAAGAAGAGCAGCACAAACAACAATGTATGAAATATTAAATACATTAGTAAAAATATTAGCTCCAATTTTATGCTATACAGCTGAAGAAATATGGAAATATATGCCACACACGAAAAATGAACAAGTAGAAAGTGTTATGCTAACATATTTCCCAGAGGTTAATGAACAATATGACAATAAAGAACTAACAGAGAAATGGAATAAGATATTAGAACTAAAAGAGTTGGTATCTAAAAACTTAGAGTTAGCAAGAGCAGACAAAATTATAGGACACTCTTTGAATGCAAAGATAACATTATATGCAAATGACAAAGATTACGAGTTTATAAAAAATAATTTAGAAATATTAAAAACAGTATTTATTGTTTCAGATTTACAGGTTGAAGAAAATTTGAGAAAAGAAAAAGAAAAAATCGGCATAAAAGTAGAAATGGCAGAAGGAGAAAAATGTGAAAGATGTTGGATGTATTCTACAACAGTAGGAGAAGACAAAGAAAATCCTACAATATGCCATAGATGCAGTCAAGTAATTAAGGAGTAACAAAATGAAAGTATCAGATTTTAATTATAATCTGCCACAAGAACTAATTGCACAGGTTCCAATAAAAAATAGAGATGAGTCAAGATTAATGGTTTTAGATAAAAAGAATAAAACAATAGAACACAAAATATTCAAAGATATAATAAATTATCTAAAACCAGGAGACTGTCTTGTAAGAAATAATACAAAAGTAATACCAGCAAGACTATATGGAATAAAAGAAGAAACAGGAATAAATGTAGAATTTTTACTTTTGAATAGAATTGAAGGCGACTATTGGGAAGTTATGGTTAGACCGGGTAGACGTTTAAAAGAAGGAACAAAAGTAATATTTGGAAATGGAATATTACAGGCAGAGATATTAGAAATAATGAATGGTGGAAATAGAAAAGTTAAATTTACATATGAAGGAATTTTTAACGAAATTTTAGATAAAATTGGACTTATGCCATTACCACCATATATTCACGAAAAACTAAAAGAAAAAGATAGATATCAGACAGTGTATGCAAAGTATGAAGGCTCAGCAGCGGCGCCAACAGCAGGTCTACACTTTACAAATGAGCTATTAGAAGAGATTAGACAAAAAGGAATAGATATAGCAAATGTAACATTGCATGTGGGAATAGGTACCTTTAGACCAGTTAAAGAAGAAAATGTAGAAGAACATGCTATGCATACAGAGCATTTTTACATTAAACAAGAAGATGTAGAAAAAATAAATAAAGCAAAAAAAGAAGGACACAGAATAATAGCTGTTGGAACAACTTCTTGTAGAGTGTTAGAAAGTATTGCAGATGAAAATGGATATGTAAAACCAATAGAAGCAGATACAGGAATATTCATCTATCCAGGTTATAAATTTAAATGTATAGATGGTTTAATTACAAATTTTCATTTACCAGAATCTACTTTAATAATGCTAGTGTCAGCGTTAGCAGGTAAAGATTATATAATGCATGCATATGAGGAAGCGGTCAAAGAAAAATATAGATTTTTTTCTTTTGGAGATGCAATGGCTATATTATAAAACAATTAAATATATAAAAAATTATTTGCATTTTAGGAAAGGAAACAAGAATGAAATCAGCAATAACATATGAATTATTACATGTTGACAAAAATTGTGGTGCTAGAAGAGGGAAAAATTGTAGGAATAGGAAAGCATCAAGAGCTTATGAAAAATTGTGATACATATTCACAGATAGCATTATCACAGCTTTCAAAGGAGGAGCTAGAATAATATGAGTAATCAAACAAAAAAGCCTCCAATGGGAGGTATGGGACCAGGAAAAGGACCAATGACAATGGAAAAAGCAAAAGACTTTAAAGGGACTACAAATAAATTGATAAAAAACTACTTATCTAAATATAAAATTGCAGTGGTTATAGTAATGATATTTGCAATTGGAGGTACAATTTTCTCAATTGTAGGACCAAAAATATTGGGAAACGCAACAACAGAAATATATAATGGATTAATAAGTAAATTATCAGGGGGAGAAGGAATTAATTTTCAAAAAATTGCAGAAATTCTTCTAACATTATTAACATTGTATTTGATTAGCATGGTATTCTCTGCAGTGCAGGGATTTACAATGACAGGAGTGGCACAAAAAATAACATATAAAATGCGCAATGAGTTAATAGAAAAAATTAATAAACTTCCTATGAAATATTTTGATAAAAAAACAAATGGAGAAGTATTATCAATAATATCAAACGATGTAGATACATTATCTCAAAATTTGAACCAATGTGTTACGCAAATAATAACAGCTATTTGCACATTAATAGGAATATTAATAATGATGTTTTCTATTAGCTGGCAAATGACTATTACGTCTTTGATAATACTACCAATTGCAGCACTTTTGGTTAAAACAATAGTATCTAAATCGCAAAAGTATTTTAAAGATCAACAAGATTATCTAGGACATGTAAATGGACAGGTAGAGGAAATTTATGGAGGACACACTGTTGTAAAAGCATTCAACAGTGAAGATGTAGTAATAAACAAATTTGAAGAAGCAAGTGAGGAGTTATATAAATCTGGTTGGAAATCTCAATTTCTATCTGGACTAATACATCCGGTAACCAACTTTATAAGTAATGTTGGATACGTGGCAGTAGCAATACTAGGTGGATATTTTGCTATACAAGGCAAAATAACAGTAGGAAATATTCAGTCTTTTATACAGTATAATAAGCAATTTACTCAACCAATAAATCAAATAGCCCAAGTTTCTGGAATGTTACAAGCCATGGTAGCGGCAGCGGAGAGAGTGTTTGAATTTTTGGAGGAACCAGAAGAAATAAAAACTATTGCGAATCCTAAAAGTACAAAAGATATAGAAGGCAATGTGGAATTTGAACATGTTCATTTTGGCTATGATGAGGATAAAATAATAATAAATGATTTTAATGCAGATATAAAAGCTGGACAAAAAATAGCAATTGTAGGTCCAACAGGGGCAGGAAAAACAACAATAGTTAAGCTTTTAATGAGATTTTATGATGTGAACAGTGGAGCAATATTGCTTGATGGAACAAATATAAAGAAGTTTGATAGGGGAAAGTTAAGACAGGTATTTGGAATGGTTTTGCAGGATACATGGCTATTTAATGGAACTGTTAAGGATAATATCAAATACGGAAAAGAAGATGCAACGGATACAGAAATAATAGAGGCTGCTAAAGCTGCACATGTACACCACTTTATAAAAACATTACCTAAAGGATATGATGCACTAATAGATGAAGAGTCAAGTAATATTTCAGCAGGTCAAAAGCAATTATTAACAATAGCAAGGGTTATTTTAACAGATCCTAAAATATTGATACTGGACGAAGCTACAAGCTCTATAGACACAAGAACAGAACAACAAATACAATCAGCAATGGATAATTTAATGAAAGGTAGAACAAGCTTTATAATAGCACATAGATTATCTACAATAAAAAATGCAGATTTGATACTTGTAATGGATCAAGGAGATATTGTAGAACAAGGAACGCATGAAGAATTATTAAAAAAGAACGGTGCATATGCAAAATTGTATAATTCACAATTTGAAGAAAACTAACAAACGAAACAAATTAACCTGAGCGGTTTTAGCCACTCAGGTTAATTTATACTTTTAATAAAAACTGCTAATTTTTTTAAAGTATCACAACCAAGTTCTATTTCTTCATTACTAAAAGATTCTAATATTTTACTAGTTTCCGATTTTATATTATTATTTTTGCCAAACAAAATATAATCAGCACTGGTATTGGTTAAATCACAAAGTCTTTTTAACTTTTCAATGGATAAGCAACTTTTTCCACGTTCAACAATTCCTAGATATTGACCAGAGATACCAAGTAATTTAGAAAATTCTTCTTTTGACATATTCATATTTTCACGTATATTTTTTATTCTTAAACCAATTTGCTTTTTCATAAAAAACCTCACAAAATTAATATCAAATTAATTCTAAAATTATAAACAAATTATAAAATGACAAAAAACAATACATATTAGTGGAAAAAAATGAAAAAATATGATAATATATGAAAAAACAAGAGGTATTTATTTTTATGGAGAATAAAATGAAATTATTATTAGTGGAAGATGATGTTAATACTTGTGAAATATTTAAGAAAATTGAAAGAGCAAAAAGTGAGATAAAATTTATTGCAATAACAAACTCGGAAGTAGAAGCGTTAAACTGTGTAAAAAATAATATGCCAGACGGTATTATATTAGATCTAGAATTAACAAATGGAAAAGGTAGTGGATTTGGATTTTTAAAAGAGTTAAGGAAAATTAAGTTAAAAATATTGCCTAAAATAATAGTAACTACAAACATATGTACAGATTCTGTTTATGATTATTTACATGATAATAAAGTTGATTTTATATTTTATAAAAAACAAGAAGGTTATTCGGAAGAAAATGTAATAGATACATTACTATTGTTAAATGGGTATACAGATAATATAAGCTACACTGAAAATACTAAACACAATGAATCAAATGATGATAAAGAAATATTGGAAGAAATTGACAAAGAACTTGATTTGATAGGAGTAGGAACTCATTTACAAGGCAGAAAGTATTTACATGACTCTATATATTATGCAATAATGCAAGAAAATAATGAAAGCAAAATATCAATAATACAATATTTAGGTGGTAAATATAAAAGGTCTACAAGTACTATAAGCAGAGCAATGCAGAATGCAATACTTTATGCTTGGCGAATATCTGCAATAGAAGATTTAACCACATATTACACAGCAAAAATTAATTATGAAACAGGAGTACCAACACCAACTGAATTTATATATTATTATGCCAATAAAATAAAGAAAAAGATGATCTAAAAAGCGCCACAATGCATTGCATTGTGGCAAAATTCAAATATTACTTGGTAGATGAAAGAAAGTATGTCTACAAAGTGATAAAATATCACAAAAAGTAATAATCACTAAATGACAAAAATCAGATTTAATCAAATAATTGAATCACTACTGTTCACTTATATAAATGGATATAAGTGATATTTTTTTATTGTAAAAAATAAAAAAATAGGTGGTGATATGAATGGACATTTGGGAATGGATAAGATATGTATTAGGATTATAATTAAAGTTTAATACTTAGCAAAAATTCAAATTAAGTAGGGGCGATTTTAATCGCCCGTGCAAATAAAGCTCTACACAACAAAATTAGAAAGATGTAATTAATATTGATTATGTCTTTTTTTTAATATATAATATTTATGATTTGAGGAGAAAGTGGTATGGAAAATGAATAGTGATTTACTAATAAAGCAATTTACTATTAATATATTAGTGTATTTAGTGACATTTAAAATATTAAATATTAAAATTACAAGTTATAGACAATGGGTAAAGATTACAAGTGCAAGCGTATTAACAACAATAACATATGCAATATTAAAGAAATATATGGCAATCCCATTTTTAATAATTGTTTCATTTATATTGCAAAACATCTTTTTATCTTTTTTTATAAAAGAAAATATATCTATATTTATTACCAATCTAGTAGCGAATGCAATAACATATATCATTTACACATTGGCTACAATAATAGAAATTCTTCCGTTGACAATACTTAATATAAATAATAATTTTTGTAATTTTATTTTGATAACACTTATAAGCATTATACTGTTTTATATATTTTCAAAAATTAAAAGAATAAAAAATGGAATGAAATTTTTAAGAGATACTAAAAGCCAAGAATACGTTGAGATTATAGCTATAAACATAAGTATTGCTGTAATATTTGTATACACCTTATTTGGCAATTATTATGGCAATTTGACAAGGCATATTTTGATTTCATTTATTATTTTAGGTACTATTATGTTTGTTATGATTCAAAAAACATTGGTTTTATATTATAAGCAAAAGTTATTGGAAAAAACAATGGCAGATTATGAAAATGAAATTAAACAAAAGGATGAGAAAATAAAAGTTCTTTCAGAGGAAAAGTTTAAGATTAGCAAAATTAATCATGAATTCTATAATAGACAAAAAGCATTAGAGATGACAGTAAATGATTTTATAAATAATACAAATATGGAAGTTGGAAGGGAACTAGCTATTACAAACAAAATAAATAGTTTATCAAAAGAATATTCTAATAAAATGAACTCAATAAAACAAGTGGAAAAGCTACCACTTACAGGAATAGAAGAAATTGATGAAATGTTTAAATATATGCAAAGTGAAAGTATAAAAAATAATATTGATTTTAAGCTAAAAATAGAAGGAAATGTATATCCATTAGTTAATAATATTATAGAAAAGGATAGATTAGTAACTTTAATTGGGGATCATTTAAAAGATGCAATAATAGCAATAAATTTTAGTCGAAATAAGTTTAAAAGTATTATAGCAATATTGGGTATAAAAAATAACTGTTATGAATTTTGCATATGTGATACAGGTATAGAATTTCAAATAGAAACATTGTTAAAATTAGGATTGGAACCTGTAACAACACACAAAGAAACTGGCGGTACAGGCATTGGATTTATATCTACATTTGAAACACTAAAAAAGTGTAATGCTAGTCTAATAATAGATGAAAAACATGAAGAAAGTAACAATGATTATACTAAATCAGTTACAATAAAATTTGATGGGAAGAGCCAATATATAATAAAATCATATAGAGCAGATAAAATAAAAGATAAAGCAGAAGATGATAGAATAATAATAAAAAGGAATGATAATTAGATGAACAAATTACCCGATTTTTTTATGGAAAGATTATATAAAGAATATAACGAAGAGCAAGCTAATCAAATAATAGAAGGCTATAAGTTAGAAAGAAAACTTACTTTTAGAGTTAATACAATAAAAACAACAGCAGAAGAAATTGAACAGAGGCTAGTTGAAAATGGAATAATGTATAAAAAAGTAAAATGGAGTAAAGAGGCTTTTATAATACTTAATAGAAATGAAGAAGAGATACAAAAATTAGAAATGTATAAAAATGGAGAAATATATTTACAAAGTTTGTCATCTATGTTGCCACCAATAATTTTAAATCCTACAGAAAAAACAGATATTTTAGACATGACTTCAGCGCCAGGAGGAAAAACCACACAAATAGCAGCACTTACTAATAACAATGCAAATATAACAGCCTGCGAAATGAGTAATATACGAGCGGAGAGACTAAAATACAATCTGGAAAAGCAAGGAGCTCTAGCATATGTTATGGTAAAAGATGCAAGAAATATAGATAATTTTTTCTCTTTTGATCAAATACTTCTAGATAGCCCATGTAGTGGAAGTGGTACTATAAATATGAATAATACAGATCTGAATAAGTATTTTACATTAGAGCTTGTTGAAAAATGCAAAAAAACACAAAGAAGTTTAATAAATAAAGCAGTACAAATATTAAAAGGTGGCAAAGAATTGGTATATTCAACGTGTTCAATATTAAAAGAAGAAAATGAAGAAATAGTAAAAACAATAATGAATAAAGGAATGGAAATTGTTCCAATTGAATTTGAAGGCAAGGAAACATTACCACAATTACCAACAACAATAGATGGAACTTTATGCATATGTCCAACACAAGAATATGAAGGATTTTTTATTGCTAAATTAAGAAAAATATGTTAAATTTAAAAATGAATTGTTTGTTTATGAAGAGGAGAAAAAAAAATGAGAAATGTATTTACATACTTTATGCTGTTTTTTATTTATGCAATTTTGGGTTGGATAATAGAAACAACATTAGTATCTATAGAAAAAAGAAAATTTGTAAATAGAGGCTTTTTAATAGGCCCATATTGTCCAATTTATGGATTTGGTGGACTAGCCATTACAATTTTATTAAAAAACTATACCAAAGATCCAATAGTATTATTTTTGATGGCAGTAATAATATGTGGAACATTAGAGTATTTTACAAGTTACATAATGGAAAAAATATTTAAAGCAAGATGGTGGGATTATAGCGCTAAAAAATATAACATAAATGGAAGAATATGTCTAGAAACAGTTGTGCCATTTGGAATATTGGGATGTTTGGTTATGTATGTATTAAATCCAATAACATTTAAATATTTAAATATGCTTTCAAATTCTATGTTAAATATTATTTCTGCAATTTGTTTTACAATATTTATTACAGATAATATTGTTTCATATAATGTAATATCAAGTTTTACAAAAACTGTTAAAACCATAAATGTAGGTAAAATAAAGGATAACACAGAAGAAATTACAAAAAAGGTAAGGGAAGTATTAATAGGAAAATCTTTTTTCAACAAAAGACTTATGGAAGCATACCCAAATTTGCAGGCTAAGATAAAAGAAAAAGCAAGGCAAATAGCACAAAAGGCTAAGGAAGTAAAAACAGAAATGTCAGATAAAGTTGAAAGCATGAAAGAAAAAATAACCCAGAGTGCAAGCGAAATAAAAGATAATATAGGGGATAAGGTAGAAGAAATGCAAAAGGAAATAAGGAAAAAACCTTCTAAAAAAGAAGGTAAATAATAAGCTAACTATGTATTGCCATTCTGGCCAATTCATCACATCTATTATTAAATTCATTGTCTGCATGACCTTTTACTTTGTGAAATGTGACTTTATGAGTTTTGGTAAGAGAAAGTAATTCTTGCCAAAGCTCTTTATTTTTTACATCTT
>OIZL01001796.1_pt1 | contig 10808 bp, 12 predicted proteins | sample 1588541 | NCBI WGS metagenome assembly OIZL01 (sample SAMN03283285) | human gut metagenome | biome: human-associated habitat; material: feces | host: Homo sapiens | place: Peru | collected 2012 | reverse complement strand
CATGGAAGCCCTTTCGCGTTTTTTCTATGCTGCGGCAGCACGGTTCACACGCTTCTAAAGCCATCCTGCGCAATGCGTGAACCGGTGAATTGTCTAGAACGGCGAATCACATTAACTAAAGAGCGAGAAATTACTCCAATCCACGCTGATTTCCACACCGCCGCCCAGCCCGAGACCCGCACCAATCGAGCCGGAAATACCGCCCGTAGTAAACCGACCACTCGCGCTAGCCCCCGCGCCGCCTGCATAGCCGCGGACTTTCGCATCGATTTTGATGCCAAAAATCGTCACCCCGCCGGACAGCTCACCAGTTGCCACGTAGGCCTCCGCGCCTGCCTTGCCCTGCACGCCCAGCTCGGTTTTCTGGCTTCCCGCCTCATCCGTATAGGTAATCATGCCCGCGCCGCCCCCAGCTTCTACGCTGGCAACACCCACGCTACCTTCGGCTTTCGCATGACCGTTGAACTGTTCGTTGCCATATTGGGCTTCTACCTTGCCCTTGGCGGCGGCAGCCTCGAGCTTCAGCTTTCCTTCGAGTGCAGGCGATAGCTTTCCGTCCTTGTAGAGCGACACCCCCAGCGTACCGGTTGCCGACACCGCACCGATCTTGCCCTCGACCGAGCCCGAAAGGTCACCCACACTCCCGCTGAGCTTTCCGCGCGCCAGATGCCCCTCCGCAGTTGCAGAAACGCTCAAATCAGCGTCCTTTTTCTTAGTATCCCACTTAAATTTTTTCTTGGTTGTGAGGGAAGCGCCAAGCAAATCACCTTCTGCAAGACCAGAGGCAGGTTTTCCGAAAATCGTGCCGTTCTTGCTTACCGACCCTTTGATAACGGCGACGGGCACGCCGTCCAGAAAGCTGCGCCACGGCGACGGAGCAGGCTTGGTTTTCCCCTCGCCGGACGATGCGTCCGCGCTTGCTTGCGGCGCGGCTTCATCCTCGCCGGTTCCAAGGTGCGAAGCATACGCGCTCAGCTCCTGCTCGACATTTTGAAACTGCGCGGCGACCTGCCGGACATTCCCCGCCAGCCGCTCAACCGCGGCGCTCTCCGCCGTCAACGAACGGCACAGCGCCTGAATTACGCCGCCGATGGTCTGGCCGCCTTCGCTTCGCTGCGCGACGCGCAGCCGCACGGCATAGCGCAGCCGCACATCCTCGCCGCAGCCGTTTTGAAGGGAGCCGCGCGTTCCGCTCAAGCGGCTGCAGCAGCTCTGCAGCGCATCGGCGACGGCCGCGATTTTTCCAGCGGTCTCCGCCATGTAATGCTGGTCGACCACAATTCGTTCTGCGTTTGGCACGGGCGGCTCAATCTCCTTTCCGGCCTGAATCCTGTTTCACGAAAACCGCGCGCGGCCGCGCATGAGCAGAAAACGCCCACGTGCGGCGCACGCAAAGCATGTTACGCAAACGGATTTGTACCCGTATCCAGCGCTTCAAACGCACTTGCAATATTAGTTTCAGTTCCGTAGTAAAGCTCCGCGGCCTCCTTCAATTCGTCCACCGCGTCCTGCACCTTGGCCTGCGTCTGTTCCATGTTCTTATACATCGCGTCAAACTGCGCCTTGAACGCCTCGCTGGCGTCGCCGTCGTAGCTGCCATCCAGCGCGCGCACGGCGTTGGACATGGTCAAATAAGCGGTTTGAAGCTCCTGCTGGCAGGAAGTAAACTTGCTGGCTGTGTTCCTCATCGTCTCCACGTCAACCTTAATAATGTCTGCCATGGTTATATCCTCCTCATGATTCCGTTATGTTCTGCTTGGTTTTTCGTCCTGTATCCTGCGCTTACTTGGCACCAACGACCTGTGCGGCAGCGACGTCGGTTTCGGCATACTTGGCGGCGGCGACCTTGAGCTGAGCGACGTAGGTGTCCACGATGTCCGCCATCTTGTTATACCATGCATTGGCCTGCTCCTGTTCGTTAACGAAGGCAACCTGAGAATCGCCCTCCCACGTAGCGGCCAGCCCGTCGGCGGCGCTCTTGAGCGAAGCGGCGGCGGCGCGGTAGGCCTCGCAGGCCTGGCTGATCTTTCCAGCCGCGCTCTCAAGTTCAGAAACCGTTACCCGAATGATGTTTGCCATGATGATGTTCCCCTTTCAATTGTCGTGTTGTAGTGCTTTCATTGCCGGCATGCGCTTCCGCGCCCGGCGAACGAAGAAACGCGTGTTAGTTATCAAACGGCGAGGAGCCGGTTTCCAGCGCATTGAAGGCGCCGGTAAGCTCCTTTTCGTTCTGCTCGAACATGCCCTTGACCTTGAGCAGCTCGGTCACAGCATCCAAGCACCTGTAATAGGACTGCGCAAGGTTTTTAACCATCTGCGCCACCTTCAGGCACATGATGGCGAAGGCCTTGCCCGTCCAGTCGCTGGCCAGGCTTTGCAGCGCTCTTGAATAGGTCGCCGTGGCCTGCGTCAGCTTCATGCTGGCTCTGACATACGCCATCGCGCAGGCGCTCAGCTCCTGCGGGCTGACGGTAATCTTATCTGCCATGAAGAATCATCCTTTCTTACGCCGCAGCGTTATTTGCTGGTAATGGCGTGCTTGACGGCCTGCTCCGTTTTTTCGTAAACGTCGATGGCCTTGTTCAGCGCCGTCATGTATTCGCTGCCGATGCCGTCCATTTGCTTGCACCAGCCGTTGAACTTGTTCTGCTCCGCCTCAAAGGCCACAGCGGCGTCGCCCTCCCATTTGCTGCACAGATCGGCGGCGGCCTTTTTCATTTCCTCGGCGGCCTCGTTGAACTGCTGCCGCGCCTGCCGTGCCTTGGACAGATATCCGCGAATCGCGCGAATGGTAACCAACCAACTAACCGACACGTTTCTCCCTCCTCTCGGGCACTGCGCCGCGCGCCGTTTCGTGCCCTTCCTTCTGACAATTGCATTCTACCGCGCACCGGCGGGCAAAACAACCGAGCCTGACGAATGGCCGGCTTTTTGGCGTGAATTGCATGCCTCCTTTCCTTCACAGCCTCCCAGCCGCGCTCACGCCTCCCGCTTGATAAAGCGGAAGGTGTACGGGCCGATCTTGATCTCCGCATTATCCGGCAGCTTTTCAGGCGTATTGGGCTCCAGCTTCTTCACGCCCAGAAACGTGCCGTTGAGTGAGAAAAGATCTTCGATGTAATACGCGCGGCTGAAGCGGCGATAGGTAATGCGGCAATGCGGCGTGCTGACGGCCGCCGCGGCCCTGCCCTCCAGCACGCAGCTGCAGGGCGGGCGCGCGCCGATAGTGAATTGCTCGCTATCGACCAGAAACTGCCGCTTCCACCCCGCGTCAAGGCTGACCAGCAGATGATCGGGAACAAAATCGGCGGAAGGAGTCACGGGGTTATTCATGAGGCGATTGCCCATGCGGCGAAGCCGCTCGCGCGTCTGTCGGCGCGCCTGCCGCCAATAGACCCTTTCCACGCGAAAAAGCACGTTTTCGCGCTTTGCCAGCAGCACGGCCGTCAGCACGCACAGCAGCAGCCATACGACGGCATACACGGCCTGCAGCACGCACAGCACCAGAAACACAAACAGCGCAAAGCCCATCAGGCACAGGCTGATGCGATGCAGCGATCGCATTCTGGCGTTCAGTTCCTCCTCGTTCATGCTTCCTCCGTTACCACGTCACGGTAATGGTATGGTTGCCCATGCTGAGCACGTCGCCGTTGTTTATCAGGTAGGCGGTCGCCGCGCTCTGCTGCGCCATATCCAGCGGCAGCGTCTTATCGCTGTCCTGCTCCTCGTCAAGCTTCTGGCCGTTGACGAACGTGCCGTTGGCGGAAATATTCTTCAGATAGCGCTGGCCGTTGCGGATATACAGCTGCGCATGCTTGCGGCTGACGGTCTTATCCCGGTTATCCAGCGGCAGGTCGCAGTCCGCGCTCCGACCGATGACATAGGGGCTTTCGCTGATGCTGGCCTCTACCGTGCGCGTTTGCCCCTGATAGGTAATGGCCAGCCGAATGGGCAGCGCCGCGCCCAGCGGAATGGTCTTTTCCTCGTCGTTGCTCGCCATGTCGACGCTGCCCATGGGCATATAGGAAGACGGAATGCCGCTGTTGGACGATGCTTCCGGCCTATGAATAGGCTCCGATATGGGCGGGGAGGAGCCGGAAATCTCGCTGCCGCCCCGCGTAAGCAGGATGATGATAATCACAATCAGCAGCACGGCGCATACCAGCACGGCCATCCACATTTTCACTTCGAAATTGCCGATGAGGAACAGCGGGCGCAGCATCAGCTCCTTCACCTTTTCCATTACGCCCTTTTCCGGCCTTGGCGTCAGGTCGCCGGTGGTCAGGATATGATCGCACAGCGATTTGGTCGCGCCGCCTTCGTCTTTATATTCATTTCTCTGGCCATAGTAATCGCAGTAGTTATTGACAGCCGCGAGCGTCGCCTCGTCAAACACGCCGGCGTTGAATCTGCTTTCCTCGTCGTAGCAGTTGAGCTCCTTGAGCCTTGTCTGCAGCTGATTGATAAAGCTGCCGGGATGGTTCTCGTCGCCGTCGCGGTCGTTCAGGTGCACCCCGTCGCTCGGGATAGCCGGCGCGGGGGTTTCCGTGGGCGCAGGCGTAGGCGTTTGCGTGGGCGCAGGCGTGGGCGTTTGCGTGGGCGCAGGCGACGCCGTGGGGCGCGGCGTGGCCGCGCACAGGAGCGCGTACGCCTCGTTGGAAACGTTATCGGCAGCGGGCAGGCCGCTGTCATTGCAGAACTTGAGGAAGCCTATCAGCACTCTGTCGCTGAAGCCGTCCTTCATGTATTCCTCCGCGCCGCGATCCAGATAGCCCAGCTTCGCCAGCTGCACAATCACCTGTCCCGCCTTCGCGTTCGTATCGCCCCGCATAACGGCAGGCGCTTCTGTGGGCACGGGCGACGCCGTGGGCACGACCGTTGGAACCATCGTGGGCTCAGGCGTAGGGAGCGCCGTGGGCTCAGGCGTCGGCAGCACGTTCGTCGGAATCCGAACGTCGATCGTGCTTTCCCACCGGCCGGCGCGAATGGTCAGCGTGTAATCCTGATAAGCCGTGTCAACGCGCCCGGAAAGCGGCAGCCGATCCAGACTGACGGCAAAATTACGCATGGCGTTCAGGCCGCGCGCCGCCTGCTGCATGTTGCCCACGTTGATGGTAGCGCCCTGTTCGTCGCCGTTGATTACGTCGCCCGTTTCATAAATCTCGACATAGCTTCCGTTATAACGGCTGGCGAAGGTCATCAGATAGCTCTTGCCCGCCTTATAGGCGCTGTAGTTATCGTATTTGACGGTCTGCGCCTCTTCTTCGTACCTTTTCCGTACGGGCACTACGACGGTAACATAGGTCGGATTGCCGCCTGAAACGTCGTCGACAGCCAGCGAGGTGATCTTGGAAGGGTCGGCGAAGATGGCGACAGCCTTGAGGATCGGCCCCTGCTGCGTTCCGCGCGCCTCGCTAAACGCCTTTTGAATGGCGTTACCCAGCCCGCCGCTTTGCCGCTGGGTAAAGCTCAGACCGTCGATATAGCTCAGCGCCCGGTCGACGGACATAAAGCCGCTGGCCTCCACCGTATCGGAAAAGATGAACTTCACCTGATCCTGCCGGGGCAGCAGGCGGACGTATTCCTTGACAGCGGTGGCAATATGCGTCGCTGTGATGTGACGCGTGTAGAACTCGGCGTTGTTCACGACGATCACATGCCCGACCGGCATATTTCTGTCCAGCACGGACAGGGAAACGCCGTTCGCCCAGAAGGTGAAATCCTGCGCCTGCAGGCTCGTGCCCTCGCCGCCGTCATTGGGAAAAATACTGATATAAAGCACAGGGTCGCGTTCATCGGCAACAACGCGCGGAATATCCAGCGTGGAAGCCGCCTGAACAGGCAGACAGGCCGCCGTCAGCATAAGCGCCAGCAGCACAAGGACTATTTTTCGAAAACGCATGGAAAAAACCTTCCTTTCCAAAATGTATCCATCTTCAATTCTGGCGGAAATAGCTCCGCGCAGCATCGGAGAGCCAATCGGGATAGCCAAACTCACTCAGGCGCTGCGTGCCAATCAGGCAGGCGGGCGGAGACAGGCGAACAGGCGACGCAGAAAAGCGGAAGACCGTCTCGCCGCCCTCGCCCAGCCCCCCGGCCGCGGCGGCAAGCTCCCGCTCCGTATCCGCAAAGAGGCGCTGCGCCTGCCTCAGCGCGCCCAGCAGACGTTCGGTTTCGGCGCACACGGCGCGCCATGCGCACGCCTGTCTGCGCGCCTGCGCCCGCAGGCTGCGCAGCGTGCGGCTTTCGCCCAAATCGTCCATGTCTGCCAGCGCCGTTTCCAGCCGGCGCATACAGGCCTGCGCCGATTGCAGCATACCGTTCAGGGTCGCCATCCGGCGCTCCGCCGCGTCAAAGTCATATTGAATCACGTCCATGGCTTCCCCCTCCTTTCGCGCCGCCGCGTCATTTGCTTTCAATCATACGCGCAGCCTCGCGGTCGGCCTCGTCCAGCCGCGCCGCGTAGGCGAGCAGCTCGCGGCAGACGGCGTTCAGGCCGCCGCGCACGCCCTCCACATCGCCCCTGAGTTCATCCAGCTTCTCGCGCAGCGCCTGCGCCGCCTCGCCCTCAAAATTCCCCTCCACGCCCTTTTGCAGGGCGCCAAGGTCGTCGGCGGCAATCTCGCCCACCGCGGCGGCGATGGAACGAATCTGCCGGGCGGTGCGCCGAATGCGGGCGGTATCGATCTCGTTGCTCATGTTGTTGCCTCCTTCGGGCTGCGTTCTCGTGCTTCATGATAACCGGCGGGCATGGGCAAATGCAACGCAAACCGCCCAAACGCCTGTTTTTTGCCGTGAATGGTTCAGACAAGCAGCAGCCTGTGCCCCATACGCACGCCGCTTTGCGCCAGCGTCAGCGCCGGGTGCAGCATCCTTCCGTCGGTTTGGTCGCACAGCACCGGCGTCTGCTTATCCATGCGCAGCGTCGGGTGCGTCTGCTCGATCAGGCGAATGACGTCCGGCAGCAGCTCGGCCGCAGGCACATGCGCCGGCAGCACAAAATCTACAAGATCGCCGCTCACGCCGATGATGATTTCCACAATGATGGTTTCCATGCTTCCTCACGCCGTCGCGGCGGACGGCTCATACGATTCTCAACGGCCCATGCGCCAGGATGCAAGGCGCTTTTTCCTGTCTGCCCGCGCGCGGGGCGGCAATGCCGTTTTCGGAAAATGCGCCAACGAGGGAAATGATTGCGATTGAGAATCCTATTCAAAGCGCCGAAGCGAACGCCGCAGGATTGATCGCTTCGGAGAGGAATCAGCGCCGCGCCGCAGCCTGCCGCAGCATCCGGATGCACCGCGCGCCGCTTGACGGCGGCGGCGTCTGCTGCGAAAAACGGCAGGTAAAGCATGCGTCCGGCCCCATGCCGCGCAGCGCCCCGTCGATCTCCGCAGCGGCCTGCGCAGCTTCCCGCAGCGGGCAGATTTCCCATTTGCCCATCGCGGTTTTCCGGCACAGGATCCACACGCCGCGCGATACGCAGGCGGTCAGGCATTCGCCCTTTTTGCTTGTCCACTGGACGGCTTCCGGGCTCAGCGCCAAGGCTTCCAGTAAAAATGCCAACTCCAGATCAACCGTCGCGCGACCGTCCTCAGCCTGCGACACATAGCCGCGCCGAATCAGCGTCTCCGTATCAGCCGCCGCTCCCCGGCACGGCAGAAAGGGCGGCAGCCCCAGCAGCGAAAGCAGGGCCAGCAGCGTCTCCGTATCAAACAAATACCCCACCCGCAGGGCGACCGCCGGTTTCATCCGCAACACGCTCCTTCGCTCATCAGCGCGGCCTGCACGTTATCCTTGCAGGAGCGGGAAAGCGGGATGCGCGCGCCGTCCTGCATATAAACCGCCATTTCCGAAACGACGACCTGCCGAATCCTGTCGCGATTGACCAGATAGGAGCGATGACAGCGCAGAAAGCGCGCGCCCAGCATTTCCTGCATTTCCGCCATGGTTTTATAAATCTGCACACTCTGCTTCTCCGTACAAAGCTCGGTTTTCTTATCCAGCGCCTGCGCATAGAGAATTTCGTCCAAGGACAAGCGGTAGAGCGTCCCGCCCAGATGGCAGACGATGTATCGCCCGTCCGCCTGCCGGTCGTACAGGCGGCGATAGTCCGCCAGAATTTTTCGAAGCACGCCCGCAACGCGGCTTTTCTCCAACGGAACGGCCATTACGCCTGCCGGGCGCAGGCATAGGCACAGCACATCCTCCATGCTTTGCCTGTCCCGCGTGATGAACAGGGCGTAATTATCGCGGTTTTGATCCATCGCCTGCTGCCCCAGCCGCAGGCCGCCGCTGCGCGCCTCCTCGGCCGCGCCCTCCACGCCCGTAATCAGCAGGAAAACGCCGCCTGCCGCCCGCCGGACGGCGCTTTGCGCCTCGCGCAATTGATCCGTGCGCATTTCAATACGGCATTCGGTCTGCGTTTCCGCCGCGCTGGCGCGAAGCTGTTCCGTCAGCAGGCGATAGCTTTCGTTATCCACATCATATACAACCACCGGAAGCATGGAACAGCGCCGCCTCCTTTCGAAAAAGCATAATACCGCGTCATCCGTCGCAGCGCGGGAACACCATGCGCTCCGCGCCGCCGTCCGCCACGAACAGGCCCTCGCCCAGCGGATAGGCCTGATTCTTCATCGCGTAGGGAACCGGCGCGTCGAAGGGATCGCATTCGTTCAGGCGTCCCTGCAGCATCACGCCGCGCCGCGCGCGCGCCAGCGCCATCACCGGCTCGCGCATGCTCTGCTGCTTATAGGCCGCGTGCGACATGCTGGCGAAGAAATACACGCCGTACTGGCTCACATTATCCTCGCAGCAGAAGCGCAGCGGCGCGTAAAGCTTGCCTGTCGAATCCTTTTCCATCGCCGTTTCCAGATCGTCAAAGAGCATCACAACCGGCTGGAACGAAGCGACGCATTCGCGGAAGGCCGCGCCGCCCTGCTTCTGCGCCGCCTGCATGGCGGCTTTTCTCTCCGGAACGACGCGCCGGAACAGGTCGTTCAGGAATATCTCAAACTCCTGCGCCCCGGGCGCGTAAACGCTATAGCCCTGCTCGTGCGCCCATTCGCGCAGCATGGCGTTGCCGGTCAGGTGAATCGCGGCGTTCTTTGCCTCAAACGTCTTTGCCAGCATGCGAATCAGGTTCGTCTTGCCCGAACGCTTGGGCCCCAGCACCAGCATAGAGAAGCAATCATACAGCGCCAACGCCACCGGGCTGCCGCTCGCCTTTCCATAGGCAAAGGGCAAAAGCTCCGGGCTGCGAAGCATTTCCTTGCAGACCGGCTGGGCAAGCAGCGCATCAAGCGTCGGCTTTTCGGGAATGCGGGCAATGCGCGCAGGCAGCGCGCCGCGCCACGCAGCGCGCATTTCTTCGCCCAGCCGTCCAATCATGGCGGAACGCTCGGTATCCGATGCATGCGTGCCGTAAAGTGCCACTTGAATTTCAAACAGCCGCGCGCCGCCGTCGTTCTTATCCGCCTGCGCAATCAGGCCGCGGCCGGGGCATGCCGAAATGCCGCCCCACGCCAACGGAATGCGCGCGCCCAGCGCGTCGATATAATCCTCCCGCTCGTTGAGCGAAAGCGCCGTGGCGTGAATGAAGGGCTGATACTTAACGGGCAGCTCGTTGCGCGCAAAGGCGGTCATCACAAAGTAGATCCCCTGCCCAGCGCCGGCGCGCAGCAGGTGGTAAACAAGCTCCAGCTTATCCTCCGCCTGACGCTCGCCCAGCGCGCGCAGCTGCTGCATTCTGTCGATGAAAACCACGATGGCCGGTACGGGCGCGTATTTCCCGCCCGACTGCCGCGCGGCGCGGTTATACTGGGTGAAGCTATCGGTCATGACCTGAGAGAAAAGCTTTCTGCGCCGCTCGCTCTCCGCGCAGAGCAGATCAATCAGGCGCAGTTGCTCGTCCGGGTTGTCCTCATACACAATGTCGCCCACATGCGGCAGCGCGGCAAGACAGGAAAGGCTCTTGCTCGTCAGGCTGAACGCATAGATATTCACCTGCTCGGGCGTATAGCGCAGCGCCAGCGAAACGGCAATGCTCTGCAGCGCCGTCGTCTTGCCCGAGCCCGAAAGGCCGATGAGCATCTGGTTCTTTTCCGCTGTGAAGTTCATGGCAACGGGCACATAGCGCTGCATATCCACATCGTCCGCCATGGCGTAATAGGCGGCGATTTGCTCGCTCTCCCCGGCCGGCCATGCGCCGTTGTGGAACTGCGCCGCGGCCAGCGGCGGAATATCCGTCAGCAGCAGCGTAGCGGAAAGCTCGCTGAGCCACAGCTTGCGGGCGGGCGATGCGTGCCGCGCCGCGCAGACCTTGCCAATATGGCGCAGCACGGCGGAAAGCTCGGTCTCGGTATGCTGACGATCGTCGCGGGGCTTCTTAAATTTGATCGGCTGCCCCGCGTCATTGAGCATGCGCGGCTCCTCGTCGGATCGCAGCGCCTCGGGCGCATAGGCCGCGCCGGGAAACGCCGTCTGCACCTGCTCGAACAGCTCGTCGTTGCCCACCTGCACATAACACCGGCCCATGCCCTTGAGATACGCGGCCTCCGGGCGGTGCAGCATCTCGGTGGAATCGCTCTTGCTGGCCACGCGCAGGCAAACGCGAAAACGCGTGTTGGCAGCGATTTCGTCGCTCACGGAATTGGACGGCTTCTGCGTGGCGAGGATCAGATGCATGCCCAGCGAACGCCCCACGCGCGCCGCGCTGACCAGCTCGTGCATGAACTCGGGCTGTTCCTTTTTCAGCTCGGCAAACTCGTCCACGATGATAATCAAATGCCCCAGCGGCTCGGCGGTTT
>OIZL01001795.1_pt1 | contig 10811 bp, 10 predicted proteins | sample 1588541 | NCBI WGS metagenome assembly OIZL01 (sample SAMN03283285) | human gut metagenome | biome: human-associated habitat; material: feces | host: Homo sapiens | place: Peru | collected 2012 | reverse complement strand
ACTTCCTAAAAATTGTCTAGCATATGAGCTTAAACTTTCTACATATCTTCTTTGTCCTTCTGCATAGATTGTATCAAATGCTAAAGATGATTTGCCTGATCCTGATACACCAGTCATTACTACTAATTTATTTTTTGGTATATCTAAATCTATATTTTTTAAATTATTTTCTCTAGCACCTCTAATTATTATTTTATCCATTATAATACACCTCTTTTGGTTAGTTATTATAGCACATTTTCTGATAAATAAATATACTAATTATTACCTTTTTTCTGGTATTTAATATATCATATATAAGTTCATATGTCAATTATTTTTACAAACATTTGTTTGTTTATAACAAAAAAAAGGACTAAAATCCTTGGGGTAATATTTTTTCTGCTTTAATTCTTATTCTTTGAAAAGCATTATCTATTGTTTTAGCGGGTCTATCTAATATATCCGCTATTTCTTTATAATTAAATCCTTGTATTTTTAATTCAAATACACATTCTTCTAATGGGGTTAATTCATTTTCTATTTTTTTTATTAATTCTTTGATATTTTCATTTGCTATTATTCCTCTTTCAGGATTTTGTTCTTCACTTCCAAATATATCTGCTAGGGATATTTCTTCTCCAAAGTCATTTATACTTTCTATAGGAACAGCTTCATTTAATATTTTGTATTTATCTCTATTTAATTTTCTTATTAGGGTATTTAATTGTCTATCCATACAAAGGTTACAAAATGTATAAAACGTTACATCATCATCTAAATTAAAACTTATTATTGCTTCTTCAAAGCCAATTACACATTCTTGGAATATGTCTGAATATTCTATTCCTTTACCTTTTACATATCTATATATTCTAGTACTTTTCTTTGTTATTAATGGTTTATATTTTTCATGTAAGATAGTATTTGCTTGTTCATTTTTTTCTTGTGCTAAAAATACTAATTCATTATCATTTAAGTTTCTATAATCCAATTCTATTTCCTCCCTGATACTATTTGTGATAAGATAATTCCACAAGATACAGAAGCATTTAAACTATTTATTTTGCCTGTCATTGGGATACTTGCTATGAAGTCACAATTATCTCTTACTATTTTACTCATTCCTTTGCCTTCATTACCTATAACTAAACAAACATTCATATTATAATCAATTTCTCTATAGTTTTGTCCTTTCATATCTGTTCCTACTATCCAATAGTTTTTTTCTTTTAATTTTGATATTGTTGCGGTTAAATTTGGTACTTTAATTATTTTAATATTTTCTATAGCACCTGCTGAGGTTTTTACTACAGTACTGGTAATACTTACACTTCTATCATTTGGAATAATTATTCCTTCTACTCCAAGGGCTTCACTTGTTCTTATTATTGCCCCAAAATTATGGGGATCTTCTAAGTGGTCTAACATTACTAGAGTATGATAGTTATTATTAGTTTTTAAATCATCTAAAAATTCATTTAATTCATAAGTTTTAAATTCATCAATATCCAATATTATTCCTTGATGTAAGCCATCTACTTTACTGTCTAATACAATATTGTCTACAAAATTTACTCTTATATTTCTTTTAAATAATTGATCTAATATTTCATTATCTTTAAATTTTTTACTAACATAAGCTTTATTTATTTTATCGTTACTTTGTAATTTCTCTTTTGCTACATTTTTTCCATATATATACATAGTTTACACCTCTATATTTTTTAATATTTCTTCTAATCTTTCTTTTTGGTTGTCTAGATATAAATATCCTATTAAGGCTTCAAATCCTGTTGACATTTTATATGTTATTATATCTGTATTTTTAGGATGGCTAGCTCTTTTATAATTTCTTCCTCTTTTTACTATATCTATTTCTTCACTTGTTAATATATTATTGTCTAATAAGTTATTTAATATACGACATTGAGATTTTGCTGATACATAATTAATTGCTTGTTTTTGTAATTCTTCTACTTTAGTATTTCCGAGACTCAAGAGTTTTTCTCTTATGTATACTTCATATACTGCATCTCCTAAATATGCTAAAGAAATAATATTAATACAATTTAAATTCATATTATCACCTGCTAGGTATATTTTATCATAAATAATTAGTATAATCAAATTAAATTGTAGATGTTTTATAAACTATGGGAAGTACAATACATAACTATATATTCTTAAATATTATATATTTAGAATTAATAAAACAATCTATTTTAGTAATATTTTAACACTATTAGAAGTATCGCCTTTACTTTTATTAACTATGGCGAATAAACAAGAAAAGAGATAATCAACTTACCTCTTTAATCTCTCCTGATTCATTAATACTAGCATTTATAGACCAAGTATTCATATTAGTAATTACTCTTTGTTTTTCTTCTCCTTCTAATACTTTAGTATATTCATCTTTTTCTAAACAAGGTATAAAGTAATAACTTAGATCTCCATCTTTAGTCATTTTTATTTGAAATATTCCTGTATCTTTAGTTTCATTATTAAAAATAAAATCTCCTAAATTATAAATTATTGGTTTATTATTATAATATTCTATTCCTTGTAATGTATGAGCATGTGTTCCTACTATTATGTCCGCTCCCGAATCAATATATGTTCTAGATGTTTCCTTTTGTACCTCTTCTAAATTATGAGAATCTTCCTTTCCCCAATGAATTAAAGCTACAACATAATCACTTTCTTCTTTAGCTTGCTTTATTGCATCTGCAAAGTTTTTAGGATCATAACATCTAAATACTCCACCTTCATCTTCAGTTGCTTCAGGAGTTAAAATTAACTTTTCTGCTCTAGTAGCATTTATGAAGGCTATTTTATAACCATTTATTATATAATAATATGGCTTTTTAGCTTCTTCTATATTTTTTCCTGCTCCTATATAAGGAATATTATATTCTTTTAAAGCATCTAACATATCGTAAAATGCTGTTTTACCAAAGTCATATACATGATTGTTAGCAAGAGTTACTAAGTCTACTCCCATTTCTTCATAAATACTTAATCTTTTAGGAGAAGCTCTAAATGTATAATATTTACCTGGCATTTTTTCTCCTCTGTCACTTACTGTAAATTCATTATTAGCAACCATTATATCACTATCATTCATTATTTTTACAACACTATCTGATAATATTCCATATACTTTTTTGCCTCTTTCATCATATTTAGGCATTATATACCAATTATCCGCTAAAGATACATCTCCTACAAAACTTAATGTTATCTCATCTTTAATACCATTAATTTGTTTTACATTGTCTAATTTATTATAATTATCATTATATAAATCTTGTAATACTACTAATGAATTATTAGTTATTTTATGCCATATTGATTTATCATAATCATTTTTCTCTAAGTATTTAGATAAACTTTCTAAAGACTTTTCTTTATAGTTATCACTAACCCACTTTAAGAAATCAGCATCTATTTTAGGATCATTTATTTTGTCTTCTATATTTGAGATGACTTTATCCATATTTATGTTATTTTTTAGATTGTTATTATCATTTTTCTTTTTATTATAAAAAGGTATTAATAATAATATGATTATAACTATAATTAGTAGTCCTAATGAGGGTTTTACCCATCTTTTAAGTTTTCTTTTCTTTCTTCTTTTCATTTTCTTACACCAATTATATTTTAACATTTTATTTTAATAATCGCTAGTACTTTAGTGAAAACTTTGTACCTATTTCTAAATCATTAAAAGTATCTAATGGTAGAATTATAGTATGACTTGCTCTAGTGTCTGTTTGAATAGTATTTTCATGCATAGCATAACGAATTTTTACTATATTAAATTTGTCATCTACTAATACTATATCTACTCTTTGTTTTGAACCTACTGAACTATAAGAATTACAATCATATAAAATTATTGCATATCGTAATTTTGGAAATTTATATTTCATTATTTCTTTATTATGGGTTTGAGTTACCTCTATTTCTTTATTTTTATATACTAATTTCATATAAATCATACTCCTTTATTTTTACGAAAAAACAATTATTTTCATAATTGTTTAATTTATTATATATTTATATTATTTATTATCTAAATCCCATTTCCAATTAGTTACTTCTGGCATATCACGTCCATATTCTTGAATATATTGTTTATGCATTACTAATTTGTTTTTGCATTGTTGATTTAGTGATGAGGCACGATTACCTAATTGTGGCAAATACTTTATGGCATCTATTACTAAATGATATCTATCTAATTCATTTTGTACTCTCATATCAAATGGAGTTGTAATTGTTCCTTCTTCTTTATATCCATGAACGTGAATATTTTTATTTGTTCTTCTATATGTTAATTGATGAATTAGATTTGGATAACCATGGAATGCAAATATTATTGGTTTATTTGTGGTAAATAACATATCATAATCTTGATTACTTAAGCCATGTGGATGTTCTGTATTCGATTGAAGTCTCATTAAGTCTACTACATTTACTACTCTTATTTTTATTTCTTTAAAATATTTTCTTAATATTGAAGTAGCTGCTAAGGTCTCTAGAGTTGGAGTATCTCCGCAGCAAGCCATAACAATATCTGGTTCATCATCTTCATCATTTGAAGCCCATTTCCAAATACCTATTCCTTGAGTGCAATGAATTACTGCTTCTTCCATGCTTAACCATTGTGGTCTTGGATGTTTAGATGCTACTATTACATTAATATAATTTCTACTCTTTATACAATGATTAAAGCAAGATAATAAACAATTAGCATCTGGTGGTAGGTAAATTCTAGTAATATCTGCTTTTTTAGTTACAAGATGATTTAAAAATCCTGGATCTTGATGTGTATATCCATTATGATCTTGTTGCCAAATATGAGATGAAAGTACATAGTTTAGGGATGCTATTTTTTGACGCCACCCTAATTGTTTTGTTACTTTTAACCATTTAGCGTGTTGTGATGTCATAGAATCTACTATTCTTATAAATGCTTCATATGAATTGAAAAATCCATGTCTACCTGTTAATAAATATCCTTCTAGCATTCCTTCACAGATATGTTCTGATAAAATTGAATCTATTATTCTTCCATCAGAATTTAGGTATTCATCACTATCTAGGGTTAAAGCATTCCATTGTCTATCACTTTCTTCAAAGGTATAATTTAATCTATTTGACATTGTTTCATCCGGGCCAAATATTCTAAAGTTTCTTTTTTCTTTGTTTAGTTTAATTATATCTTTTATATATTTGCCTAACTCTATCATATCTTGAGCTTCAGTACTACCATGTTTTGTAACTTTTATTCCATATTTTCTAAAGTCTGGTAAATTTAATTCTTTTAATAATAATCCACCATTGGCGTGAGGGTTAGCCCCCATTCTTCTGATACCTGTTGGTGCTAAATCTCTTAGTTCTTTTATTAAAGTTCCATTTTCATCAAATAATTCTTCAGGATGATAGCTTTTTAACCAGTCTTCTAATATTTTTAAGTTATCTTTGTTTTTATCATTTACTACTACTGGTACTTGATGTGCTCTAAAAGATCCTTCTATTTGCTTACCATCTACTTTTTTAGGTCCAGTCCATCCTTTTGGTGTTCTAAAGATTATCATAGGCCATTTTGGTCTTTGCATATTAGGATTTTCTTTAGCTTCTTTTTTTATTTCTTTGATTTTTTCTACTACTTCATCTAGTATTTCTGCCATTCTAGTATGCATAACCTTCGGATTATCTCCTTCTACATAATATGGCATATATCCACATCCTCTGAAAAAGTTATCTAATTCTATATCAGAGATTCTGGCAAAGATTGTTGGATTTGCTATTTTATATCCATTCAAATGAAGTATTGGTAATACCACTCCATCCGTAAGGGGATTAATTATTTTATTAATATGCCAAGATGCCGCTAGAGGACCAGTTTCTGCTTCTCCATCTCCTACTACGCAGGCTGCTATTAAATCTGGATTATCCAATACCGCTCCATAGGCATGAGCTAAACTATACCCGAGTTCACCACCTTCATTTATAGAACCTGGTGTTTCTGGTGCTACGTGAGAAGATATTCCACCGGGGAATGAAAATTGTTTAAATAATTTTTTTAATCCTTCTTCATCTTCTGTTATATTTGGATATACTTCGCTGTAAGTTCCTTCTAAATATGTATTTGCTACCATTGCTTGACCGCCATGTCCTGGACCTGATATATATATCATATCTAAGTCATATTTTTTTATTATCCTATTTAGATGAGCATAAATAAAATTTTGACCTGGTGCTGTTCCCCAATGTCCTACTACATTTGGTTTTATATCTGATAATTCTAATTTTCTTTTTAGTAATGGATTATCTAATAAATATAATTGTCCTACTGACAAATAGTTTGCTGCTCTCCAATAGGCATCTATCTTTTTTAATTCATCTAGTTCCATTATTTCACTCTCCCTCTATTCTTTAATATAATTATACCAAATGAATAAAAAAAAAACAATAATTCTAGTTTATTGTTTTAAATTTGTGTGGTGATTTCTTTTTATGAATTGTTCATTAGATAAAAATAGTTGTCCTATGTTAGAAATAATTATTGTAAATATTACTAAAATTATTGTTATCAATAAATTTATTCTTTTTTTCAAATTTCTCTCCTTTTCTATTTATATTATAACTCATAATATTACAAATATTTTTATTTATAATCATACAAATTATGACAAAAAAAGTATTTAGATTTTCCTAAATACTTTTGATACATTAGATAAATAATGGTAAAACTTTTTTTAAGTTATTTTCTCCTACTACTTCATCTAGATAAATATTATCATCTTCATATGTAGCTTTAACTATTTTATAATTTTCTTTCATTTCTGTTTCTTCTAAGTTTGTTTCTGCTATATAGTAATAATCTTTTCCTTCTAAAGTAGCACTAGCAATAACTAAATATTTTTCACCAGTTCCTAAAGTTATAACTTTTTTTGGTTCTATTTTTGTCATATCACAATCTCCTTTTACTTAAATTCATCTAAATTTGGAAATTCAAAATTATCCATATTATTTGCAAAGAAATCATCATTTGAAACTGGAATTTCTTCTTCTTTTTGACTATCGTCATCACTTTTTGGAACTTTATTCCAAAAACTATCTGCTGATGGAAGGACATTTTTAACATTACTTTCTTCAGTATTAGTCTTTGGTGTGTCTTTCATTTCTCCTGCTTCATTATTATTTAAAAATGGTGATGCTGGAGTTACGTTAGCTTCTTGATTTAAAAATGGAGACTTAACTTCTTCTTTTTGTTCTGGGATTATTGGTGCTTGCTTAACTTCTGGTGCTGTAGGAACTTCTTCTTTAACTGGCGCTGGTTTTGTAACTTCATCTGGTAGTATCTTTAACATTTTTCCTACTCTTCTCATAACATTTTTGGCTTTATCAACACATTCATCAACATTAAGACCTAATGGTTCATGACTTCCCATAACAAAATTATTCCTATAAGGTTTATCTATAGGTAATTCTAAATCTTCTTCATCTTTAGTTTCTTCAGAACTTTCTTCTTTATTTTCCTCTTTTGTTTCTTCTTGTTGTGGTAATTCTACAACTGGTTCTGGGATTTCAATGTTTGTATCAATAGTGCTATCTGTTTCAGATTCTGTTTCTTCTTCAGAACTTTGCTCTATTTCTGGTAGTTTTATTTCATCTTCATTATTTTCTTTTTCTTCTTCGTAAGTATCAATGATGTTATATTCTTTTAGTATTGATAATATTTCTACTTTTTCATTATCTTCTTCTAATTCATTAATTCTTTCTTTACAATAATTTATTTTAGCAGTTATATTAGCAATATTATCAATATTTTCTTTTTGTCCTTCGACAATTTTAGATTGATGCGCTAGGATATTATATATTCCTTCTAAGCAATCAGACTCTTTTACTTGTAAGTTTTGTCTTAATTCAAGTCTGTTATTTAATAAATTACTGATACTTTCTCTTTTAGTAAATATTTTTGTATATTCAGTTTCGCTAGATAGAAGTAGTTTATATAATTCTAATAGATATTCTTCTTCTTTATTTTCATAATAGGCATCTCTTGCACCTTCTACGTAAGATCTGTATTCTACTTCATCTTCATAATTTAAACCAGCATTTTTTAAAGTTTCAAAAGATTTTGTAAAAATATCTAATGATTTTTTACTTTCTTCTGTTATTGGTCTTAAAGTTGCTAATTTATCTTCTATGTCATCTTCAGTAACTGAGTCAACCTTTATCTTGTCTGAAGCTGCTGAAATGAATTTCTTTCTTAATAAATTTTCTAATTCTTCATTTTTAGTTTCATTTTCTTTCTTTTGATATTCTTCTTCATTTAATCTTGTCTCTAATTTTTCTAGTTCTTCTTTTTCTTCAGAAATTTTTCTAGTATTATCAAGATATTCATTAATGTATTTTAATCTATCTTGGTACTCTATTAATTTATTTTCATATTTTATCTCACCTAAACCTGTTAGGTTTCTTCCAGTAACATTAATAAAATCACTAATTAATGATTCTCTTTGAGAAATTCTTCCTGCAATATAATCTACTAATTTTGCTAATTTTTCTGATTCTTCTTCTAGGGTTTTAGTCTCATAAAACTTACCATCTAATTCGTTTAGGTAAGTTTCATTATTCATAAAATCTATTTCTCTTGCAGCATCTTCAAAATTGTTTATAGTTTCTTCTTTATTTGAGTCTGTACCTAATAGTAGGCTCATTCTTAATATTTTGTATTTGTTTTCTTTGATTTTTTTACTACCATTATTCTCGTTTTGTATCATTATTTTCACCTCTTTTTATTTAAAACCAACTTTTTTTATCATCTGACTCCATAAATTTATTTAAATCTTTTATTTCATCATCATCAAAAAAACTATCATTTTGTTCTTCTTTCATTGGAATATCTGGAAATAGATTTTCACTTTTATCAGATTTTACTTGACTATCTTTGTAGTTTGGAAACGATTTTGACGGCATAGATACCTTCGGTGTTTCAACTTTCTTTGATTCTAGCCTTTGATTACTTAAATTATTATTCTTAATTACAGGGATTTTAGAATAATTATCTCGTTTTTCTTCCAATCTTGATACTCTTGTTTCCATTTTCTTAGGTACTATTTTCTCAATGTTTATGTTTGGTATATTCTTAGACTTAACTTCTGTTTTAGGATTTGAAGGCATTGGAGATATTTTTGTTTCTTTTTTTATTTTAAATTCATCTTTAGGGGAAAGAATTGATTTTTGTTTTTCTTCTAATAATTGTCTTGTTCTTTGTTCTATTTCTTTATTTCTTTCCTCTTCTAGAAGTTTTTGTTGTTGTAATTTTTCTTGTCTTTTCTTTTCTTCTGCTATTCTTTGTTGTTTTTTCTTTTCCTCTTCTGCTTTTCTTTTTTCTTCTTGTAATTGTTGTTGATGCCTTTTTTCATTTTGCAATAATTCTTTTAATACAGTTTCAAATTCTTCACTTGAATTTTCTTCTTCTATTTCAAATAAGATTCTGCTTTTACTATTTTTTTCTTCTTTTAAACTTTCTAATGTTAATACATCTTGTTGTTCTAGTTTGATGGTATTATATTGTTTATTTAATTCAGAGCCAACCATTTGATATAAATCACTGCTTACAATATTACTTAAAATATTGTTAATTACTTCTCTTTTAGCAAGTAATTCTTCATAATTATTAATTTCATTTTCATACATATCCATTAACTTTAGTATTAATTTTTTTTCTTTATATCTTTCATATTCTAATGTTATTGAAGATAACATATTATCACATTCAATAATTATATCTTCAGCACTACTTTTACGTGCTTGTTTAGCATTTTCTTTTGCTTTTTCTAAAGAGTAACCTAGTTCTGTATATGCTAGGTCTATTTCTTTTACTCTTTCTTTTAATTCTTCTAGATTTAGCTTTTCAAAGGCACTAGCTAATATCTTTTTCATTTTATTTTCTAGTTGTACATTTAAGTATTTGTTATTTTCTATTTTTGTTTTAGCACGCTCTATTTTACTATTTAAATCCTGTATTTCTTCTACTAAAGTTGAATGTTGTTTTATATTACTATTATATTTTTCGATAACTTTTACTTTCTTTTTATAGTTTTCTAACTCTTCTTCTCCTAATATTTCAGGAAAAGTTATATCAAAGGCAGTTATTTCTTTATTACTTGATATTTGATTTGTAATATAAGCCTTTCTTTCGTTAATTAAACTAATTAGTTCTAATAATTTATTTTTTTCTTCTGCCATTAAAAATGTTTTCTTTGCAAGTAATTTATTATATTGTCTTTCATATACTTCATTAGTAAGTGCAAGAATCTGTTCTGTTATTTTTGTCATTTGGTAATATATTGCAGTTTTTTCTTCATTACTTGGTATATATTTTAAACTTTTTAGTAGCATGTCATACTGTTTTAAACTTTTGGTTACTCTTTCATTTGCGTACTCTATCATGTCTTACCACCTCTTATTTTAATTATATACTAAATAAAATTTTTGTCAATTTATTTATTTTATCTTCTTTTATTTTTTGATTTTAATTCACTTTTTGTTAAAATTTTATACTTTTTTTAATTTTTTTTCAAAAAATAGTTGTCAAATAAAAAAAAGTGTTATATAATTAACTAGTCAACGCGGATAATAGCGTTAATATATCGATGCCTGAGTGGCGGAATAGGTAGACGCACAGGACTTAAAATCCTGCGAGATTCAACCCTCGTGTCGGTTCAAGTCCGACCTTAGGCACCATTTATTGGAGGAATACCCAAGTCTGGTTGAAGGGACCGGTCTTGAAAACCGGGAGGTCG
>OIZL01001794.1_pt1 | contig 10812 bp, 9 predicted proteins | sample 1588541 | NCBI WGS metagenome assembly OIZL01 (sample SAMN03283285) | human gut metagenome | biome: human-associated habitat; material: feces | host: Homo sapiens | place: Peru | collected 2012 | reverse complement strand
TCCGACATATATTAACTTTAGACCTTTTTTACTAAAATTATTTTTTTTGATATTAGGTTCATCCATACCATTACCTATTATATATGAATTATTTTTAAATTTTTTTGACATATTTGATTCAACTGAGGATAGATATTGAATTGCTGATGCCCCTTTGATGAATTTATTAAAGAATAAGATATTACCAATCTTCTTTTTTAATGGTTTGATTTTTTGAGCATTTTCTGTCAGTGAACAATGTGGTACTATTATATATGGAATTTTGAGTTTTCTAATTTCTTTTGATAGTTTTAAATATTCTGGAATGTATATTCCATGAAAGATAACTATATCTGGTTTGTTAAAAGGTGATTTTATATCTTTAATTTTTTTAATATTTTTTTCTTGACAAAAGTAATTTTTGAATTCTGATAATTTTGTTAATTTAATATTTCTACAATTTAAAAAGGCAACGTTTTCAATTTTACTTTGTGAAATTATATGTTCTGGAACTACAACGTTCATTCCATTTGCTTGGTCTTCGCTTAACTTTCCAATATGTAATATATTCATTAATAATCACCCTCTTTTTATTTCTTTGAGTATTTTATTATAAGTTGCTTCTCTATTAAATTTTTCTTCTGCTAATTTTCGATTGTTCTGCCCCATTGTTTTTCTTTGATTTTTATTTTTAATTAATAGTTCTATTTTATCAGCAATATCTTTAGAATCGTTATTTTTACAATTATATCCAATTTTATAATTATCTACTAAATTCCTATATTCTTGACATTCTTGGGTACTTATTACTGGTAATCCTGCGGCTGCATAGTCTCCCACTTTATTTATTATGCTTTGAGCGGCTTTTTTTACAATAGGATTGACAGTAATATCACATGCACAAAGCTTCCCAACCATTTCTGGGTACTTTAGCCGTCCAGTAAAAGTACAGTTAATTTGATTTTCTTTAGCATATAATTCAAACTTTTCTTTAAGTGGACCATCTCCCATAATTATAAATTCAAGATTTTTATAACCTCTGTCTTTTAAAATTTTTAGGGCATCCATTACACTAGTTAAATCATAACTATGTCCTAACGTTCCAATATAAACTAATCTTATTTTATTATCATTATAAATTACTTTATTCTTCTCTTTGCATTCATCAAAGTATTTTAGTTCAGTTCCTAAAAATACGCTTACTTTATTTTTACACTTCTTATTTACTGTTGCTGCCCTATTAACATATGTTTCTGATACTGCAATAATAGTATCTGCTTGTTTATATATATAGTTTGCTTGCATTTGCAATGGTAAGAAAATAATGTCTTTAATTATTGGAATTTTAAATACCATTTTGAAGGCTTCTGGCCATAAATCTTGAATATCAATAATAAACTTGATATTATTCTTTTTAGCATATTGAGCAGCGACTTGAGCAAAACTTAATGATGGAACGGAGCAATATATTATATCTGGTTTTTTACTTAACTTTTTTAAATATTTCTTTAGATTTTTGGATAATATATAATGACTGTAAAACCTTTTTAAACTAACATTTTTTTGATATCCTGGCTCATGGCAAACTGTAATTTTAATATTATCTATTTGTCCAACTTTACTAAAATGGTTTTTTTGAGAATGGCTAAAATCTGATGTTATTATTTCAATATTGTTTTTTTTGTTTTTTGCTAATAACTTAGCTAAATACACAAATCTACTATTATTATTATTTAAATCTTCAATATTTCTTAAATATTGAGAAACTATTACTATATCCATACCAATTATCACTCTATTTTAAAATTGCTTTATCATCATTAAATACTTTTTCACTTTCCAATATGATCGGCTCAATATCTACATCTCTCAAAAAAATATAAGGTTTATCATAATGATAAAAAGGTACTCTTTCTATGTTATTACAATTTCCATCTTCCATTATTCTTATTGTATCTTCTGTCAAATCAAATCCTATTTTTGACATTATACCAGTATATGCCATGTGCCTAATGTTAACTTCTGTAACCTTTAACTCCCCATTCTTATCCTCTTTTAGATCAAACGATAAAATCCCATGGGCTTTAACACCTAGTTTGCTTTCTAAATATTTTATGCATTCATCACAAAACATATTTATTTTATCTTCATTTAAAAATCTGCCAAAATGTGTATTACCAGTAACATGTGATGGGGCAGTGTTGGCCATAACATATTCGACGCACTCTAACGCAGCGCCTTTAATATATTCACCATTATAATATAACATTTGGTTTGCAAGATGCCTTCCAGTTAAAAATTCACTTACAGTAAATTCAGGAATCTCAGAATTAATAAATAACCAACTTTTATAACTTGATATATCGTCTAAACGTAAAGAACCTAATCCACCAGTGCCTTCAGTTGCTCTTATCCAACAAGGAAAACCTATATCTTTTTTTACTTCTTCATATCTTGGATTATTTTGAGTAACTTTAATGGTTTTAGGAATAAATTTTGTTCCTTTTAGCAAATCAGCCATAATGGATTTATCTCTTAAAGATTCGGATAAAGATTTACATCCTATAAAAGTAGGACATGGATACCTATTATTTTTTTCGTAATAATCTGCCCAAGCCACAATTTCCGCTTCTGGCTGAACGAAAGCATAATCTATTTGTTCTTTTTTTACTAATTTATTCATCCATTCAAAATAATCAGGCGAAGTACATTTAGGGCATATATAATATTTATCTACCAAATCGTTCATGAAAAATCCTACAGCCTTTTTATTAATGTCACATCCTATTATTTTATAGTCAGGATGATTTTTTCTTATTATTGTTGCAATTGATCTAGGTGTGAGACCGCCTATTCCGGTTATTAAAATTTTTTTCATAATTATTACCTCTCTTAATTTTATAAATTTTTCTCTATTATTTTTAAAATTCTATTCATGTCTTTTTCATTGTATCTTTGATCGCATATTAAAGACAATTCTTCATCATGATATTTAGTTTTCTTTTGAAGCATTTTGCTTTCAATGGGCCAGTGGCATGGACAATATACATTGTTTTTAATTAACTCATCCCTTATTTTGTCTTTTTTGGATTTCTCTAATAAAATAGGTACAAATAATGGGCAATCATTTTCACCAAGTTTATCAAACATCAGTATTTTATGCTTTTTTAAACCTTTGATTAGTATTTCAGCGTTTTTTCTTCTTTTATTTCTAATATAATTTGTATCTATTTTCTTTAACTTTTCTATTTCTTCTATGCTAGCCTTATAATTTTTATAATTTTCTTTTAGTTGAGTGTTAGCTAAAGCATATAAATCTAGAAAAGTGTCTTTCGAGATCGAAGAGTTATTTAAATATTGTTTTTTTAATTTTGAGGCTTTTCTCCAGTTTTTTTCAAAATCATCGTATTTTTTTGAAGGTTCTTTTGATTTAAAACCACTATTACTGTAAACAACTGAGCATAAACAATCAAACCATTTTCTATAGCTGACTATTATATAATTCGCATAATTGTATATAATACTTCTTGAAAAAGCTGTTTGTGTTGCATCAACAATTATTATTTTGTTATTCTTACTACATTTTTTGGCAAATGTTATAGTATCATTAGATAAAAACCCAAAATAATCCATAATTAAAATTGCTTTTGTAGATGGTAAGAAATATTTATCATAAAATTCTATTTTGAAATTTAAATCTAAAAAAGGTTTAATCATTGAAAAACAACAATATGATGGTAACGCAATACTATCTATTTTTTCCCTTTTTATTTCATTTGCTACCAAGTATAATCCAGTTCTACCAGAAAGCACATATCTTTTAGGGCAATCAACCAAATCTATGTATTCATTTTTTCCAACTTTAAACGAACCATATTCATACTCACTCCCTATTTCTTTCATTGTATTCCTCTTTTAATAGTGCTAATAATTTTAAGTCGTTGTATTTCCCGTCTTTATAAATAGCACTTTTTTGTATTCCCTCTATTTTAAAGCCATTTTTTGTAAATATTTTTTCTGATGCAAGATTATAATCTAATATATTAACATAAACCCTGTTTAAATTTAATTCTTCAAAAATATATTTGAGCAACAAACTTATGCTATTGCTGCCATGTCCTTTATTTTGGCTACAATTATCAATTTTAATATCAATTGAGCAGCTTCTATTTTTCCAATCAATTTTACTTATAATTGCAGTTCCTACGGCTTTATCGTTTTCTTTTTCAGAGATGGCAAATCTTATATTGTTATCCTTATTCAAATTATTATACCAATTCAGTTGTTCATTATATGTCACGGGTTTACTCCAACCAACTATCGTTTTTTCAACATTTTCATCATTTATTAAATTATATAACAATGGCATATCTTTTTCTTTTAATTCTCTCAATACTGTATTATTATTTCCTATTAATCTCATTTTGTTTACTCCTATACTTATCAAAGTCCTCTATTTTTCCTGTTCCTCTAACACTTATATCTTTTGTTTTTAAAACCTTTTCTATTGTCATTAATACAATTTTCATGTCTGCTAGAAATGATATTTTTTCTACATATTCGATGTCTAATTTAAATCTTTCATCCCAGTTTAAATTATTTCTTCCATTAATTTGTGCTAATCCAGTCAATCCTGGCTTAATCGAGTGCCTTTTACGTTCAACACTAGTGTAATATGGCAAATATTGTGGAACTAGAGGTCTAGGCCCTACAAAAGACATATCACCTTTTAAAATGTTAATAAATTCTGGTATTTCATCAAGACTAGTTTTTCTTAAAAACTTTCCTAGTTTGGTTAATCTTAATTCATCTGGTAATAGGTTGCCATCTTTATCTTTTTTATTAGACATGGTTCTAAACTTATACATAGTAAAGATTTTTTCATTTTTACCTGGTCTTTTTTGCCTAAAGATAGCTGGTTTACCTAAGAATATTAATACTAGAATACCAATAATTATAAATATTGGAGATGTTATAATAATAGCTAGTAAAGATAAGATAATATCTAATAGTCTTTTTATATATTTTTGATAAGTTGTTTTTTTAGTCTTCATTTTATCACCAGTTCTTAATTATACTAGAGAGAAATTTTATTCAAAGCAACTTCTGATAATTTCAATTACTTTATTTTGAATTTCTGGAGTCATTTTATTATCACTTGGTAGACAAAGTCCTCTATTAAAGATATCCATACTGATATCTAGTGGTTTATTATCTAGACCAATATTTCCTCCTTGAATATAAGCATTTGTTGAGGCTCTACCGTCACCGTATCTTGTAATAAATGGATTCATTCGATAGATTGGCTGCATATGCATTGGTTTCCATATTGGTCTTCCTTCCGCATTATACATAGCTAGAGTTTCTAATATTTCTGATGGGCAACTTTTACCTGGTTCACTTATATATATAGTTTCATTTTCACTTCTTACTTGTTTACACATAGCATCTTCATCAATTATCATGCAACTTAACCAGAAGTTAGGTTCACTATTTTGTTTATCATAGGGATTCATTTTGATAGGTAAATTTTTTAAACCTTCTTGATAACGCATATAAATAGCTTTTTTACTAGCGATGTGTTCTTCTAGGTGAGGATATTGACCTCTTACTACTCCAGCAACAACATTACTCATACGATAATTATATCCTACTTCTTCGTGCTGGTACCATGGAGCATTCTCTCTTGATTGGGTTGACCATTTACGTACTTTATTAGCAGCATCAAGATCATCTGTCAAAAGCATGCCACCAGCCGAACCGGTAATAATTTTATTACCATTAAAGGAAATACAGTTATAATTACCAAATGTTCCAGTTTGTTTTCCTTTATAAGTAGCACCAAGTGATTCAGCAGCATCTTCGATAATAACTGCATGATGTTTTTGACAGATATTTTTTATTTCATCTATTTTACCTGGAGTTCCATATAGATGGGCTACGACAACTAACTTAACTTCTGGATATAGTTCAAAGGCTTTTTCTAAAGCTACTGGATCCATATTCCAAGTATCATACTCAGTATCGATAAAGATTGGAGTACCACCTTCATAAACGATAGGATTGACAGTAGCGGCAAAAGTCATGTCGGAGCAGAATACTTTATCACCTGGTTTAATGCCAGATAATTTGACTGCTAAATGTAGAGCTGCAGTTCCAGCTGATAAAGCAACGGCGTATTTGCAACCTATCTTTTCACAAGTTAATCTTTCTACTTCATTAATATTTTCACCGACAGTGCTCATCCAATTGGTGTTATATGCTTCCATAACATATTTCATTTCTTCACCATTGTGCATAGTTGGAGTACTTAACCAAATTTTTTCCTCGAATGGTTTAAAATTCTTTTTCATTAATTACACTTCCCTTTTATTTTGATTATCTATTTTATAAGTACTAACTATTTTAGCTACTTTTTCTTTTATATCTTTATTATTTTTGTATGAATATTCAATTAATTTTTCTAAATCATTTAAGAATTTCTTTTCATTCATTTCAATTGGTTTACCAATATGGATTAGTTTATTAGGAGTTTCTTTTAGTCCTTCTTCATCCATAAGTAATTCTTCATATAATTTTTCACCTGGTCTTAGACCGGTTATTTTGATAGGCATTTCGGTAAATGGTTCATAGCCTTTAAAACGAATTATTTTTTTTGCTAAGTCGTATATTTTTATGGGTTTTCCCATATCTAAGACGAAGATTTCTCCACCTTCAGCATATACAAAGGCTTGAAGGATTAGTGATACTGCTTCAGGAATTGTCATAAAGAATCTGGTAATATCTTTGTGAGTTACAGTTACTGGCCCGCCTTCTTCGATTTGCTTTAAGAATAGTGGGATGACGCTTCCATTTGACCCTAGAACGTTACCAAATCTTACAGCAACATAGTCGGTTTTTGATTTTTTGTTATAGGTTTGAATAATCATTTCGCAAATTCTTTTAGTAGCTCCCATAACATTAGTTGGTCTTACGGCTTTATCTGATGAAATTAAAACGAATTTTTTGACTTTATAGATATCTGCTAATTTAACAACATTTAATGTTCCTAGACAATTATTTTTTATGGCTTCGTTGGGACTGGCTTCCATTAAGGGAACGTGTTTATGAGCGGCAGCGTGAAAAACATATTCTGGATGGTATTCTTTAAAAATACTTTCTACTCTGGCATAATCCCTAACAGAACCGATAATTGTTTTTAAGTTCATTTTAGGATAATTTCTTAATAACTCTTGTTCGATGTCATAGGCATTATTTTCATATATATCAAATATAATTAATTCTTCTGGTTGACATTTGGCAATTTGACGACATAATTCACTGCCGATGGATCCACCACCACCAGTTACTAGAATTACTTTGTTGCAAAGGCTTTTTGAGATTTCTTTTAAGTCTACGACAATTTCTTTTCTTCCTAAGAAGTCTTCATAAGACAATGGTCTTACTTTCTTCATCGTAGGTTTACCTACTAATTCATTTAATCCAGGAAGGGTTTTAATGGTACAATTTGTTTTTTGGCATTCATCAATTATAATGTTTAAATTTTCTCTTCCGATGGAGGGCATTGCAATAATTATTTCTTCAATGTTATAATTTTCAACGGCTTTTTCAATATATTCTCGATTGCCAACAACAGGAATATTTTTGATATAGCTACCAATTTTATTTTTGTCGTCATCGATAATACAACAAATTTTATTGTTAAAATTTACTTTATTATTATATATTTCAGTGATAAGCATTCTTCCGGCTTCGCCAGCACCGATAATCATTGTGTTAGTTAAACCACTTTTTTCGTGGTAATAATCTTTTATTACTCTAGCAATACGGTATGAATATCTAATTGCTCCGATAAAAATATATAGTAGGAATAGTTCAATTATATAGAAACTTCTTGGTAAGTTAACTTCTAATATTTGTTTATATAGAAATGATATTATTTCATAGATACTACAGGAGATAATAATATTAATTGTTTCATTAATTGAAGCATATGTCCACATACTTTTATATAATCTAAATATAGAGAAAATGCAAATTAGGATTAATGAATCTGTAAATAGATATTTATATATATTGTTAATATAATTTTGTTCTAAGTGAAAATCTAATCTAAGTGCTAACGCTAAAAAAGAACATAGTGTTAATGCTAAAACATCTAGTATTATAAACATTATTATTCTTATTCTTTTTTTATTTAAAATTTTTTTTAATTTAGCCATTTTAATTCAACCTTTACTTTACTTTCTTTAATAGTAACAATCCTAATACTAGGAAAAATGTTAAAATTATTATTAATATTAACCAAGTCCCTTGATAATTGTTTTTTTCTTTAAAAACATCATCATCTATTTTTACGTGTTCAACTTCTTTTAAAACTTCTACTTTTATAGTATATTCTTGGGTATGTTTTTCATCGTCAGTTACTTTTATGGTTATTTTATTATCAGTTAATTCTGATATTTTTTGATTAGATACTTCTATTTTGTAATTATCTTTTATAGCAATAGGCTTTAGATCTAATTCTTGAATATCATTTTTAATAACTACTTTATACTCATAGACGTTATTTTCTAAGTTTATTTTTACTATTTTAGAATCGATGGATTTTAGGAGATTATAGCTTTTATCTTTATTATCATCTTTGGTGTCTTTCTTAGTTTCTTGCTTTGTGACAATACTTATTTCTATATTTTTACTGTTTAGTCTTATGGTTTTTCCTGATTCGGTAATAGCAGTGGCATTTTGAAGATTAATTGTTCCGGATTTATCTTTGGGGTTACTTCTTGTGCTGATAACAACTTGACCTAATAATACTTGCCCTTTTGCACTAGTACTAAGAGTTAATTTGTGATGAGGTCCATTTGGATTAGTATCAGTTATTCCACTGTTAGATTTAAAATTAGCGGGAATATCATATGTAGTAAAATATAAGTCAAATTCAACGGCAGTTATATTTTCTTCAACGTTAGCATATAATTCAACTCTTTTTTCCTGACTAATATTCATACTGATATTTTCTTCATTTACTGTTAAGGCTAAAACATTATTAGAATTGATTGTTATAATTATAATAGCAAAAATTATTGTTAATAGTCTTTTCATATATAATCACTCTACCTAAATATAATTTTAAACATTTAGTTAAAACTTGTCAAGGCTAAATAAGAAAATTAGCGACATTTGTAAATTTAATATATGGAAAAACTAGGATTTTTTTCCTAGTTTTCGGCTTCTTCTAACATATTGGTAATAAATATTCCATATCCTTTATTTGTCTTGTCTACTAGAACGTAGTTTACGGCACCAATTATATTATCATTTTGAATAATTGGACTACCACTCATACCTTGAACTATTCCACCAGTTTTTTCAAGTAAAGTTTTGTCGGTGATTTCAAATAAAATGTTTTTTGTTTTAGAATTGTCATTAATTTTTAGGATGTTAATATCAAATTCTTCTACTTTGTTTCCACTAATTGTAGTTAGAATTTTGGCACTACCTAATTTTATTTCGTTGGAGGTGACAACTTTATATAATTTGGCAGTAGGGATTTCTTTTGTGTATGTACCAAATATTCCACTTTGAGTATTTTCTTTTACTTCACCAAAGACATTAGATGAGTCACTTCTGGCATTTTTTTCACCAGGTGAACCATCTTTACTTTTAGTAATTCCAGTGATGGTTGATTTAAAGATAGTACCATTTTTAGTACTAAATTTAGTTTTAGTAGTTTTTTCAATTATTTCGTGGCCTAGGGCACCGAAAGTTTTATTCTCTTTATCAATATAAGTAAGTGTAGCTACTCCTCTTATAGTGTCTTTTATATATAATCCTGTTCGGTATTCATCATCTTCTTTATATAGTTTAATGTTTGCTTGATATTCTTTGTCATTTCTTATATAGGTTATAGTAACATTATCTTTGTTTATCTCATTAATTATTTTGCTAACATCTAAAACACTTGAGACGGATTGATTATTTATTTTGGTTATTTTATCACCTATTTTTAAATTACTTAAATCATTATATTTTTTTAATTCATCAAGAGATATATTATATTTTTCCATTATACTATCGATAGAATCTCCATCTCTTAATATAAATACATTATAAGTTACATAAACCTCACTATCTTTTGAAAATTGATTAAATAAAGAATTAATTTTTTCTTCTACTTGTTCTACTCCATCTCTATCCTTTACATCATTCATACTATCATCCTCTCGTTTTTTATTATAGTCTTCTTTTTCACTTTCATCTATACATCTTTTTTCTTCTTCTACACTAGTTCTAATTGAATCTTCTTCTTTTTCTTTTACTTCTTCTGCTTCAATAATATCCCTTACTGGTGTTACATCAACGGGTGGTTCTATATCTATTAATTGGTGTTCTTGTAACTTATCTACAAGCACATCTATAGAAATATTAAGTACATTATTATTTATAATTTCATAATAAAAATCATCAATATCTATAGTTGCCTTTTGTGTATCATATTTTTCATCTATAGCTATAGAAAATGGTAAATTTAAATTAAATGGTTCCACTGAAGTACTTTTATCACTTACTTTATATTCACCACTTATTATAAATTCTCCTTGTACAAAGTCATCCTTTATAGTTAGAGTGTGTTCTAAAGAAATACTTGTAATCTCACTTAAATTAGTTTTAAAAATAACATCTTTTTTAAAAGGTATTATAGTTTTCATAAATTCCTCCTATCAATAAATAGTATGATTTAAATTTTATTATATGAATATTTGTTTCTTTAGTTGTATGTGCTATAATTATAATAGAAAGGAGTAGTATATGGATGGTAAAAAGAATAAT
>OIZL01001793.1_pt1 | contig 10813 bp, 14 predicted proteins | sample 1588541 | NCBI WGS metagenome assembly OIZL01 (sample SAMN03283285) | human gut metagenome | biome: human-associated habitat; material: feces | host: Homo sapiens | place: Peru | collected 2012 | reverse complement strand
TTTATACTGATTTTCCTGACCTGTATTCCGGGAATTTCTTAAACTTAATCACAGCATTAGCATTAAGCACAGCTGCATTATGTGATATATACATTAATGAGCCTGTACCCAGATTGACACAGGTTCTTAATGTTATATTCTCTCCCTCTATCTTCTTAGTATCATTGGTTTTCATATACAGGTTATTTTCATACAGGAATATCTCTCCTGCTTTTAGTTTTTTCAGGCTTACCATCTTCCCGGAAACCCCCCCTTTTATTTTTTCGCTTCTACAGCTAAAACAGCCTGCAAAAGCCGCTCTTTTTCCGCCTTTAGATACTCGTTCTCGCCTTTAAGATAATCTCTCTCATTGTACAGTGTATGTATTCTGTCTTTAAGCATTTTCATATCTTCTTTGCTGTGTTCCAGTTCAGACTTATAAATTTTGCTGAATTCTTTTTCCTGTTTCAGTTCTTCGTTTTCTTTTCTTAGAGAGTTTTCAATCTTCTCACGTTTATCTATTTCGTCATAAGCTTCTACTAACCTTTCATTTCTTTCCTCTACATTCCTTTTAAGATTATCACACTTATCTCTTTCCTGTTTCAATTCTTCACTCATTCACTTAATTGTATCATTTCCTATGGCCCATTTCTTAAACAACTGACTATTTCTATACTCAAGACTTTTTATCTGACTTCCAAGGGTTTTAATTTTATCTTCATACTTTAACAGCTTTTTTTCAGATTTGAGTTTCTCAATTTCCTGCAAATCATTTTCACAAAAGGCTTCCTCAGTTTCAAGTTCCTCTTCAACTTCCGTTGCACTATTATCTGCTTCCTGATTTAACTGCTCCGTGCGATCCACATCACCTGTTATGCCACCCAGTTCTTTACACTTATCGACCCAGAAATCACGGTCGGCTCTAAGTTGTTTTATTTCACCCAAGAGTTTTCCTTTGACTTCTCTTTCGCTTAGTAATTCTTTTTTAAGACTATCGCAATCCTTTTTCCACGACATACAACAATCTTGCACAGCACTGATGCGTATAGATAACTCCTCATTATCTTCTCTGAGTTTTTCATTTTCAGTTCTAAGTTCCTCTATTTCACCGTCTGCTTCCACATCGAATAAATTCACCGGGCCTAATTCAGCAGCACAAGCCGCATATCCGGCAAGGTCAACAAAGTTATCGTCTTTATGCTTTCCTGTGGTTATACGAGCGATTTTAAATAATGTCATCATTACTGCAACGTCTTTGGCAGAAATACTACCGCATTTAAGTGTTCGTGAGTTCCTCAGATAGTCAGTCCAAAACTCCGCTATCACTTTGAAATTGTTTTCAGGTGAGCCATACTGCCCATCTCTATCTGTAAATACAGCCTTTATAGCCTGTTCTAATATTTCTTTTCTCTCCATATGCTCTGCTCCTTTCTCTCTACTCTCGTAGTTCACCCCTGCTCCAAAGCTATGTCAATCCCATTTATCATTTATCTGATACAGTCAATCCTGCAATCTCTGTCATTTTAATATGATTACTTCCTAAACCAATGCCTCCCGAAAATCTTCTCCTTGAAAATCACCCAAAATATCAGAAAAGCCGATAACAGCAGCAAAGAGCTTATAATTATCAGTTCTGCCAAATCCATATATGCTCTTAGTATTATTACTACAATTACACCTACTATCAGTGCTAAGATACAGGCTACAATTCCCACATCACAGAAAAGGTTTATGATGACCGTTATTGCTTTCCCGGCAGGACTGTTAAAAAAATCTTCTTCCTTCATTGTTTCTCCTTTGCTTTAAACTGAAAATCTTCGATTTAAGCAATTTTTTATATTGCATCAGCCAAGTTATCACTTATTCCTGTTTTGTCTGTCATAGCTTTAATCTGACAGGTAGAAATAGCTCTTATCTCCGAAACCCCTGTCCTAGAAATGCCTAAAATCCTGTATCTCCCTCTGCAGACACTACAACCTCTTCATAAATCAGTTCTTCTGCCATAGCTTCCGCTGTTGCTTCCGGCTTTTTCATCTCGTAATAGTCAACACTCATACTGTCAGTCACGGTAAGCTGGCTTAACTCGACAAAACCCCATGAAAAAACAACTATCTGATAAAACTGATAGTCATTTATGGTTGATTTGTCATACATATAGTCTTTCAGGTATATGCCGCCCTGCTTTGTGAGTTCATTCATATAGGTTAAGCCACAATCCTTATAGTTATCTTCAAGAATTGCGCTGCCTGTATGCGCAAATTCTTTCCTTGTCAGGTGTGAAAGGTCTATCGCCTCTCTTACCTGTGAAGTGGTCGTTGTTATTCTAAAGCCTGCTTCTTTCCAGCCTGCTATATTCTCGGAAACCGGCTCTGAGCAGCCTGTCAGAAATAGAAAAATCATCACTGCAAGCAGCACAAACACTGATTTTTTGCCTTTTTTCATACGTTTTCTCTCCTGAGTACCTTAAACGGTACATCTTTTCTCATTTCCGTACCAAAATCGGTACGTCTTTCCTCTTTGTTCGCACCAAAAAATGTGCATTATCTCTTTTTTTTCGCTCCGAAAAGTGTGCATTTAACTCCCTTTTCCGGGAAAATGCACAAAAAAAGGGGGGCTGATTGATATATCAACACCCTTTTTCTGCACCATCTCCCAAAAGGAAAGAAACCTGATACGTACCGGAAATGGTACGCTGTACTATTTTGCAACTGTGTATTTAAGGATTTCAAACATTCTTTCATCCTGCATGAGAATTTCCTTAATTTCTTCTTCTGTCTTCTTGCCGTCAGCAATCTGTTTTGCAGAAACTACAGTTACTCTGTTAAGGTCATACCTGTTTACAACCTTTGCAACAAGCTTCTGCTGCTCTTTGGTTGTTTTAGCCAGTATTGCTATAACCTCAAGGCTCATATCTGTTTCAAGCAGTTCATCCGCAACCTCGGTCATTTCCGCATAAAGGTCTGCAGGCTCTCCGTAATACTCATTAATATCATCAAAGCCAACTGCGTCCTGTGCTTCTGCTTCATTCTCTTTCAGGAATGAATAGATTTCAGCCTTATCCTTTACAGTAAGATAATCTTCTTTCTGAAGTCTGTAATCTGCTTTAAGAACTTTTGCTGCCTCTTCATCACATACAAGGCACTCTATCATTATTTCTTTTGGTGCTGTTACAACCTTATATCCGTCTTCTGTTTCGTAGGCGATTATCGACGGACCTTCGACTGCCTCGGAAAAATCAAGCTGCTCAACCTTTACTTCAATGCTTTCTTTAGTTGCTTTTTCGAGCGCTGTATATTCCTCTTCAAGCCATTCTTCCTGTTCGCTGTAGTCTTCATCATACTGCTCGACTTCTTCCGGTTCTTCTTCGTCAAAGTCTTCTTCCAGACCGGCTTCATGCTCTCTGTAGTCTTCTTCCGGCTCAACCTCTTCACTATCAGATTCTTCAAGTTCTTCAAACTCATTGTCAGGTTCTTCTTCATCAGAGTCTTCTACTTCCGGTTCTTCTTCCGCTTCTTCGTCAAGAATATCCTCGTCTTCAAATGCTATATCACCGTCATCTTCTGTATCAAGGTCTTCCCAAGCAGTCAGCTCGATTTCTTCCCCGGAATCCTCGCTGTCTTCTTCGCTATCTACAGCATTATCTTCTTCATTTTCTTCCTCATCTGCTGTAATATCGTCTTCACTGTCCGGTTCTTCGACAGTATCCTCTTCATTTTCTGCTTCTTCGACAGGAATATCATCATTTCCCTTTTCTTCGACAGGTTTTTCCTGTTCAGTTTCCGAGAGTTCATCGCTTGCGAAATCATATCCGCATTCATCGCAGAATTCAGGGTATCCCTGATACTCAGCTCCGCACTGAGGGCACTTCTTAACTTCTTCCTCAAACTTTTTTCTTCTTAAACCCATAATGGTCTCCTTTCGTTATGTTAATTATTTTAATTATCTGTGGTATCTTATCAGCGTTGCCGCTACAACAGGTCCGTCTATAGGGAATTCCTTTCCTGTTATATACCTGACAGCTTCCTGCCAGTCTTTTGGTGGATATTCGCCTCTGACTTCTTTTATCGCTCTGCATACCTGTTCTCTATCTTTATAGAACCGCAAATCTGATATATTTTCCAGTCTGAGGCTATCCGACAGTTCTCTTAATAGTTCTGACATATTACAGCACCTCCTTGTATCACCTTTGCTTCAAAAAATGAAACAAGCAACCGTTACCGATTGCTTATTCCGACTACTAAACATAAGAGGTGAAAAATTTGCCTATTGGCTTTATCTCACAATACTATTATATCACTTAATATATCCGCAGAATCTCAAGATGAAATCCTTATTTTTCAATGGTTACAGGGTTTGTTCTCGAAAGGTTGGGCTGTTTTTTGCCCTTTCCGCTACCTTTTTTACTACTTTTTAAGACTTTAGGCTGCTTTAGACTATTTTAGACTACTGAAAAGTCATTTAAAGTCTACTTTTCAGGCTGCTTTTCCGGGAAATAAAAAACAGGCATCAGAGAAATACTCCAATGCCTGCCGCTTCTTAAAGCTTTGCCATTTCGGAAGCTACAATCGTCTTCCATTTATCTTTCATTCCCGGCTTGAAGCCGCCTTCATTCTTCCTTGTGAGTTCATTATACACTACAGGCTCATATTCTCCCGCCTTTATAGCAGCTCTTTCAAGCTTTTTCATAGTAACCATTTCTTCATCTGACAGGTCCTCGCCTAAGTCAAAGGATTTATGCAGCTGTTCAGGAGTAATGAAGTCTGAATTGATTACATCTTCCTCAGACCATTCAGCAAGCTCCGCTTCTTCTTCTGCGGTCAGTTCTTCCTCGCCAATGTCATCGTCATCTTCGACTTCACAGGCGGTTTTGAGCAGTTCCATATAGTCATCTTCGGGGATTTCCTCGAAAATCTCTGCAAATCTGCCGTCTGTATCGTATTTCTCGATATTTTTATCGGCAAGTTCTATATTTTTTCTGATTTTTTCTTTGAACTTTGCGAGAGCCACAGGATCATCCTTTACTTTCTCATACTCTCTCCAAGCCGCATCAGCCTTGTTAGCCATTTTTCCCTTGAAACTGTCATCAAAGGTTATAGTATCTTTATCTTCTTTCGCTGTAAACACTTTCTTTTCCATTTACTTTCTCCTTCCCCTTTTGTTTCTCCACGAAACAAAGCTGTCACTGGACATTATACCGGTTCTTCTGCTGGAATTCAATTTATCCTGCACTTCACTTCCGGACCATTTATTGTGACCGTCTGTAACATAAGTCTGACCGTTGGTTCTGTAGTGAACAAGCTGCTTGTTCTTATCATCTCTGTATACTCCGAGTACCTTTGTTCTGCTGCCTGCTCCCTTTCTCTGTACTTCGCCCTTATAGTCAGTTCTGTTTGTTCTGTTTACGCCGGCTTTCATTTTCCGTACCACTTCAACATTCTCATGCAGCTTGTACTCTATACCGTACTCTTTAGCCACTTTCTGATAGTATCTGTGAAGCACCTCGTGCTGTTTCATACTGTTGTCTGTCCAGAACGCCTTTTTTGATTTGTATTCCCCTTTTTCTACCTTATCGACACATCTGTTGTGTACCTTTTCAAGCTTTGCCTGTATCTTATACTTGTCTTTTTCCACTCTTTCGATAAACCCCTTAACATCTGACGTGGAATCGGTTTTTAATGAGTAAGTGCCTTCTACCCCTACGGCTCTTAACTCTTTCATACCTAAAGACAGGCTGCGTACATCAGCAAGTGAAAATGTACCCCCGACATCAGGGTATTTAAGAGTTGAAGGGTGCGAATGAGTAACGATGGAGTTCTTTATATGCCTTAATGCTCTTGTTGTTATACCAACGCTTGTTTCATCTCCCATAGCAACATCTACTACATAGCCTGTGTCGCCGTCTATTATAGCAAGATGCTCTCTGCCCTTATTGCTTCTCTTATCTTCCCTGTCGAGAAACTTTTCCTCGCAAAACGCAAGATTTTTTTCAGGATCTACTTCCCTGTTTTTACTTTCCGGGTTGAATAACGCTATATCCAGCGGCTCTGAAGGTGCGAAATCACCCTCTTCTGCCAGAAAATCGAGCAATCCGCCCGGAGATATTGATTTTCCATTTAACATAACTGAACCTCCTCGTATTATACATTGATTTTAACTTCTTCTTTCGCATACAGCTTCGGGTGCTGCCTTATATTCTTCTCTATTGATATTTTGGAAGGACAGAATACCACTTCTGCATTGCCGTAATTAATATCAGGCGCTTCTCTTGTGCCGTGTACGATTATCCTTTTGGGGCTTAATCGCTGACACATCTCCTGTATGCCGTCTTCAAACAGCTTTCTTCTCACATTCCTGCTGTGTCTGTCATTCTCCCACCAGCCGTTGCTCGATACTGCATATGTGCCGCCGGGTTCAAGACCGCTGAAAGCATAGGGGTATGTTCTTTTATCTACCCAGCTTACAGTAGGTATCACTATATGCCCTGCCTCCTGCCACCATTGACCTACAAGCCTGTTGCGATATGTATTGTAAAAACAAATTGCATTAGGGTAATCAAGGTACATAGAATAGTCAGGAGTGCATACAGCTTCAAAAGCTCTTAACTTCTCTGTATACTTCTCAAGATTACTCCATATCCTCTCTATCTGTTCTTCGTTTAGAAAGAAATGAACAGTACCCTTTAGAGGTTCTCTCTTCAGACTTGCAACCGCCGTATTAAACGGTATCAGCTCGGTAGGTGTAAAATCCACTGCCCTTATAACAGGCATCTGCATTTTAATCTCCATATAGGTGTTGTCCAGTAAGGCATAATTTATATTCTGTCTTCTGTAATGCTTCTGCGCTTCTACTGCTCTTGACCCCACGTTTCCCCCTTTCCCGGAAAAGAGCAGGGTTACAGTCTGCTACGCCCCCGTAGTTACCCCATAACCCTACTCTCCGTCAATACCTTTTTTGATTTTTTATCAGTTTTTTATGAATTCTTTTTAGTAATCGATGTTTTCTTCGTCAAAATCATCTTCATTCCAAGAAAACTCACCACTTTTGCCGTCTTCCGCAAGCAGTTTCTCGTCTTCAGCAGCAAGCAAAAGCTCCGTTTCCGAGGCAGTTCTTACCGCCTGCGCCCTCTTAGCCTGCGCTGCTCTGTAGAATACGGCATTGGCTGTAGAAGAATACACCTGAACAGGAAGATATAGCAGGGCTGAAATAAGACATCCTATGCCAAGTGCTGTTATAATGCTTAATATCTGCGGAGCTATATACGCCATTGTTTCAGGAGTTACCTCACTTCCTGCAAGCTGTGAAATAAGCATAATCGAATCCTTTGCAAAGATAAGGAACAGTATAACCACTACAACTATTCCTGCTATGCCTGATAACAGCCACCAACCTATAAAGGATAAATCCAGCCAGAACAGCTTGCTCTTGTTTACTGACATAAGCTCCTTACTCTTGTTCATACATTCTGATACGGACTTATGAGGCATCTCGGCAAGCACATAAAAAGCCTGACTGTATCTGAATGCCGCTATTATTCCCGGAATGATAAACAGCAGGGACCACAGAAAAATAAAGACAAACTGCATTGAAGCAATTCCTGCGGATCTGAAAACCGCTCCTTCCCGGAAAGCAGCGAACAAATCACCTATGGAAGCCGGCTTTTCCTTTGCGATTTTGAGGAAATATGTATTTACTCCCAATGTGAAAGCGCTTGCAAGGATAAAAGCAGCCACATAGACAAGTAAAACAATTATAATTCCTATAAATCCTGCACTTGTCGCCATAGAACCGCCTTCAATGGCCGAGTTTATCCCTGATGAAGCCTCCATGCCGCTAATTATAGAACTGATAAAGCTTTCCCCTGCCGAGATAACGCCTGCGAATATCCCCCATACAATCAGCAGAAGCATTGCTTTAAACCAGCTTCCTTTAAGCGCCTGCCTGCTCTTTCTTCGTAACTCCTTGCTCGGAGTTGTAACTTTTAATAACGGATTTTTCGTATTCATAGATTTTTCTCCTTTTCTATTTCTTGAATATAAAGACATATTCGTGCTTGAATATGTAGAAATCGTTTGCCAATGCTCTGTACCGCCATATGCCCTGCTGATTGGCCTTACCCTTTGTTTCCCCGAAGTTCTTACATATGATTGCTTTCAATGAAAAGCCTTTCTCTAAGAACCGGTTCATACAGAGAAATCCCAAAGGCACAACCTGACTTTTGGCGTACTTATCGCCTATTATGCAGGCGCAGTAGCAGCCTTCTTCCAGATATTCGGTAGTGTTATCAATCACCTTTCCGAGAGAGTCAAGGAATGCCTCAAGCGTTTCCGAGTTAGACAGGTCAGCCTTACTATCAGAAAACTTTATAATGTCCCAGTACGGAGGGTGCATTATGACGAACTGTACTTTCTCGGCTCCGCACTCCTTTAAAACGCTCCCTATATCAAGAAAACGACTGTCACCCACTACTACTTTTGCGGTACAGTCGTTTTTCTCCTGATTTATTCTGCTTTCTGCTTCTTCTGCAACACTTTCCTGCAATTCTATCCCTATGGAGTTCCTACCCATTCTCTGCGCTTCAATCAGAGCTGTGCCTGACCCCATAAAGGCATCCAGTATCCAGTCGCCTTTTTTCGTATACCTTGAAAAAAGCTGATATGGTATCTGAGGAACAAAGTTGCCGTGGTACTTACCTGTATGTACTCCTGTATTATCCCTTTTATCAATGAGCCAAAGTGAATCTGTGGTTATGTCTTCATAGTCTTTCCATCTGCTTAAATCAATATCATTATGTTTCCCCATTTAATCTCCCTATGTTTCTTTAATGTCTATATTATAGATATACTTCATTAGTTTTTTCTTCAGCTTATACAGGTCTGTTTTGAAGCCTTTAAAATCCTCGACAACCAGCTTTCCGTTTTTGTCGTAATATACAAAATCAGCAATGTAATATGCTGCTGACTGAATGAGTTTCCCCTTTTTTACTCCGCCTCTCGACCCGACAGTATCCGGTTCCCTGATTTCCGGCACTATTATGAACTTTTTCTGCAGCTGAAGGTCTGTAATCTGACCTGTCTTTTCGAGAAGTTTAAGTTCCTTGTACCGCAGCCCCTCTCCTGTAGAGTCAAAGGTTATGTTGTCAATGGTTATCTTATGATTGCCGTATTTACTTCCGTATCTTCCCATTCCCTAACCTCTTCATACCCTCTTCAAAAAACAGAAAAAGCAACCGAAGTTGCTTTCCCCTACTAGGACATTTACAATATTGATAGTAAACTTAAGTATTTTTCTTTTCTACCTCAATAACATTTTATCATTAGACTATATTTCTAGTTAATTTGAGTCGTTTAATAGTATCTTCTCTGCTTTCTTTAGGTCTTCATCTTCGTATGAAGTTCCTGAAGGGCCAATCATTCTTATCCTGACCGGAAGTGGAAACAATTTTCTTCGACTTTTATTGTAATCTGCAAATGTATCCGGTATTTCTATTTTTAAAATAGTGTAGTTTTTATCTGTATAGATACAATGTTCAATACCTTTAGTCGTATATGTGAAAATCTCACCTTTATCATCTATAAGAAATCTGTTCACAGCACAATACGCATAGATAACATAGCCCTTATTTGTTTTTTTCTTGCCTGTATATGATATATGTGCAAAAGCAATCTCACCATTATACTTCTCTAACATCTCTAGTTGCTCTTTAACATATTCTTTATTTTCCCGGCTCATATTAACTGGATATGAAAAAAATAATGCGACTACAAATATCAGTATTACTATAGTCTTAACAGTTATCTTTTTCAAAGCTAATTCACCCTCGCCAGCGCATATTTTTCATTTTTCTCAGGTACTTCTTCCCATCTGTTGTCTTTGCTCGAAACCCAATCATGATAGAAACGAGTATGCTGTGCGACTTTAAAATCTTTGTATTTGCTTCCATGATAGTCTTTCTTATTCGTACTTGTCTGGGTGACAAAACCTATATGATCCCAGCTCTTATCGCCAGTTGTGTCAAATGCGATAAAATCTCCTTTAGCTACATTTTCCGAAAACTTTATAAATGCAGTATATTGGTTTGAATAATTTGTAGATACATAAGTCGCCTTACAACCGAAAAAGTTTGCAAAACTCTTTGCATTACACCATCTCACAGAATAATCTAGCGTTGGGTATTGAGTATTAATTCTCACCCTATAATTCCAAGCATCTGAATCACCATATGTTTTATATTTAGGAACTCCCCCAGCAACCTTAATCTGTGATGCAAAATTAGCACAATCTCCTTGTGTTATAGTGCTATATTTAGTCACATTAGGAGTTTCAGCATATTGTGATGCATATGCAATGCCTTTCGTGATTGAAAAGCTGCTATTACCCGAATATGCCATTTGCTCATTCCTTTGCACACTCATTTCTTCTGCAAAATCATATGGCATCTGTACTATCAGTTCTTCAAAATATCTGTTCTTTGCAGATGTATTTATTGCGTTATTGACACCATTTATTATCATTATCAATGAACGGTTATCCTCTGTGTTTTCATATATATCAAAGAATTCTCCTAATGCATATAATTCTCCGATAAAGTCATCTGAAAGTTCTCCATAATCTCCATCTAAAGCTTTTGCAAAGAAGTTAGTATATTCAGACTGATACTGAGTTGCAGTTTCTTTATTAAACTGGCCTAGATTACACTCTGCTTTCATTCTATCCAAGACAGTTTTACATTTCTCTGCCGCATTTTCCACTGCACCCTCTATATCAACGAATTCCGGATATAGGTTGTAGGATTTTCCATCCATTATAATTTTTCCATTTTTCATAATTTTCCCCC
>OIZL01001792.1_pt1 | contig 10824 bp, 10 predicted proteins | sample 1588541 | NCBI WGS metagenome assembly OIZL01 (sample SAMN03283285) | human gut metagenome | biome: human-associated habitat; material: feces | host: Homo sapiens | place: Peru | collected 2012 | reverse complement strand
AAAACGTATTGCTCTTGGCACAGTAATTGCTTCAATGGCCACTATTAGTGCAGTTGGTATAAAATATACTACTAACTTTCAAAAAATATCTCACGATATAAACGATATGTTAAACTCATATCATTGTTATATAAAAAATGATATTGATGCAGGAAAGACATTGGTTGCTATAAATGATTATAATGAACTTTATGGAAGACCTAATCCAGAATATAAGGAGATTACTAATGATAGTTATAGTGCGCTAAAAGATATGCTTATATCAAATGGTTATACAGATGAAGAAGCAACAATATGTATTTCATCAATTGTTCCAACTCATACAATACCAAATATTGATGTAACTTCCACTACTCTTTCTGAAAAATTAGGTTTTGTACTAGACTATGAAAGTTTAAATTATACAAGGTAAGGTGAAAAAATGATAGAATTAAATACAATGGAAATTGATGGTAAAACTTATTTTGAAATAGAAACAATTACTCATAATGATAACACTTATATTTATTATGGTAATGAAGAAGATAGTTCTCTATTTAAAATATTCAAATTAGGAAACGATGATGAACTTTTAGAACTATCTTATGATGAACTTAATGATGCATTTTCAATATTTACTCCTTCATAAAAGTTACCACTTTTAGTTTCTACTATGCAAGCAAAATGCATATTTGAATAAGGTGCATAACTATTTTCTAATAATTTTAATAATTTATCTTTCATTTTCCTCCTTAAAATAACGCTATTACTTTTGGTACAAATATAATTATTCCAACTAAAACAGCAACTATTGCAAATACAAATACTGCTGCAGCAGCTGTATCTTTAGCAACTTTCGCAAGTGGATGATATTCTTCAGTAATAAGATCAACTGTAGCCTCTATTGCTGTATTAATAAGTTCGCAAGAAATAACAAGTCCCATGGTAAGTAAAAGTATTGCCCACTCTGTACGACCTAATTCAAATACAAAAGCAAGTATTGATACAACAAGAGCCATTCCTATATCAAATGCTAAATTTTGTTCGTTTCTATAAGCATATCTAAGTCCTTTAATTGGATAAGTAAAACTATGAAAGAATTTCTTTATACCCTTTTGAGCTTTTCTTTCATCTCGTGATATCATATTCACCTAGAATCTCCTCCTCTTTTGCTCTCATAACTTTCTTGTCTTCTTCATTCATATGATCATACCCAAGTAAATGTAATAAACCATGAACTGCTAAATAGCAAAACTCACGTTTAATACTATGACCATATTCACTTGCTTGCTCTACACATCTATCATAGCAAATATATATTTCACCAAGAAATCTTATGTTATCATATTCTACATCATCTACTTCTTCAAAAGCAAAAGATATAACATCAGTAACAGCATCTTTATTTCTATATTCTTTATTTATTTGTTGTATTCTATCTTTATCAACAATAACTATATTAAGCATAGGATTATTTACTTTCATATGCTTACATGCAAATCTAATAACTTTATCAAGTTCACTTATATCAATATCTTCATGACTAGTTGTATTAATTATATAATCTTCCATACACACTCCTACTACATAATCTTATAAATATATAAACCTATAAGAATTAATATTATAACACTAATTATATTTAAAAACCAATCTCTTCTTAAAAATTTAGGCATATTATTTCTAATAGCGTTAAGTGCAGTGTAAAGTAAGAAACCTATAATACCACCAACTATATTTAAAATAATATCATCTATATCAAAACTTCTACCTATATAATGTTGTACACCCTCAATAGTTAAACTTGATAAAAGAGATACAAGAGTAATCGTACCAAGCCCTTTAATATTCGCATAACTTGTCGCAAAATAACCAAGAGGTATAAATAAAACTATATTACCAATGACTTGTTTATAAAAACTATTACTACCTACTGGGTATCTCATTATTTCTCTAAATGGCATTAAATTAGTTCCACCACCAGGTAAATCTTGACTAGTAACTAACTGGAACAGCATAACCAAATATGCAAGAAATAATAAATTAAATATTTCTTCATGTAAAACAAATTTACTTTTATCACTTTTTAATATACGTGTAACTCTTAATATAATAACAATAGTTAAAACTATTACTAGAGTTGGTAATGACATTTTAATAACACTTCTAATTGTACTCTCCATTCTCTTCTCCCATATCTTGTATTTCAGAAGTAACCCCTATTTTCTCATAAACTTTAAAAAATACTTCTAAATTTATTTTACTACGTTTTACCTCTTTTTTCAAAACTTTTTTTGAAATAATGTATTCATCATTAGAGAGTTTTTTATTAATAATATTGGCACTTCTATTTAAGGCTTCATTGTATGCTTCTTCCACGTTTAAAATAACTTCATTATAATCGTATATTTTCTTTTCTTCTTTATACAATTTAAAGAATAAATAAGGCTTATCAAGAACTATACTTTTCTTATTTATTGTATTATCACTATCATATTTACCACTTATAGTGAATTCATGACCAAATATATCTAAATAATAATGATTAACAGTTTTCTTATATACATAATCTATTCTTTTAAATGGAATACTTATATTAACTGTTTTCCATGTTTCAGCATATATTACTCCTTCACTATGTACTTTATCAATAACATTTTCATTTTTAATGATATTTCCACTTATTAATACATCTCCTTTTTTAACATAGTCTCCATTATCAATAACTTTACTACCACGGTGTACTACTATATGTTTAATAACACCATCTTTTTCAGCTACTATATCACTTGGAAAACTATTATCTACATTATTATTTGATTTAACACGAGGAGTAACATCTATATAATATATACATCCTTTTTCTCTTATTTCTATCCATTCTAATGTATCTTTATTATCTTCAAGTATTTTATTTTTAATACTATTTAACGTATTAAAAGATACTTTTCTTTTATATACATCAATACCATTATCTTTTAAACTATCATTTATTATACTCACAATATCTTTATCATCACTATTTATCTTAATATCAAATATTGTATTACACAATAAAAAAAGTAACATGAAAGATATTATCAAAGATAACAATACATATTTATTATTTTCATATATGTTAACTATATTCTTTTTACCATAGTATTTTACTATATGACATTTATATCTACATCTTATATATAAGTAATCATCATATGATACATCTAGTACAAAATATTCATTATATTTATTAAGTGAATCATAATATATTTTATTATAAATTAAATAATTTAGAAATTTATTACTATTTTCATTTACAACTATTCTTACTTTATTCAAGAGTAAATTCTATATTATTAAATATGCCTTTAATAGATAAATCACATTCATCTAATCTATTAATAATCATATTATTTCCTTTTATTTTGATTATTTTATTATTTAACTTAATTTTTATATATGATTCACTTATATCTATAATTCTTATGTAATTCTTTATACATATTAGATTGTCTTCTATACTTATACAATACTTATTATTCTTAATAATATCTTTTATCATAGTAAAGTATATGTTTATGATTGAAATTTATTATAGAAGATGAAACTATTCGCATTTTGTTTTATATGATTGATAAATTTTTTTGAAATTTACTTAAAATTGAATTTTGCATACTAAAATATAATTCATAATTAAATTTTTGTCTAGGGAATAATTGAATTTTCACTATAAAAAACTACCTCAAAATTAAATTTTACCCATTTGCATTACTTTTTTATATATGCTACTCTACCAATCGAAGCACTTGAGGCTAGGTGTCACTTCCATTATTTTTCTAATAAGGAGGTGATGTTATATGAGTAAGAAAGATTTTTTAATAAGTTTTTTAATAAGTTTTTTACTTGTTATTATATTCGTACTACTTTTTATAATAATTTCTTTAATTTTCATAAATTAAAAAAATCACCTAACTCACTTTGTAGTTAGGTTCAAACACAATTAGTGTGATACCTAGCCTACAGGGGTCAGGTGCTTCACTAATAATAGTTTATCACATTTAAACATACATTGTAAACACTTTATCAAAAGAAAAAGCACTATTTCTAGTACCTATTCATTAATGACAACAATATCTTCTTTTTTATGATAATTCCTTAATTTAATATATAAAATTAATAATACAATTATAATAATGAAACATATTATTGAAATGATCATCCATATATTTAAAGTACTTGTTTCATCTTTCTTGATATTTATTTTATAAATACTTTCTTCATTTGAATCAGTTACTTTTATAATGATTTGACTACCATTTTTTAAATTAGTATTTCCACTTATTTCATATTTTAAATTAGAATCTATATCTACTAATATATTTAATTTATCTTCATTATTTATTTTTAAATTGTACTCATAATTATCTTTATAGAAATTCAATTCATAATTATCTATTTTAATATTATTAAGTGTTAAATTATTGGAAACAATATTTTCTTTTTCTTTAATAACATTAATTTTATATTCTTTTATAGTTCCATCTTCAGCAGTAACTTTAATTGTTATATTATTTTCACCAGCTACTAACTTATCATTTCCAATTATTTCATAATTAGATTTATCATTATTTTTAGATATATTTAAATTTAATTTATTAACATTATTTTTAACGTTAATTGTATATTCATAAGTATTACTACTAAATTTAATGTCATATCCATCAACTGTTATATTTTTAAGAGTTGCATCATTATTTTTCTCTACTTTTTGTGTAGTTGTAACTTTCTTTGTTGTTGTAGTAGTTGTGTCATTTACTTTTTTAGTAGTTGTTGTTTTCTTTGATGTTGTAGTTGTTTTCTTAGTAGTCGTAGTTGTAGTAGTTTTTTTATTAACAGTTACAGTTTTACTACTAGATAGTTTTACTGGCTTACCATCATTGCTACTAGTAACATCACCTTTTAATGTTACAGTTATTGTTCCTTCCCCAGTTGATTTACATGTAACACTAAATGTTTTGTTTGTATCGAGTGCATCAGCAGTAGCATCAGCTTGGTCTAACTTACAACCACTAACAGGACCACTTGCTGAAATATGAATATTCCAAGCAGCTACCCCATTTGCTTTAACTGTCACATTAAAAGAATCACCTACATATATACTACTTTTACTAACAGATAAATTAGCACTTGCTGCCTGAACATTAAGTCCAAACAGCATAAATACTAACATAAATGTAATGATTTTATTTAACTTCTTCATTTCGTCCTCCTTAAGAAATTACCTTTGTTCCAATTAGATGTTGTCTTATTCTAAGTAAATCACTTGATGTAATTTCAGCATCATCATCTATATCTGCTGATAATAAATATATTCCACTAAGTATTTTTGTTCCAATTAAATGTTGTCTTACTTTTAATAAATCACTTGATGTAACTTCAGCATCTCCATCAATATCACCTATTACTATATTAATGTAATCAGCATAAACATTAGAACCTCTATATATACTAGTTTTAGAACCTGTATATAATAAATCTTTATCTTCTAATTTAATAGTTTCAGTATTAACTGAATAATCAGTTCCAAGCTTAATATTGCTTGTAAATTTATCTTTTGTAGTATTAGGCATAATTCTTGATATATAATGTAAATCTTCAATAACTCTATATTTCTCAATTATATATGTTACATCATCAACAAATATAGGATATAAAGTATAACTTTCTTTAATAATTATTTTCTCATTTACCTTAAATGATTTACCAGTTCCATCTTTTTTAGTATTCCATGAATTAAATATTTTACCTTCAACTTTATTTTCATTATTTATAATAGTTACTTCTTCACCATCACTATATTCATACATTTTACCAAGTTCACAGTTTTCATCAAAACAATAATTAATACTAAATTTAACTTCAGCCCATATCGCATATAATGTCAAATCATTAGTTAAATATGCATTAAATTTTGGATTATAAGTAACTCCAGTTCCATCTTCCTTAGTATTCCAATATAAGAAATTATAACCTTGTTTAGTAAACATATTAGATTTAATAACTGCATGATTATTATTTGTTTTATCAATCACTTCCTCACTACCACTCAAATATTTTACAAGAATTGATAAAACTTCAATATTACTTGTAAATATACTTTCTTGGCTGTTATTTTCAAAACTATACTTTTTATAACCTTCATCAGTTAATCTAACATTAATAGTTACTTTTTGAACACCAACATCCTCTTTTTCATGTGTCGCTGACAATATTTCATAATAAATACTATCTAAATTATTAATTTTAATATTATTAATATTTACATTCAATGTTCCATCATATTTTTTGTTAGATATTTTAAATTCTGGAATAATGATTTCTTTTAAATTTAATTTAACATCAATATTTTCAACTATATCATAATTTTCACTATCAGTTGGTACATATTTTGCTTTATAAATATAGTTATCTTTAGTTATTATTTCTTCATCATCCATCCAGTAGAAATTATCAGGTAATGTTACTGTAGAAAGTTTTTTACCTATAATTCCATATAAATCAGTTGGTATTTCAAATGTTGGTACTCTATCTGACACAGTAACACTTATATCTTTTTCTATACTATATCCTAATGAATTTTTAGCTTTTAATTTAAATGAAGTATCTCCATCACTAAACGATTCACCATTATTATATATAATATTTATATTATCTTTTATTATTTCTTTTCTAATTGTTTTTTCATTATATATCGCTTCTATTAAAAGATTATTAATATCAACTGTTTCTCCTGTCTTATAAATACTTTTATAACCACTTACATTTATTTCATCAGGATCTATTTGTACGTATTTTATTTCATTAGTTTTAGCAAATTCTTTTGGTACTGTATTACTATACACATGGAATGTAATTTTAGTTTTGTCAATTACATTAAATGCAGTATTATCAATTGTTTGAACTGATTTGTCAAATGTAATTATGCCTCCTTCTCCAAAAGAGTTCCTAAATGCATTAGAACCAATTGTTTCAAGATTCTTAGGTAATTTTATATTTGTTAACGCTAAACAGCCATAAAATGAATAATTATTTAAAATAGTTACACTATCAGGTAGTTCTATATATTTTAAATATTTTGAATCATCAAATGCATATTCAGGTATTTCAGTCATATTTCCAAGTATTTTTATTCCTGCTATATTTGTATTAGAAAATGAATATGCATCAATTGATTTTAAACTTTCAGGCATAATAAGTTCTACATTACTCTCCTTATCAAAAGAATAAGTAAAAGCATAACTACCAATTTTTTTTAATGATTTAGGAATATTCATATTTTTTAATTTATATGTATATCTAAATGCATTATCTTGAATTTCAGTAATTGAATCAGGCAATATTATTTCTTCTGCTGTACAAGTTTTAAATGCATTTGAAGGTACTACTGTAATATTTCCTAATATTGTTATCTTTTTTAATTTTGCATCAGCAAAAACAAATCTACCTATTGTTTTTAAGGTTTCAGGTAAAGTTAACTCAACGTTATCAGCAACATTAAATGAATTTGAAAAAGCATAATCACCAATTACAGTAAGAGAAGATGGTATATTAATATTTTTTAATTTAGTACACCCTTTAAATGCGTAATTACCAATTACATTAAGCGTATTCGATAAATTAACAGTCTCAAGATAAGTATTACTGTTAAACATAGAAACGGATAAATCAACATCACTAAGTATTGTTACTTCTTTTAATCCACTTTTTTCGAAAATAGAATTGCCATATATAAAGACACTGCTAGGTATAGTTATCGCTACACTTCCAGGTTCAAAAGCTCGATAAAAAGCTTGATCTCCAATTTTATATAATCCTTCTGGTAAATTAATCTCTTTTAATGATGAACAGTTATAAAATGCTTTTTCACTTATTCTTTTAGTTGATTCAGGTAAAATAACTTTCGATAAATTAGTAGAATCATTAAATGTATTAATAGGAATATCTTTAATACTAGCTAAAATTTCAATTTCTTCAATGCCAGAAGAAGCAAACACATTTGTACCAAGTGATGTCACTGTAGTTGGAATAACCACTTTTCCTGATATAAATGCTGATGCAAAAGCTAAATTACCAATAGTTTCTAGTCCTTCTGGTAAATTAACCTCTTTCAATTTTTTACAAGTTTGAAAAGCACTTGTACCTATCTCTTTAACAGTTGATGGTAATGTTACTTTTTCTAAGAAATTAGAACCATAAAACATACTATCCGATACTTTTTCAAACTCATTTAAAAATGTAATTTCTTTTAAATTTGAATTTTGAAATGCACCTGCCCCTATTTCGGTAACTGTACTTGGTATTGTAATAGAAGAACCTTGATACATGCCATGCAAAAATGCATAGTCTCCAATATGTGTTAATTTATCACTAAATTTAATTGACATTAAACCATCAACCCAATAGAAAGCATAATTTCCTATATAAGAAATATTTGCATCGATTGTCATTAATGATCTAGAAGAATAAAATGCATAATCCCTTACTTCCAAATATTCAGCATCACTCTTAATATAATTTAAATAATTAACTGTATCTCCATTTAAAGCATGATTACCTAATTTAGTTAATGTACTTGGTAAATATAAATTTCTTGCATTCTTAAAGGCCTCCCAATTATCATAAAATATTGACTTGGTACCATCAGCAATTGCTACCACATTATACCCATCTATAGATGATGTTACATATAAATCTTGAGATTTAAAATTAGAATCTTTAAATTTAGTAAGTTCAATATCAGTTTCATTTATTTTATTATATTCCCAAACACTTTCATAGTTATCAGGATGTTTTATTTTAATCGTTTCACTAATTTGATACCCAATAGGAGTTTTCAAATTAATAGTTACTGTTTGTTCTTCACTACTTTCAGGATCATATCCTTCAATAGTCTTATTATTTATATTTCCTAAATAATATTCAACCTTTTTACTATTATTATAAGTAAGTGTAACTTTTGTATTTAAAATATTATTTATAGTTCCATAATTATATTTAGTTAAAACAGGTGTTATTTCATAACTTTCTACTATTGCATCTGAATTTACATCATCTCTTAAACTCTTCTTAAATACATTAAATTCATCACAATCAGTATTATCACATACATTTGCTTCTTTGAAATTAATAAATCCATATCCAAATATTTCATCCCAACCTATATCACCTAAATCATCTGAATATCTTCTTAAAAGTAGAATAATATCTTCATAAGATAAATTATTATTCATTGCTTGAAGATAAGATACAGCAGAAACAACATGAGGTGTTGCCATTGAAGTACCGCTCATTGTTCCATTAATACTAACGATATCACTACCAGGAGCACTAAACATTATTGAATCACCAAAATTAGAAAAATCAGATTTTTCAAATGTGCTTGTAAGAGATGCAACACTAATTGTATTATCAAAACTTGCAGGATAATCTAGTCTTGATACATTATCATTTCCAGCTGCGGCTACACTTATTATATTATTTTTTCTTGCTGCTTCTATTGCATTATATTCATTAGTAGAATACGCATAACTTCCAAAACTCATGTTCATAACATTCGCAACTCTATTATGAGTAACATAATTTATTGCTGCTACTATATCAGTTTCATAAATATTTTTGGTTGTAGATACTTTTACTGGAAATATCTTAACATTATCAGGTGTACTTTCAGCAATAGTTCCAGCAATATGAGTACCATGACCTACTTCATCAACCATTGCTTTATCACTAGCAACAATACTATACATACCAGCTAAACGATTAGGATAATTTTTATTAAATAAATCTACATTTAAACCAGTATCTATTATTGCAACCACTACATTATTTAATTCTTTATTTTGAAGCTTTTCTTTTAGTGTATCCATTCCCATGGCTTCTACTCCCCAGGAATTATATGATGAAACTAAAACTGTATCTTCATCTATTATATGAACAATATTTTCAGACACTATAACATTATCATTTTTAAGTTTATTTAAAGCTTTTTCCTTATCATACCTATTTTCATATTGTAAATAATATTGATTATTTGGAGCTTCTATTATATTTGAAGCACCATATTTTTCTAAATTCTTTTCTTTAGTTGTAATAATCAAAATATTTTCTTTTGACTCCTCTGTTATCTTTTGATTATTATCTAAATAAGTATTAATAAATTTTTTTGACAACGAATTTATATTTATATAATCATCTTTACTATTATAATATTTATAAATAAAAAGCGATGCTATAAATAGAAACAAAAAGATAAAAAGAAAACATATTACTTTTTTATAATATTTCTTATAACTATTCATAACACACACACCTTCTATACTATGGGATAATTATACAACATAAAAGATACTATTTCTAGTACCTCTTATCAAAATAAATTTTATTTAAATAAAGTCCTACAGGACTAGCACATATACCAGCATTAATTCTATTTTCACTTTTAAATATATTATCTATATCATTAATACTCTTTTTACCATTATTTATATCAAGTAATAATTTATTATATCTAGTTATCTCAAATATTTTATTCTTAACAATACTTTTCTTAGAATTAGTAACAAGTTCATTAATATGATAAATAAAATCCATCTTTATTTTTTTATAATTTCCCTAATATATTCTGCTCTTGCTGGATATTTTTTAGCGAAAGTTTTTTCATTAATCAAATAGAACGAAATGCTTTCTGCAAAGTCTTCGTTGTAGTTTCCAACTTCAACATTTTCTTTAGCATATTTGCTAGGAAATCTTGTATCTTTATTAACAGCTAGTTTGTAATCACTATAAGAATAATCATTATCACCATTA
>OIZL01001791.1_pt1 | contig 10838 bp, 10 predicted proteins | sample 1588541 | NCBI WGS metagenome assembly OIZL01 (sample SAMN03283285) | human gut metagenome | biome: human-associated habitat; material: feces | host: Homo sapiens | place: Peru | collected 2012 | reverse complement strand
TTTGCCACTAAATCTCCCATTCCATTTTCAACTTCATCAAAACTAATTTTGTCAAGATATTCTGCTATTTGTACAGCATAAAGAGTACCTACTTCATCCACTTGACTATCTGCTTGAACTTTAAAAATAGATACAAGTCCTGTTCCCACTATCACAGAAAACAATGCAAAAATTGCCATAGCAATTATTAAATCTTGCATGGTAAACCCTTTATCTGATTTTAAATTTAAAATACTTTTTCTAAACATATTTTCCTCTACTTAATTTTAGTAATTTGCTAAAATATAAAAATTGCTTAATATTAAACAAATAATATTACTTACACACAAGTAAAATGCAATTGGTATTTTGGCAGTTTGATTTTCTTTTTTTACTGTTTTATTTTTACCCTCTTTTATTTTCTTTAATATTAATTGAAAACTAATGCATAATAATGTAAAGATAATTGATAATATTGTGTTTATTTCATATGTAAATCCCAATAATAGCATACATAAAAGCAATATTTCTGTAGTATAACTATTCTTAGTTTTTTTTCTTAGTATAAATATATCTATCAGCATAAGTATACATATGATAGTTAGATATATAACATATCTATATATATTAAAATCTTTTTCTACTATATATAGATATAGTATATCCCGTTTTCCGAAAAATGTCAATGCGGAAAAATCGGGCTGCGAATCAGCCGCTTTGATATAATTCGACAAAAAGTCCGTCCGAAAGAAAGATTTTCCGTTGCAATGCGCCGCAATATTCGATATAATAAAAGAAGTATATCTGCTTCGAGGTGGCTATGGAACGATTTACGATGGCGGTGCCGTGTCTGTTCGGTCTGGAAGGGCTGGTGGGCGACGAGCTGCGCCGCATGAAGATGGAAAACGTGCGCGTGGAGGACCGGCGCGTCTTTTTTGAAGGCGATTTTGCCGATATGGCGCGGGCGAATCTGCGCCTGCGGATGGGCGAGCGCGTGATGCTCCTGTTGGCGCGCTTTCCGGTAAAGACTTTTGAAGATTTATATCAGGGCGTGAAGGCCATTGCGCTGGAGCGCTTTATCCCGCGCGACGGCGCATTTCCCGTCAAGGGCTACAGCCTGGATTCGCAGCTCCACTCCGTGCCGGACTGTCAGGCGATTGCAAAAAAGGCGGCGGTCGACCGGCTGGGCGCGAAATACGGCCTGACGTGGCTGCCGGAAACGGGAGAAACGTATCAGCTCCGCTTTTCCATCATGAAGGACGTGTGCGAGGTGTTTCTCGATACGTCCGGCGTCAGCCTGCATAAGCGCGGCTACCGCGCGGTGGGCAACGAGGCGCCGCTGCACGAAACGATGGCCGCGGCGATGGTCAATCTGGCGCGGTATCGCGGGCGCGATTTCTTCTGGGATCCCTTCTGCGGCTCCGGTACGATCGTCATCGAGGCGGCGCTGACGGCGCTCAACCGTGCGCCGGGGCTGAACCGCGACTTTGCCGCGCAGAAATGGGCCTGCGTGCCGGAATCGGTCTGGACGGACGCGCGGCAGGAGGCGAAGGATCTGGAATACCGCGGCGAGTACCGCATCCTCGGCTCGGATATCGACCCCGCGAGCCTCTCCATCGCAATTGCCAACGCAAAGAAGGCCGGCGTGGCGAAATACATCGAATTTCGTGAGGGCGACGCGACAAAGCTGCCCCTGCCCGCACCGGGCGGCGTGATCGTCTGCAACCCGCCCTACGGCGAGCGTATGATGGAGCAGCGGGCGGCGCAGCAGCTCATGCGTGCCTTCGGACGGCACCTGCGCTACGCCGACGGCTGGAGCAAGTATATCATTTCCTCCGAAGCGGAGTTTGAGCATTGGTTCGGCGCACAGGCGACGAAAAAGCGCAAGCTCTACAACGGAAGATTACAGTGCAACGTATATATGTATTACGGAGGATAGGCGGGAAATCAAATGAAGCATCTGTTTATCATCAACCCGGCAGCGGGAAAATACGACAAGACCGGCGAAATCACGCAGAAGGTGCGCGAGGCGTGCGATAAGCGCTGCCTTGCCTATGAAATTCTGGTGTCCCGGCAGGCAGGCGACTGCCAAAAGCTGGCGCAGGCGGCGGCGGCAACGGGCGACCCGGTGCGCATCTATGCCTGCGGCGGCGACGGCACACTCAACGAGGTCGTCAACGGCGTGATCGGCTATCCCAATGCGGCGGTGACGCACTTCCCCGCCGGCTCCGGCAACGATTTTATCAAGATTTTCTCCGATCCGGCGGCCTTCCGCGATGTGAGCCGTCTGCTCGACGGCGAGATTGCAACGTTCGACGTGATCCGTTGCCTCGACGAGCATTATGCGCTGAACATCTGCTCGATGGGCTTCGATGCCCGCATCGGCACGTCGATCAGCAAATATAAGCGCATCCCGCTGGTCAGCGGGTCGGGCGCTTACGTGCTGTCTACCGGCGTGAATCTCATCAAGGGCATCCAGCAGCACTACGTCATCGAGGTGGACGGCGAGCGCATTGACGGCAAGCAGAGCCTGATCTGCATCGCCAACGGCCGCTGGTACGGCGGCGGCTTCAATCCCGTGCCGGAGGCGGAGCCGGACGACGGGCTGCTCGATGTACTGATCGTCAAGGGCGTCAGCCGCCTGACCGTGGCGAATGTGATCGGCAAATATAAGGCCGGAAGATACGCGGAGCTGACTGATATCATCCGCCACCGCCGCTGCAAGAGCATCACGCTCCACTGCGATAAGGCCAGCGAGATCAACCTCGACGGCGAGCTGCTCTACGCCCGCGACGTGACCTTCGAGGTCGTGCCGCAGGCCGTCCGCTTCTTCTATCCCAAGGGCCTGATCTACCACGCAAAGAAGCCCGCAAGCGTATAAAACTTCATGCATCCTGCGGTGCACCACAATGGATGCAAATGACCGCGCATGAAGTTTTTGTGCATCATTTTCGGTTGCCCCAAGGGGCGAGAAAATGGCACATTTCTGTTTTTGCTATGCATTTGCATAGCAAAATGCCGCCGTCTGCATTTTGCAGGCGGCGGCGTTTTTGTAGTATTGCTTACTCGATTGCAATCGCGGTACTTACCGGCGACTTCTTGAGGTCTTCCTTCGGGACCAGTACGGTCAAGACACCGGATTCATACTTGGCTTTGATGTCCTCGGCCTTCACATCGCCGACGTAGAAGCTGCGCGCGCAGGAACCGGCGTAGCGCTCCTGACGCAGGACGCGGCCCTTCTTGTCCTCTTCGTCCTTGTCAAGGCCCTTCTCGGCGCTGATGGTCAGATAACCGTCCTTCAGGTCAAGGCTGATCTCCTCCTTCTTGAAGCCGGGCAGATCGATCGCGAGGCGATAGCCCTTTGCGTCATCCGTTTCGTGGATATCGGTCTTCATCAGGTTTCTGCCGTTCTTACCGAACAGCGGGTTGTGTGCATCGAAGAAACCGTTGTCAAAGAAATTGTCAAACATATTTTCACCATAGATTACGGGCAGCATAATACATTCCTCCATCATTATCAAATATTTGAAGAAAGCAACCGGCGACGGAAATGTGCTGTGCAATGCTTCAATTGCTCAAGCAGACCGGAAACACAGAGTAACGGCTTGCCCGCACGGGAGATCTCGGAGCTGTAACCGCTCCGCACTGCCTGTGCTGCATTTTCTTCGCTCTCTCTTACTTTCTGGCACAATTATAAGCCGTTCCCCTTGAAAGCGCAATAGACCGGTGGTATAATAAAGCAAACGGTATTTGTGCTGTTTGCACAAACTGAACGGAGGATACATGGAGAAGGAATCTTGGAAAAACGGCAGCGCAAGCTCCCTTTTGGCGGAGTTCTTTGCACAGGATGATCTGAATAGCCTGGCGGCCGATGCCGGAGCGCTGCTGGACTGCCCGCTTCTTGTGCTGGATGATACCTTTCACATCACTGCGCATTACCGCCCCTTGGGGTTTTCCGATCCTTATTTTTGCGATGCCATCCGCTGCGGAGAGGTTACCTATGAGGCGGGCGTAGTCATTCGCCGAAGCGAGGCTCTGTCGGCCGGGACGGCGGATTTTGTCAAGGTGGAGGGCAGCCCCTACCGCCGCCGTTTTGCACCGCTTGTCAGCGCAGGCGTTCGGCTCGGCTACTTGATTTGTGTGGATACGGACGGGCATTTACAAAAAATCTCGCCGGAGCTTTGGCGTATGGTGGAGCAGATTTTGGCAAAGCAGGCGTTCATCGAGGCCAGCCGGCAGGATCGTCCCTTTGAAACGGCAGAGGATGTTTTGATGCACCTTCTGGATGGCGGCTTTTCCTCCGCTCCATATTTCCGCCTGCAAGCAGCCGGAACCTACCTTGCGGATTTTCACCCGTCCGGCTTTGCTCTGATCGATTTGAACGCCTACCATAGAGAACACCTTGCCAAAAACCGCCTGAAGGATGAACTCGGTACAAGATTTCCGTACTCGCACGCCTTCCTGTACCGGGGCGACGTATTTCTGTTTTTGCACGGGCGAGAGGGGGCAGACGATTTTGTTCCGCTGGCCGGAGAATTCGGCTTGAAGCTCGTGCTGTCGGATGGGCCGGAGGACCTTTATGCGCTGCCCGCGCTTTATCGCACTGCACGTGAGGCGCTGGAGCTGATGCAAGATGATCGCTTCCACGGCGGAAACGTCTGCACCGTGGCGCAGCTGCGCACTCCGCTGCTGCTGAAAAATCTGGAGGGCCGCCGCGATCTGGTTGCGAAGGAAATCCGGCAGCTTGCCCTGCACGACCGGGAAAGGGGAACGCAGTATTGTGAAACGCTTTATCATTACCTGAGCTGCTGCCGCTCACTGAAAAAGACCTGTGATGCTCTGTTTACCCACCGAAACACGGTGCTTTACCGCATCCGCCGGATGGAGGACGACTTCGGCATACCGCTGGAGGATGCCGCCGTACATGCCGACCTGCTGCTCGGCGTATCACTGCTGCTGTTTGAAGAAAAAGGCCCGGACTTTTTCCTGTATTCCCCAACAAAAAATGAAGGCGAGGCATCACAGCCATGAAAGAAAACAGAAAGCTGCTGAAAGAGGTTCTTAACGACATTCGTCATGATATGACCGACGAAGAGGTATTGAACTTATTGGCGGATAGCAAAATTTCCGTGCGTCCGGAGAGCGAACGGGCCACGATTGGCCAGCGCGCGGCGGATGCCATTGCAAAATTTGCCGGAAGCTGGGCGTTTATCTTCTCCTTTACGGGCGTTCTCCTGCTATGGATGGCCGTCAATGTGATTCTGGCGGCAAACGCTTTTGATCCCTACCCGTTTATTCTGCTGAATCTGGTACTCTCCTGTGTTGCTGCAATTCAGGCACCGCTGATTATGATGAGTCAGAACCGCCAGGAGGAGAAGGACCGGCGCAGAGCGGAAAATGATTATAAGGTCAATCTGAAAACTGAAATCATGATCGAAGATCTTTACGACAAGGTTAACGCCATTCTGGCCAGACAGACCGCGCTGGAAAAGCAGCTGCTGAACGAAGATGCGCAGCGCGATACGCAAACCCATACGCCGATAACGAAGTAAAAACGGTCATATCCTGCCGACAGGCCTCCGGTTCTCCGCGCCGGGGCCTGCCCGTTTTTTATAGAAAAATTTTTGCGGAAACCTCTTGACAAATAGAGAAGCTGCCGCTATAATAATAACAGAAATGATAATTATTATTGATTTTGAAAATGAAAGGAGCGCTGCGATGGCCTTACACAAGCGAAGCAAAAAGCGCGAGGCGATTTATGAATGCGTCCGCGCGACGAAAACGCATCCGACTGCCGAGTGGGTATACAGCCAGCTCAAGCCGAGCTATCCGGACCTTTCGCTTGGCACGGTCTACCGCAACCTCGCCATGTTCCGGCAGGAGGGGAAGCTCGTCTCCGTCGGCACGGTGGACGGCATGGAGCGCTATGACGCGAATACCGTCCCGCACGCGCACTTCGTCTGCACCCACTGCAACGCGGTGATCGATGTGGACGTTCCGCTCCCGGAGGAGCTGATCGCGTCGGTCGATTGCGGTGGCGTCCATCACTGCGAACTGACTTTTTTCGGAGTCTGTCATTCCTGCGTCCAGGCGGACGTACAAAATAAACATTAAATAAAAATTTTTTGGAGGATTTTATTATGAAAAAGTATGTATGCCCCGTTTGCGGTTATGTTCATGAAGGCGATATGCCCGAAGGCTTCAAATGCCCCCTGTGCGGCGTTCCCGGCGAGAAGTTCAAGCTGATGGAGGACAACGCGGCGCTGGCAGCAGAGCACGTGTTCGGCGTCGGCACCCAGCTCGACGGTGTTCCCGAAGAGGACAAGCAGTACATCCTCGACCAGCTCAAGGCCAACTTCAACGGCGAGTGCAGCGAGGTCGGTATGTACCTGTGCATGGCGCGGATCGCACACCGCGAGGGCTATCCGGAAATCGGCCTGTACTGGGAAAAGGCCGCCTATGAGGAAGCAGAGCACGCCGCTAAGTTTGCCGAGCTTCTCGGCAGCGAGCTTGAGCCGAACATGACCGACTCCACCAAGAAGAACCTCGCATGGCGCGTGGACTGCGAGTTCGGCGCAACGGCCGGCAAGTTCGAGCTGGCGAAGATGGCCAAGAAGCACAACCTCGACGCCATCCACGACACCGTCCATGAAATGGCCCGTGACGAAGCCCGGCACGGCCGCGCCCTCAAGGGCCTGCTGGACCGCTATTTCGGCAAGTAATCTGACCTAAAATAAGCCTTTTGGGGCTGTCTCAAAATGCGAATTGCAAGAAAACAGCCCCTTCAAAAGTTAGATAAAAGCCGTGAAAATCCAGTTTTAATTGGATTTTCACGGCTTTATTGTTGGGCTAATTTTTAGAAAATTCTATTTTGAGACAGCCCCTTTTTGCGCCTGTGTCCTTTGCGCGTCCCGTCGTTTTTCAGTTGCCTAAAAGCAGAGAAATGTGTCCTCAATTTAGTTGTTTTCGGTCATACTGCTGTGATAAGAGACAGCGGCAATGTGATCTATGTTGACTTGACCGTGCAGATCGTGGCTGCGGCTGCGTTCAGCTTTCGCCCGACGGCGCGTGATTGTCTGGGCTTTATTGAAACGATTCTCCTGCCGATGCTAAAACGCCTGCCGCGCTGAAAAACAATGGAGGCGCACTATGTCAAGGTGTTCGGCATTCCGTTCTATGCGGGAATGGACCGGGCGCTTCTGCCCACGGACCGCTTCGTGCTTACCCGCAGCGTTCATGAAATCGACGACGAGGTGATGCTGTTTTCCAATGTCACGGGCCAATTCCCGCTGCCAGAGTCCGACGGAAACCTGTTTACCAAAAGAAACGGCAGACTGCTTCCGGATGATTTTTGCCATGAGCAGAACCTGATGCTCACCTCCGGCAACCGCCGTATCCTGCTCTGCGGATGCGCCCATGCCGGGATCGTGAACATCGTCCGCCGGGCGAAAGCGCTCACCGGGGACGACCCGACGGCGGTGATCGGCGGCCTGCATCTTTACGAGCCGACCCGAAAGCGCTATGAAAGCGATGCGTATATCGCCCGCGCTGCTGCCGCGTTGCCGATTCGTCGGACCAAAATTCCGGAATTCCTTGCGTCTGACGCTGTTTGATGGTACAATGGAGCAGAATGGGAGGGATACGGCGTGGTGGATTGGAGAAGTATTCCGAAGATCGATGCGCATATTCATCTGATGCCGCAGGAGGTTCTTGCGGCAAACGCCGGGAATGGCGATCGGTTTGTCGAGTTTGGCGCGGTGGAGGACTATTTGGCGCTGATGGAGCGGTATCATATTGAGGCGGCGTACATCATGCCGTTCAATGACCCGTATATGCTGTCCATGGTTTTCAAAATCGACGCGGTGCATCGGAATCTGAGCAATATGTGCAAGGCGGGCGCGGGAAAGTTGTTCTGTTTTGCGGACGTTGACCTGCGCAATCCGGTTGAAACGACGGTTGATGCACTGGAAAAGGCAATGCGGCGGGAAGAATTTCTGGGCGTTAAGATTCACGCGTCAAATACCGGCTACCCCATTGACGGCGCATACTACGACCGCGTGTTTGCATGGGCGGAGCAAAACCAAATTTTGCTGGAGCTTCATTCTTACCCGAGGACGCATCTGCCGGATGATGTCTGCTCACCGTCGAGAATTCGGCGGGTTGTCGAGAAACATCCGCAGGTAAGACTGTCAATTGCGCATTTAGGCGGGTTCCAGTATGCGGAATGGACGGGAATCGACGCATATTTTAATATTTCCGCAATATTAACGGACCTTGTGGACGTGTATGGTCTGCAAAAGACGAACGAAATTTTAAGGCGCTTTGGCACAGAGCGGCTGGTGTTCGCCACCGACTATCCCGACAACCGCCGCAGAAGGCCGGAGGAGATCTACGACCAATATTTTGAGCTTCTCGGCAGCATGGACTTTACGCAGGAGGAAGCGGAGAACATCTGCAAGTTCAACGCAATCAGAATGCTGCAAGGAAAGCATTGATGAAAAAAGTGGGCAGGAGTGCGTCCTGCCCACTTTTTTGTGGGATGAAATTATTCTTCGACCTTCGGGAGCTTGGCGAGGCTGGCGGCGATGTCGGCGTCGGTGGGGATATAGTCGGACATCTGGCCGTCGTTGAATTTGGCGTAGGCTTGGAGGTCGAAATAGCCGGTGCCGGTGAGGCCGAACACGATGTTCTTCTCCTCACCGGTTTCCTTGCACTTGAGCGCCTCATCGATGGCGACGCGGATGGCGTGGCTGCTCTCCGGGGCGGGGAGGATGCCCTCGACGCGGGCAAATTCCGTCGCCGCTTCAAAGACCGCCGTCTGCTCGACGCTGGTCGCTTCGAGATAGCCGTCGTGGAAAAGCTGCGAAACGATGCTGCTCATGCCGTGGTAGCGCAGGCCGCCCGCGTGGTTCGGCGAGGGGATAAAGGAGCTGCCGAGCGTGTACATTTTTTGCAGCGGGCAGACCATGCCGGTGTCGCAGAAATCGTAGGCATATTTTCCGCGCGTCAGGCTGGGGCAGGAGGCCGGTTCGACCGCGATGATGCGCATATCCGCCTCGCCGAGCAGCTTCTGCCGGACGAACGGGGCGATCAGGCCGCCGAGGTTGCTGCCGCCGCCCGCGCAGCCGATGACGATATCGGGATGAATGTCATATTTGTCCATGGCGGCCTTCGTTTCGAGGCCGATGACGCTCTGGTGCAGCAGAACCTGCGACAGGACACTGCCGAGAACGTAGCGGTAGCCATCGAGGCTCGCGGCGGTTTCGACTGCCTCGGAGATGGCGCAGCCGAGCGAGCCGTTTGTGCCGGGAAATTCCGCCAGCAGCTTGCGGCCGACTTCGGTCGTATCGGACGGAGAGGGCGTGACGGACGCACCGTAGGTGCGCATGACCTCGCGGCGGAAGGGCTTTTGCTCATAGGATACCTTGACCATAAAGACCTTGCAGTCCAGACCGAAATACGAGCAGGCCATCGACAGCGCCGTACCCCACTGGCCCGCGCCGGTTTCGGTCGTTACGCCCTTAAGGCCCTGCTTTTTGGCGTAATACGCCTGCGCGATGGCGGAGTTGAGCTTGTGGCTGCCGGAGGTGTTGTTGCCCTCGAATTTGTAGTAGATGTGCGCCGGGGTGCCGAGCTTCTTTTCCAGACAGTAGGCGCGGACGAGCGGCGACGGGCGGTACATCCGGTAAAAATCGCGGATCTCCTGCGGAATGGGAAGAAAGGCGGTGCTGTCGTTCAGCTCCTGCTCGGCAAGCTCACGGCAGAACACCTGTGACAGCTCATCGACCGTCAGCGGCTTCAGCGTCGCCGGATTGAGCAGGGGGGCGGGCTTGTTCTTCATGTCCGCGCGGACGTTGTACCATGCCTTCGGCATTTCCGATTCTTCGAGATAGATTTTGTACGGGATTTCCATGGTGCGTTCTCCTTTCAATTTTTCGGGAGAGGAGATAGAAAAAACTCCTGTCCCAGATTTTGCTGGGACAGGAGTGAAATTCAATCCTGCGGTGCCACCCGGCTTGACGCTTTCGCGCCCACTCTTGCGCACAGTCATGCGCCGACCCTTGATAACGGAGCGTCAACTCCGTCTTGCCTACTCGATTCAGCTTGCCCTCCGATGCCCATTCGACGCGCCCGTCCGTACCGCACTCCCACCGCCGGCGGCTCTCTGTGACTTTCAAAACGCATTTACTTACGCATCATCCTCGGTTTTCTGCATCTTACCACAAGGGAGCGGCTTTGTCAACGGCTGCGAAAAACTTTTTTGAAAAATTGTTGCGCCGCAAGGGACTTTGTGGTACTATTATTGTATTAAGGTAGGCGCGTCTACTCCACAAAATAGACGCAGACCGCCAAGAAAGGAGAAAATTCTTCCCGCAGGACCTGCGGTGCAGCAGTGTGGAGACCTGCTGTAATGCGTGCTGCTCCAACGCGGGCGGGCGCGAGGGACGGGCAAGCGGAGGCTCCCGTTTCATGGTCGGTTGCATGGCAAGTGTAACTCTGAAAAACATCAAGAAGATCTACCCGAACACAGAAAAGAAAAAGAAGAAAAAAGGCGAGCCTGAGGAGCGCAAGGTCAATCTTCAGATCACCGACGAAGGCGTCGTCGCCGTGCAGGAGTTCTCACTGGACATCAAGGACCGCGAGTTCATCGTGCTGGTCGGCCCGTCCGGCTGCGGTAAGTCCACCACCCTGCGCATGATCGCCGGTCTGGAGGAGATCACCGACGGCGAGCTGTACATCGGCGACCGTCTGGTCAACGACGTCGCGCCGAAGGACCGCGACATCGCGATGGTGTTCCAGAACTACGCCCTTTATCCGCACATGACCGTCTACGAGAACATGGCCTTTTCCCTGAAGCT
>OIZL01001790.1_pt1 | contig 10839 bp, 9 predicted proteins | sample 1588541 | NCBI WGS metagenome assembly OIZL01 (sample SAMN03283285) | human gut metagenome | biome: human-associated habitat; material: feces | host: Homo sapiens | place: Peru | collected 2012 | reverse complement strand
CAGAATATAAAGTATCCTCTAAATCATGAGTTATTAAAATAACAGTTAACTTATATTCCTTTTGATATTCCTTTAATAACTTAAATACCAATTTCTTATCACTAGGAGTTAATTTATATATAGATTCATCTAATAAAATAATCTTAGGCTTATGTATAATAGAAGACGCTATCATTACCTTTTCCTTTTCACTATTAGTTAGTTCCTCAGGTGATTTATCTAAAATAGATTCCAATTTAAACTTCTTTGCTATAACCTCTATACTTTTAATCATCTCTTTATTAGAATATTCTAGATTCTCCAAAGTAAAGACTAAATCATCTCTAACAGTCTCACCTATAAAATGACTATCTGCATCATTAAAACAAACAGAAAATACTCTTCTTATCTTTTTTAAGTAGAAGTCATTTAATAAATAACCATCTATTGATATATAACCATCTGCCTTATATAAACCTATTAATATCTTAGCAAGTGTACTTTTACCAGAACCATTTTTACCTATAATAGTAGTAAAACTTCCCTCTTTTATTTCTAAATTAAAATTTTTAAATAAATAATCTTCTTTTTTATATTTAAATGACATATTCACTATCTTTATAATACTCTTCTCCATAACTTCCCTCTTGTATTTATTATTATATATTAAATATATATAAAATACAAGGTTAGAAAAGGAAAAAATCTCTTTATTTGAAGATATTTTCTTTTCCCTTAATATAAATCTTTAATTCTAATTTTGTTATCCACTTGTGTATCACTTTGTGTATCACTTTGTGTATCACTTGTGTATATTAGTATGGATATAAAACTAAAATAAGTAAAGAAAAAAAGCAATAACTATGCTTTTAATCTAAATATCAAAAATTAATTTTACACTTGCAGTAATATTTTCGTCTGATAATGGTGAATCAAAATTAAGACTTTTTATCATAGCAGAATAATTCATTCCTTTTTGAAGTTTTTCTGATAGTTGTTTAGCATAATATCTAGGAACATATCCTAAATGATAACTATTTTTACCATCATTATACATAACCTTAATTGCATTATTATCAAATTCATTATCAGAATCTATTACAAGTAACAATTTATCATTAATTTTTAAAATCTTTTTACATTTATTAATATCGTGACAGTGTCTAGTACCCGCTATATCAAATTCAATTTTATTTAAATCAAATGCTGGTACAAATTCGTAGTCGTCAGTTATTAGTCTTCCTCTAGTGGCCTTCAAAATATCAAAATCATTAGAATCTTTTTCTAAATTATAACTATTTAGTATTTCTAAATAATCAGGTCTTGAAACATTCGGTAATCTAGTCTTAATATTCATGAATAATACTTCATTCTTATAAACTTTCTTAGTATCTTCAAACCCTGGAAAATACTTAAAACCTTTTTCAGTAGCGGCATCTAATTCTGGATTTTCATATTTAAAAATATAATTCTTTTCTTCCTTTGTTAATACTCCTACTTTGTATCTTCTACGAGAATAGGGTTCTTTCCAAATAAGCCATAGTTCATTTTTCATTATTCTCATCTCCCTTAATTTTATTAAGTAAAATATCTCTTTGCTTTCTTAGATAACATATTATATATTCTTTTTGACCATTAGTCAATAATTCACTTGGAATTCTATTTACTATCAAATCTATATCATTATCTGCCAATTTGTTTAAATTATCAATTTCAGTTTTTACTATTTCGTGATAATTTTTATTTAAAAAGTCTATAAGTTCAAAATGTTTGTATCTTTTTTTCTTATCTTCCTTGTATATCAAAGTTTTACTCCTATTTATATAGGCATCAAAATCTTTTTCACCATTCTGAAATTTTTTTAACATATCTTTATTCTTAAATTCTCTTAACAAACTATCACCATTATCATATAGCGGAGATATAGAGCATTTACCATTCTTTTCGGTAATTCCCCAATTTTCTTCATGTCTATCTTGTTCTCCTATTAAAGCATCAAAAACCATTATTCTTATAAATCCTTGAAACAAACTCTTATCGATTTCATCTAATGTTTTCTTAATATTTGATACTGTATAATATTCATTTCTTTCATTACTTCCTTTATTTAAATATGTAACAATATCAGTATGTGGTGATGTCTCTCTATCAGAGAACAAATAATTTAATACTCCTATATTATTTTCTGTATCTTTAGCAAGTTCAATTTTTGCACATTTATATCCCAATACTTTAGCAATTTCATAGGCCATCTTTTCTGAGCACGCTTCACTGCACTCATAATTTTCATGTTCATATTTAAACATAGTAATTTTTTTATTTTTATCTAATCCCAACTTTTTTCTCCGTGCACCTTTTAAAATTGTATCATTGTTTATAAAATTAAAATCTTTTGTTTCTATCTTTATTTTATAATATCTCATAAAATCCCCCTCAATAATAATTAATCCTCATTTAAATATTTAACTAGAACATCATCTAATTTAGTTTTAGATATAGGTAATGTTAGGTACTCAATATTTTCTTTTTGATAATTATTTAAAGTAACTAATACTATATCTAATTTATAACCTGCTACTAAAGATAACTTATTAACAACTCTTTTAAAATCATTAATATTCTTAATATCATAATTATCTATTCCATATATTGTATCAGATAAAAATACCAAATCAAAAGTTTTATTACTACTAAGTAATTCATTTAGTTCATTTACACTACCTGCGGTTGTTATATTTACATTATAATTCATTAGTAGTTCTGATAGATTTCTTATATCATTATGACTATTAAGAGCTACTAAAACATTCTTATCACTAGCATCAAAATAAGTAATATCTTCTTCTATAACACTATCATTGATCTCTTCTACTTTTTGAAATAGCGAAAAACCAAATACTATTTTGTTATCATCTTCCCTAATAAAATTATTACCATTTTGACTACTAATTAGTCTTTCATATATTTCATATTCTATAGATTTATTCCTTATCTCATATTTATTATCTTTTTCATACATATCTAGATTATTATATTTAGAATCTACGACTAGAGAGAATTTTAAATGACATTTATTTCTAACTAATAAATTAGATATTTTAATACTTAGAGTATAGTTTTCAAAGTTCTTACTAATAAAATCTACTAAATAAGAAAATGTTTGTACTATATTGATATCACTACCATAAAGTACTTTAGGTAAAGTAGATATTTCATAATTTACTTCTATATTATTTTTTTCTAATATTCCCTTTATATTATCTATTAGATTACTTGTTTGATATTTTCTTTCTTTAATACTATAATCACTACTTTCTATTCTAGTTATATCCATTACTTTATTTACTTTATCTACTAATGAAAGAGTGTTTTTTTGTAATTCTTTTATTTCTTCTAGGGATAGTGATATATTATTTTTATTTATCTTCTTATTACTAAAGTTTGCTATTTCTGTAAGGGGTTCTTTAATACTTATAACTAAATTATTTATAGTATTTGAAGCTAATTCATTTCTTTTATTTAATAATTCTTTAGTATATTTTAATTCTTTTGATAATTTTATATCGGGATTTTCTATTGTAAAATACATAATATAGATTATTATTGATAATGAGAAATTAATTAGTAGTAAATCTGGAAATATTTTTTGTATTAATATCATTATACCTAGTATTACCATTAAAAAATATACTGGATAATATTTTTTATTCTTTAGTTCTTTATGATTAGATATTATTGCTATAATCATAATGATAAAACATAGGACTGCGAGTAAATAGATTATATCTACTCCACTACCTGTTGGTAATAATAAATCTCCTACTTTATTTATACTTATTGGTAATATTATAGTAATTAACGATAATATAGTGAATATTATTGATGATATTATTAAAATCATTCTATATCTATCATTATCTTTATCTTTTAGTTTTAATGTTACTATTACTGTATATAAAGTAAATAAATATAACCATATTACAAAACCTAAGAATAATAATTTTAATGTATATAAATATAAACTAGAATCTACTGCTATATTATTTCTAACCAAGATAAATGAATATATTTCTATTAAACCAGTTATAATAGTAGTTATAATTATACTATGATATATTTTATTTTCTGATATACTAAAATTTGTTTTAAAACTATATAATATAAATAATAATATAGAAAATATCACTCCTGCTATTGTAAAACATATACTATACATATCTTCCTCCTATTCTTTATTTAATTTTATCATATATTTATTAAAATTACTATACCTTTCATGAAAATCCAAGGTATTTTCATGTTCTTCCTAGCCTATTGTCTAGGAAGAAACAATAAGATATTATATTTGAGGTGTAGACTTTCTAACTAAGAATATTCTAAGTAAAGAAGATAGCTAGTATCTTAACTATATATTTAGAAGATATTTTTAATAAAATAAGTATTCACTCTAGAATATTATAGATATGGTTGATATTTATTTTAAAACTTAGAATAAGGTTTAAAATAACCCTCTAAGATTATAACTTAGAGGGTATATAAATAATTATTTTAATATTTTAGTTTTACCTTTTCTTGGTACTATTATATTACCATTTATTTCATAAATATTATTATCAAAAATATCTTCTTTTTCTAGTTTTACAAAATCTACTTTTTTATTTACTTCAGTAAGAGGTATTTCTTTAGTAATAACATAATATTTAGGAATATAATGTTCTTTTAATTTAGTATATATTAATTTATTTAATTCATTAATAGTAGTTTCTTTTTCATCTTCATTATTAAAGATAATATGACATACAGGTATTTCTCTTTCAATAGAATCTTCTTTTTTTACTACACAGCAATCAAAAACATTATGATGAGTTTTAATTATTTCTTCAATAGCAGTTAACCATACTTTATCACCACTTCTAGTAATCATTCTCTTAGCTCTACCACAGTGATATATTCTGCCTTCTTTATCCATATAACCATAATCACTAGTATGAAGCCATACTTTACCATCACTATGTTTCATTAATACTTTATCTGTCTCTTCCTTATCTTCAAAATAACCTTTCATAACAGTAGGACCACTTATACATATTTCTCCTATTTTACCTTCTCCAAACGGTATTTCATTATTATTCTCATCAAACATACTAACATTAACATTAATAAATGGTATTCCTATACTGCCTAAAGCATAAGCTATTTCTTTCGAATAAGTAGCTGCTGCTGTTGACTCACTCTCTCCATATCCTTGTTTTAATGTTGCTTTGCCACCATGATTTCTTATATATTCGTTAGCAGACTCTTCTTCTGCTACGGTAAGTTTATCTCCTCCAGATATTGGACTTGTCATAAATGATGTATCTTTTATAATATTACTATCGACCATTTCTTTAAATAAAATTGGTCCTGATAAGAAAATATTTGGTTTATATTTATCTAATAATAATGGATATTCCTGAGGTGTAAAGAATGGTATTAATTCTACTGATACTCCACAACATAATAAACAATATGTAGCATTATAATAATAAGCTACTGATGGTGGTAAGATACTCATAGAAGTTTTACCAGCATCAAAACCTAAATCTCCTAATTTAAAACCATAAGCACTACTATTTAGATTAATATTTGATAGAGGTACGCCTTTAGCATTACCAGTAGTTCCTCCAGTATATACTATTACTGATGTATCACTACCTATACCCATAGGTTTATTAAGTAGTTTACCACTACTTGTAATTTTCTTAAAGTCTTTAAATGATATAAATCTTTTATCTATCTTATATAAATTAGATTCACTTTCTTGCTTCTTCATACCAGTTAGAATATTTTCTAATTCTTTATAAATTAACTTTAAATTATTACTTTGTACTTTACCTTTAGCATTTTCTACTAACATATTTAATTTTTGTATACTAGATAATTCTTCAAATAATGACATACAAATAATACTATCTAAAGTATCTACTTCTTCTATGCCTTTACTTACTTTTTCAGTTATTAGTGGTACATCTGTTATAAAGAAATACTTTGATTTTGTCTTTTCTAGTATATCTTTAATTCTATCTTCTGCTTCATCAAATTTTATTAGATTAGCAGTAGCTCCTAGTTTGGATAAAGCAAACCACATAAAGATTATATCTGGATTATTAAGCATCATAAATGATACTATATCTCCTCTTGTTATTTTCATTTTATTAAATCTCTTGATATATTCTTCTACTTTACTTATTAGATCTTCTCTTGTATATACTTTACCACAATATGATAGAAGTTTTATATTACCATAACTCTTAGTTACTTTTAAGAAATAATCATAAGCATTCATATCAGTATCTAAGTAAGCTTTCTTTTCATCTGAATAAGTATTAATATCTACATTATAATACTTAAGCCATGGTTTTACATTAGATGCTAATGTTCCTTCTATTTGTCTTTCTTTATCAATAACAAATTTTTCTCCATTAAATCTTTTTTCATTAATATTTATTTTCACTTAAATCCCCTCCAAAAAACACTACTATTATAACACAAATTACAAAATAGTCAAATTATCCATTGATATAAGAGTTAATTTTATGATACAATATATTAAAGAGGTGAAATAAATTGAGTAAGACTATTACTAAAGTCATAAGAGTAGATAATGATACTAAGAAGTTAATGAATGAGTTCTATAAAGATATAAAAAGAGATAAAACTCCTCCTTATGCTGTATTTCAAGCTGATACTGGTGATACAATAGTTACTTTATATGAGTCTGGTAAGGCTATGTTCCAAGGGGTATCCGCAGATATAGAAGCAGGTATGTGGGAAAGTATTAAAAAAGATAAAGATAATATAGATTATTTTGTTGATACTAAAGAAGTAAATATTAAAAAAGATATTGAAGTAGAGATTCCTAGTAATATATCTTCAGTTGGCTCTGATGAAGTTGGTACTGGAGACTACTATGGACCTATCGTAGTTACTGCTTCTTTTGTCAGTAAAGAAAATATTCCTTTCCTAACAGAACTTGGTGTTAGAGATTCTAAAAAGTTATCAGATGAGCAGATTCTCAAGATAGTACCTAAAATTATTAAAAAGATTCCATATAAAACTATTATGTTATCTAATAAAGAATATAATGATAACTATGGTAAAAATATGAATATGAATAAAATTAAAGCCGTACTACATAATAAAGTATTAACTGAAATGGTTAAAGATAATGATTATGATTATATTGTTGTAGATCAATTTGAACCTGAAAAGAGTTATTATAATCATTTATCTGATGTACCTAATCCTTTAAAAGGTATTACTTTTATTACAAAAGCAGAAGACAAGTGTCTTTCAGTAGCAGTATCTTCTCTCATTAGTAGATATATTTTTATTAAAGAAATGGATAAACTAGGAGATAAATATGGTATCTTCTTACCTAAAGGGGCTAACTACTATGTTGAAGATATTGGTATAAAATTAGTTAATAAATATGGTGAAAAAATATTACATGATATTGCTAAATTAAACTTTAGTAATACTAATAGAATATTAAAAGAAGTAAGAAAATAATTTCTTGCTTTTTTTGTATTCTAGTAAAGCCTATCCTAGTCTTTACTAGTCATTTGAAGCCTTGAAGTCTTCAAATGAATATCAGCCATATCTATTATATTCGGGGTGAAAACCCTTTTTATTATTTAATTAATACTTAAACTTGAAGTCGAAAATTTCGACTTCAAAATTATTATTACCTACTAAAAAACGACTCAGGGCTTCAAAAGTTTCCTAAGTACCAATCGATATAAATCGTATCAAAAAATATAATTATCATCAATAGTTTACATAAAGTTTTCTATTTTTATTTGCGGTTTCAAATTGAAACCACAAAATCATTGTTTATTAACACTAATTTTATTAAGTCTACTAATTAAGTCTTTTTTATCCGGAAAAAAACAACATATATGTTTACAATAGTATAACATTATGTTGCTTAAAGCAGTTTTAAAAGTATGCTTATATCTTATTTAAAAGATAGTTTTTTATGAAAATCTATTAATTATAAAGTTTCTTTTAGATTTCTACTTTTTAATTACTCTTTTTAATACTAAAGTAGGATATTTCTTTTTTGAAAATCCTTTTTCTGATATTTCAATCAGAGATTTTTCTGCTTCAATATCCTCTTGAGAATCAATCGCCGAGCAAAACGAATCATATTCATCTTTATTATAACTACTAATTTCAAATAAGTTTGCCCCAGTTTCATATGTTGTTAAATATAAATTATTACTTTCAGTGTGAACTTCTTCAAAATTACCAGCCTCATAATAATAATGCACACCATTAATACAATAGAAATAGTCTTTATTCATGCCTTTCGATGTTCCTTCATATTCAGTTATTGATGTATTAATTGGTAACGACTTTAATAATTTTTCATCATAATCAAAAATATATACTCGCATTTTACCCTTAAGTACCATAATTTTGTGAAAGAAATCAATGTTATCAAAAGTATGATTATACACAAATTCAATATTACCTCGATTACTATACAATTTAGCCAATTCATATTTTTTACTCTTTCTTAAAGCAAAATATGTAATATCATTAAAAATACCATATTTTCCATCAAACTTAACTTCATCATACTCAATAGGTAATATAATCTTGTTTATATGCACTAGTCCTTTTTTATTATTTTTTTCTAATATATAACATTTTCTTGTTACTTCACTAATGTTATCATATTCTGGTGAAACAATTTTATCTTCTTCAATTAATAAACCATACTTTCCATTTTTCTTATAAGATAGAATACAACCAAATTTTTTTGCAATTTCACAATTGGTAATGCTTGGTGTAAATGGAATATATGAAACCACTTTTCCAACATCACATAATCCATTAGTATATAGAGCAAAATAATCATGCCATAAGTAATCTATTTTGTCATACTTAGGTTCTATAAGTTGATACTGATATGAACTACCAATAAATAAACCTATTTTTCCATTCTTTTTTAAATATAACACTCTATCATAATTAATTTTTGTGCCAATTTCTATTTCATCATATTGTAACGCTAATAATGTACCAGTACCTTTTTTACCATTAATTATAGAACTAATAACTCCATGTTTTCCATTTTTTACTACTTCAAAGAAAAGGTCTTCATTGTAATCATCAAGCATAGACCATTCACTATTCATAAACTTTATCTCATCAGAATCAGTTGAAAATAATAATTTTTTAGATGATGTATTTATGAATGAAAATGAATACTACAACCTTAAAAATCTGTTAGAGACAAAGAAAAATATTATTTTACAAGGTTCACCTGGTGTGGGGAAAACTTTTATGGCAAAAAGATTAGCGTATTCAATTATTGGTGAAAAAGATGAAGATAAAATACTTTCTGCTCAATTTCATCAAAGTTACTCATATGAGGACTTTATTGAGGGGATAAGACCAAATAAAAATAATCAGTTTGAATTAAAAGATGGTGTGTTTAAAGAATTTTGTGAAAAAGCAAAGAATGATAAAAACAATAATTATTACTGCATAATAGATGAAATAAATAGAGGTAACTTAAGTAAAATATTAGGTGAATTGATGTTATTAATCGAATCCGATAAAAGAGAAACTGAAAAAGTAGTTCTACCTTATTCGGGTGATTTATTCTATGTTCCAAAAAACTTATATATTATTGGAATGATGAATACTGCTGATAGATCTCTTGCCTTGGTTGATTATGCTTTAAGAAGAAGATTTGCATTTTATGAAGTAGAACCTGCATTTATCAAACCAGAATTTAAAAAATATTTGATTAATAAAAATAATATTAATTCTGACTTTGTTGAACAAATGTGTTCAAAATTTAATAAGGTTAATTCAAATATTGAAGAAGATTTAAACAGAGGTTTTAAAATTGGTCATAGTTATTTTGTTGATAAATTAAAAACTGATGATTTAAATAATTCATACCAAAATATAATAAAATATGAGATTATCCCACTATTAAAAGAATATTGGATAGATGATGAAGAAAAGGTAAAAGAATATTCTGATATGTCATAGGTGAATCAAATGAATAAATTTAAAGTACCTATAAAAAACGCTTTGTTTATGTACAGCTATATATGGGACAAAGCTGAAAGTAAAGATTTAATAAATTTAGATGCAAATGATACATTTAAATCATCTTTAGTCTGTGGTACTTTTAGGTGTTGCATAAATATATCTTGTTGTTTCAATAACCATCTAGTATTAAATTCTATACGATTTAAAATTACTAATAAATGTTTTTGATAGGGATCATAACTTCTTTTAAATGATGTATCAAAAAGATTTAAAAACTGTCCCTGACTATCATTAAGTTTATCAACTTGCATTTTATCAATTATAGCATTATGTACATATTCTGATGTATTCATATTTAATTTTTCTGCATTAACACTAATCTCTTTTTTTAGATCTTCATCAACACGAATGGTTATTCTATCTGATTTCATTTCTTATCACTTTTTCCACTAACAACAAGTTGAATATTTTCAATTACAAATTCTTTAACTTTTGATTCTATTAATTCTTGTTGTGTCATGTTTAATTTATTTAACAAAAGTTTTAATACTTCATATAGATTAGCATCTATTCTTGCTTTAATAATTCCTGAATCATTATTCAATTAATCACCTCCAAGTTAGTACAAATTAATGTACCTAAATATTTTTATTTATGAAAGAAAAAATATAATTTTTATGTCCCAAATCGTGTGTGTTTTTTTAGCAGGATAAGTGTGGCTGACAAACAACTACCCAGTGGGTAGTTTAGCCCAAGTTTAAAGGGATTGCAGAGATTTAAAATGTCATACATATTTATATA
>OIZL01001787.1_pt1 | contig 10861 bp, 11 predicted proteins | sample 1588541 | NCBI WGS metagenome assembly OIZL01 (sample SAMN03283285) | human gut metagenome | biome: human-associated habitat; material: feces | host: Homo sapiens | place: Peru | collected 2012 | reverse complement strand
GGAGCGAAGATCGAAATGGAGTTCGAGCCGTTGGCTGTGCCTACCGCCCTTACTGCCTTCGGGTTACCAATCATCTCGGCCATCCAGCCATAGCTCCGGGTCTCCCCGTAAGGGACTTCCAGCAGGGTGTTCCAGACTTTTTCCTGAAATTCGGTGCCGACGAACAGAAGCGGCAGATCGAATGTCTTGCGTCCCCCGGCAAAATATTCATCGAGCTCTTGTGCGGCCTTTGCGGTGATCTCCGAGGGAATGTCCGTCATCACCGCATTCAGGCTCCGTTCCAATCGTCTGTCCGCCAGTGGCTTATGCTCTTCCGTCATCCAGTCGCAAAGGCAGAGCCTGCCCTCGAACGACCCGAGCAGCAGGTCGCCGCACAGAGAATGATACGTCTGTGTGTTGATTGTCTTTTTCATTTTAATTAAACATATCATCTGATGATATGTCTACGAAGATAAGAAAATTCTAATAAGTTGTCCATTTCTGCTGTGCTGCATGAAATAATGAAACGTTAGAACAGGATTATGCTTGAATTCTTTTAATTTGGCGAAACTTAACAAAAAAGTGAAGTTTATTTGGCGGTGTGAGGAAAATAGAATACCTTTGCCACATAAATAACAAATGGTATGGGGAAGTTGGAACTTGTGTTGGAGACTGATAAGGTCTGTATGTATTCGCCTAAGTATGACGGTGAAGAACAAAATGAGTTTAGGAAGTTTCTTCTTGCCAATCGGTCTCACGGGCATCCGCAGTTGAAAAAATTCTTCGGTGCAATACTTTCTGTAATCGAGAAAATGGGAGAGACCGGTGCTCTTCAGCGATATTTTCGTCCCTAAGGCGGAAATGTTAAGGCTCTTCCGACATATGTTGATATTCCTCGAATGAACAGAAAGATAGGAAAGATGAGACTTTATTGCCTTCGACTATCTGACAGAATCTTGATTTTAGGAGGAGGTGCGGTTACGACTTCGCAATCATATGAAGAAGATCCTGTCCTATTGGCGATTGTTGGAGATTTGCGGGATATTGAGTGCCAAATCAAGGCAATCGTTAGACAAGCGGATACGGATTTTGAAGACTTTGATGCACTCAAACGAATTGTTGAGACCATTACAATATAGATACCTTATGAAAATCGATCCTCTGTTTAAAGATTGCCTCGCTGATGTGGCCCCGGAGATACGGTCCGAGGTTCGCCTTAATATGGATATTGCAAATCGTATCTATGATATTCTTCAGGAAAAGAATATGACACAGCGTGAATTCGCTGCATTGATGGGGAAGTGCGAATCGGAGATCTCAAGATGGCTGACTGGAAGTCACGGATTCACGACTACTTCCATCGCGAAGATTTCGGCGGTTCTTAATGAACCGATTGTGGAAGTGAAGCATAAACCAGATGTCAAGTATGTCTTTGTCCCCATTAATACGTACATCATTCCTTCCGAATTTTCTGATGGGAACTATACGGATAGGAAAAACAATTCTTGTGTAATCTCGTATTCAAACTGATTTATTATATCACCACAGATTTTATCTTGCAAGTGTGCATTTTACGGCGTTTGAAGGGTCATGACAGGGATACCGCGACCACTAACAGTTCTAATTGCGGGCAATTTCTTATATAGTGGTAATACAATACTTATCGAAATTCCCGGCAGGGATTTCACAGTGTAGAAGGGAGAAAAAACATGACAGATAAGGTGATTGAAAACAACCAGGTGGTGATTATGGGGGAGATCGTAAGCGATTTTACCTTCAGCCATGAGATTTTCGGAGAGGGATTTTATATGGTAGATATCCGGGTGGAGCGTCTGAGCGATTCGATAGATCTGATCCCGGTGATGGTCTCCGAGAGACTACTCGATGTGACTGCGGACTATAAGGGAATGAAGATCAGTATTACAGGACAGTTCCGCTCTTACAACAGACATGAGGAGCGGAAGAACCGGCTGGTGCTTTCGGTATTTGCCAGAGAGATCGAGTTCGTGGACGAGATCGGAGAAAATGCAAAGACCAACCAGATTTTTCTGGACGGCTATATCTGCAAGGCGCCGATCTACCGCAAGACGCCGCTTGGAAGAGAGATCGCGGATCTGCTGCTGGCGGTCAACAGACCGTACGGAAAATCGGACTACATACCGTGCATCTGCTGGGGAAGAAACGCCAGATATGCGAGCACCTTTGAGGTGGGAAGCCGGTGCGCCATCTGGGGAAGGATCCAGAGCCGTGAATATATGAAAAAATTGTCGGAGGATCAGCTTGAGCGAAGAGTGGCCTATGAAGTGTCCGTGAGCAAGCTGGAGACCGTGGAAGAATAATCGCTGCCAGAAAAGCCCGTAAAAAGAGGCAAAGCGGCAAAAAAAGTTGCGAAAAACGCCTACTTGTGCTATGATAGGCAGACGTGGAGATACAACTGTTATGCTGTGCAGCCGTTTTCTTCCTATTTGTATAGCGCCCGCAGGGGGCGGATGGAAGGAAAAGAGAAGGCCTGCCGGCAGAAGAAGGGTATGGTCATCGAAATATGAAAAAGGGTATGATTCAGATCTATAGCGGAGAGGGACATGGAAAATCTCCGGCAGCGCTGGGCAGAGCCATTCAGACAGCGTGCAATGGAGAGTATGTAGTTATCATTCAGTTCCTCAAGGGAAGAGGGTTGACGGAATCCGAGTTCGTCAAGCGTCTGGAGCCGGAGATCAAGATTTTCCGCTTTGAAAAGTCGGAGGAGGATTTCAGCCTGCTGTCCGACGCCTGCAAAGAGGAGGAGACGCGCAATATCCGCAATGGCCTTAACTTTGCCAAAAAGGTGATGAACACCGGAGAGTGTTCGCTTTTGATCCTGGATGAGGTGCTCGGACTGATCGATAACGGGATCATTACCGTGGAGGAGCTGAAAAACCTTCTGAGCTGCCGCCCGGAGGAAATGGATATCATTATGACGGGCATCACGCTGAATGATGAGGTATGTATGCTGGCAGATGAGGTGACGAAGGTCGAGACGATGCAGTTCAAGATCTGGGGATAGCACGATTTACCCAGTTATGGGCATCTATTGTGATTGACAGACCAGGGCACCGGTGCTATCATAACTTTAACAACAATTGAATAGAGGTTGATAGAGGTTGCGTTTTTCATAAGTAAAAGACCGGATGTGACAGGCACAGAGGAAGGCTTTTGAAAGGGGAAAACGCCGAAAGGAAAAAGAACCTGGAGCTTTTTTGCTTGGGCATACAGTTAAGAGCTGTATGACTGTCATCGAAACAGATGGGGCGCTATCAGTTCAGATTTATTTTCGTATGAAAGGAAGCTGGCCCTGCATGGTTAGCTTCTATTTTTTTATTTTGTTTCATTTTAACAGGCAAATTGATCAGGAGGGAAAAAGTATGGCAGTATTTCAAGGAGCAGGTGTAGCGATCATCACACCATTTCACGAAGATGGAAGCGTAAATTATGAGAAGTTTACCGAGATCATCGAGGAGCAGATCGCCGGCGGCACAGACGCGATTATCGTGTGCGGAACGACCGGTGAGGCGGCAACACTGACGCATGAGGAGCACCTGGATGTGATCCGGCATTGTGTCAAGGTAGTGAACGGACGGATCCCGGTAGTGGCAGGAACCGGTTCAAACTGTACCGAGACGGCAGTTTATCTTTCACAGGAGGCAGAGAAGATCGGCGCGGACGCCCTTCTGGTTGTTACGCCGTATTACAATAAAGCGACGCAGAACGGTCTGTTTGCGCATTTCAAGAAGGTTGCGGATTCGGTGAAACTGCCGATCATCCTCTACAATGTGCCCAGCAGAACGGGCTGCAACATCCAGCCGCAGACGCTTGTGAAGCTTTGCACAGAGGTGAGCAATATCGTCGGCGTCAAGGAGGCGAGCGGCAATATTTCGCAGGTGGCAAAGATCATGTCCCTGGCAGGCGGAAAAGTGGATCTGTATTCCGGCAACGACGATCAGATCGTCCCGCTGCTGTCCCTCGGCGGAAAAGGCGTTATCTCGGTGCTCTCCAATGTGGCGCCTGGGCAGACACACGATATCTGCCAGAAGTTCTTTGACGGAGACGTGGAAGGCAGCATGAAAGAGCAGCTTCGCGCCATTGAGCTGATCGACGCTCTTTTCTGCGAGGTCAATCCGATTCCGGTCAAGACTGCGCTGAATCTGATGGGAAAGGAAGTCGGTCCGCTGCATATGCCGCTTAGCCCGATGGAGCCCCAGAACGTGGAGAGACTGAAAACAGCAATGAAAAATTATGGGATCCTGTAAGTGGAAAGAGGGAGGCTTCAAAATGGTAAAAGCGATTATGCACGGCTGCAACGGAAAGATGGGACAGATGATCACCGGTCTGGTTGCGGCAGATGAGGAGATAGAGATCGTAGCGGGCGTGGATGCGTTCGGAGAAGGCAAAAATGACTATCCGGTGTTCAAGAGCCTGGATGCGTGCGACGTTGCGGCGGATGTGATCATTGATTTTTCCAACAGCTCGGCAGTGGACGGACTGCTCGCGTACTGCGTGGAGAAAAAGATTCCCTGCGTGCTGTGTACGACGGGACTGTCAAAAGAACAGATAGAAAAAACAAAGGAGGCGGCTGCGCAGGTTGCGATCCTGCGCTCTGCCAATATGTCCCTCGGGATCAATATGCTTTTAAAGCTGTTGAAGGAGGCGACGGGCATCCTCGCACCGGCAGGCTTTGATATCGAGATCGTGGAAAAGCACCATAACCAGAAGCTGGATGCACCCAGCGGGACGGCTCTTGCACTGGCTGACTCCATCAATGAAGAGTTGGACAATTCTTACAAATATGTGTATGATAGAAGTCAGGTAAGGGAGAAGAGAAGCGAGAAGGAGATTGGTATCAGTGCAGTCAGGGGGGGAACCATCGTTGGAGACCATGATGTGATATTTGCGGGCGCCGACGAGGTGATCACCTTCTCCCACAGGGCATACTCCAAGGCGGTATTCGGCAAAGGCGCGATCCAGGCGGCAAAATTCCTGGCAGGCAGACCGGCCGGTATGTACGACATGAGCGATGTGATCTCCGCGTCGATGCAGGCGTAGCGATGCGGCAGACGTCCCCGGACTGTGCAGCATAACGGAGAAAATATGGACGAATTAGAATTAAAATATTTAAAAAGCCTTTCCAAACAGTATCCGACGATCGCGGAGGCTTCGACGGAGATCATCAATCTGCAGGCAATCCTGAATCTGCCCAAGGGCACGGAACACTTTATGACGGATATCCACGGAGAGTATGAGCAGTTCAACCACGTGCTGAAAAACGGTTCCGGCTCCGTGCGGCGCAAGATCGACGAGGAGTTTGGCAACACGCTGAGCATAAAAGACAAGAAGAGTCTGGCGACGCTGATCTATTATCCGAGCGAAAAGCTGGAGATCGTGCTGCAGCAGGAGGATGAAAGCTCCATCGAGGACTGGTATAAGATCACCCTGCACCGTCTGGTACAGATCACCAAGAGGGTGTCCTCGAAATACACCAGATCCAAGGTGCGCAAGGCGCTGCCAAAGGATTTCTCCTATATCATCGAAGAGCTGATCACGGAGAAGGCGGAGGTTCAGGACAAAGAGGCTTACTACAACGAGATCATACACACGATCATCCGCATCGGAAGGGCGCAGGAATTTATCATAGCGCTCAGCAATCTGATCCAGCGGCTGGTCATCGATCATCTGCATATCGTGGGCGATATTTTCGACAGAGGACCGGGACCGCATGTGATCCTGGATACGCTGTGTCAGTACCACTCGGTCGACGTCCAGTGGGGCAACCACGACATCGTGTGGATGGGAGCTGCGAGCGGACATCTCGCCTGCATCGCCAACGTTGTGCGCATGGCGGCAAGATACGGCAATCTGGATACACTGGAGGAAGGATATGGTATCAACCTCATCCCGCTTGCCACGTTTGCGCTGGATACCTACAGGGATACCGACTGCGAAGCCTTTGCCATCAAGTACAACACAGACTATGATACCAAGGACCTGAGTCTGGATATGAAGATGCACAAGGCAATCTCGATCATCCAGTTTAAGCTGGAGGGGCAGCTTATCATGCGCCGCCCCGAATTTGCAATGGAAGACCGGATGCTGCTGCACCGTATCGACTATGAGAACAAGGCGCTGGTCGTCGACGGCGTTTCCTATGCAATGAAGGATGTGGATTTCCCGACGGTGAACAGGGAAAGACCGTATGAGCTGACCAAAGAGGAAGAACAGCTTATGGAGCGGCTCAGACAGGCATTTGTCAAGTGTGAGAAATTACAGAAGCACGTGCGTTTTCTGTTTTCCAAGGGCGGTCTGTACAAGGTCTACAACTCCAACCTGCTCTACCACGGCTGCGTTCCGATGGATGAGGAGGGAAACTTCAACGAGGTCAACGTCTACGGCGAGCATTTCAGCGGCAAGGAGCTTTATGATGTGCTGGAGCACTATGCGCGGAAAGGCTACTATGCACACAATAATCTGCAGGAAAAGTTAAAGGGGCAGGACATTATCTGGTATATCTGGGCAGGCCCCAATTCGCCGGTGTTCGGCAAAGATAAGATGGCGACGTTTGAGAGGTATTTCCTGGAAGACAAGGAGACGCACAAGGAGACGAAGAACGCCTATTACCGGCTGCTTGACAACGAGGAAGTGATCAACCGGATCCTGCGAGAATTTGGTCTGAATGAAGAGCACTCCCACATTGTCAACGGGCATGTGCCGGTGGAATTAAAGAAGGGAGAATCGCCGGTGAAGTGCGGCGGCAAGCTGCTGATCATCGACGGTGGTTTTTCCAAGGCTTATCAGGATAAGACCGGGATCGCAGGGTATACGCTGGTGGTAAATTCCCACGGCATGCGTCTTGTAGCGCATGAACCCTTTGAATCGACAGAGGCGGCAATCCTGCATGAATCGGATATTTTTTCCGACTCGATTATCATCGAGACGAAGAGTACCAGACAGAAGATTTCCGACACGGATATCGGAACCGAACTGCGGGAGAGCATCCATCAGCTTGAGGAGCTTTTGCAGGCGTACCGGGACGGTATCATCAACGAAAGAGAAGTATAAAAAACAGGGTGTACGCTATGTGCACCCTGTTTTGCTGTTGCAGCGGCCATAGAAAGTGTATCTGCACTAACGGGCTCTGGCTGACGTGTTGTTGGAAGTGTTGTTTGTACCGGTTCCGGTGATGTCGTCGACGACATCCTCTACGCCGTTTGCTGCGTCATCCACGATATTAGCCGCGGTGTTTCCTACGTCGCCGATCGCGTCTCCGGTGTCATCAAGAAGGGAATTGTCATCGTCATAGTCCCCGGATGTCACATCGTTTACATTCTCGTCGGAATCCAGCATACTGTCGTTGTCGCTGATACCGGTGGTATTGTCGGCAGCGTCGGTCATCGTATTGTTCATATTATCGGTGGCGCCGTTTACGTCGTTTGCGGTTCCGGTGGTGCCGGTAGTACCGGTTGTCTCGTTCGTGGTTCCGGCAGCCGAGTTGCTGTTCTGACCGGAACCGGCTGCGTTATTTTTATTGCCGCAGGCAGTCAGTGCGCACATGGTAAGGACCGCGAGGGCAACAACCAGCAGGATTTTTCCTTTTTTCATAATTTTCACTCCTTTATGATATGATAATAGTCACAGAGAAACAGAATGTTTGATAAACTTCCTGTTCTTATGTTATTATGGCTTTTAGAAAATTTATTATTCGAAAACAAAAAGAAAAACGAAAACGATAAGAAAAAGGAATGGCGAAGGAATGGAATTCAGACCGTGTATCGATATCCACAATGGGAGCGTGAAGCAGATCGTAGGGAGCAGTCTGCGGGATCTGGGAGATCAGGCGCAGGAAAATTTCGTCGCAGAGCAGGATGCGGCCTTTTATGCGAAACTTTATCAGAAATTACAGATCCGGAACGGACATATCATTTTGCTGAACGCGGCGGATTCCCCGTATTATCAGGCGACGAAGGAGCAGGCGATAAAGGCGCTCAGAGCGTATCCGGGCGGTCTGCAGGTGGGGGGCGGCATCTGCCCGGACAATGCCGGAGAGTTCCTGGATGCGGGGGCAAGTCATGTGATTGTGACCTCGTATGTGTTCCGGGATGGCAGGATCGAATATGAGAATCTGGAAAAGATGGTGAAAGCCGTCGGCAGGGAACACCTGGTGCTGGATGTCAGCGCGCGATCCCGCGACGGAAGATATGACATTGTGACGGACCGCTGGCAGAAATTTACGCAGGTGAGTCTTTCGGAGCGCGTTCTTGATGAGCTGTCCCGGTATTGCGATGAATTTCTCGTGCACGCGGTCGATGTGGAGGGCAAGGCGAACGGGATCGAAAAACCGCTTGCCAGACTGCTGGGAGACTGGGGAAAGCTGCCGGTCACCTATGCGGGCGGCGTGCACAGCTTCCAGGATCTGCAGGAACTCAAGGAGCTTGGAAAGGACAGGGTGAATGTGACGATCGGAAGCGCCCTTGACCTTTTCGGAGGGCATATGAAACTGGAAGAGGTGCTCGCCTGGACGAGGGCAAAAAAAGAACCTGTCAACTGACAGGTTCTTCTTCTAATCCGTTATGACAATACTGCAAATTCTAAATAAAAATAATTATTTTATATTTAAGAACAGGCACATCGTAATACCGATTATGATGTTATAGGGCGAATGCTCCTTATAACTTTGTTACATTTACGGCCTGAGGTCCTTTTTCGCCATTTACTACTTCGTACTCAACAGCTGCGCCCTCTTCGAGAGACTTGAAGCCTTCCATGTTAAGTCCTGAGTAATGAACGAAAACATCGTTACCCTGCTCATCAGAGATGAAGCCGTAACCTTTTTGGTTGTTGAACCACTTAACTGTACCTTTGTTCATCGTAATTACCTCCAAAAAATTTAAAAAAGTACGTCGACTCAACCGACACCCCTAGAATAGCATATGTGTTTCGAAAAGTAAAGTATGTTTCTTGGGAATTTACCGGAATTTACCGTATTTTGGATTTCAAGTTGTGCATTTGCAGGGTTCTATGGTAAAATGATAACAATCATTCATTTTGGAGGTAGTTTTTCAGTGGACGATAAGGAAAATAAGAAGCAAAAGAGACAGAGAAAGTTTAATTATACTCTGATGCTTTTCGTGGATTCCAAAGAAGGTCACATCAGACAGATGGGGATCGGACCGCAGGTGATCGAGTCGATCGCGGTCATCGGTCTGGCGATCCTGATCATTCTCTCCTTTGTCTGTGGGAACAGAGGAAGGCAGATCGAGACGCTGACACAGAAGAATAACGAACAGACGGAGCAGATCGCGAAGCTGGAAGAGGAGAAAGCGGATCTGATCGCTTTGCGCGAAGAGCTGACCGAGAAGGTGACGATATTGAGCGATACCATCAACCAGAAGGTAGAGGCGGAGGAAGCGCTTGAGGAAGCGACTGCGCAGGCGCATATGCCGATGGGATTCCCGATGTCATCCTCGGCGTCCCTGGCTGAGGCGGATGGGGAAGATAAGCTGGTCAAACTCAGCGGTTCCGAGGGAAGCAGCGTGATCGCATCCGGAGACGGAACGGTCGTGGTGGTTGCGACAGACAGCCAGTATGCCAATATCATCAAGATCGATCATGGAAACGGCTATATCAGCATTTACCGAAACGACGGAGATCCGATGGTCAAGGAAGGGGACGAAGTGGTCAGAGGCGCCATTTTGTACGTGCTCGGCGAGGACAATACGGAACTGGGCTATCAGATCACCTACGACGAGAAATACATTGATCCGATGGAACTGATCAATATTGACGGCTGATGCCTAAAGAAAAAGAGCGCCTTATTTGTTAAGGCGCTCAAATACCATTTCATAACCGTCGTTGCCGTAGTTGAGAGAGCGGTTCACACGGCTGATCGTCGCCGTGGAAGCGCCGGTCTTTTCGGCAATCTCCAGATAGGTCTTGTGATTCTTCAGCATGGCAGCCACTTCAAAGCGCTGCGACAGGGACAAGAGCTCATTCACGGTACAAAGATCTTCAAAGAAATCGTAACATTCTTCTTTGCTCTGCAGACTCAGAATGGCATCGAAGAGCTGGTCGACGGCCTCTGATTTAATCTTTTTATTCATTTCAGAAAACCTCCTTGCACTGCCTGAGAGGGACAGTGATTACTTTCACACGTTAAAACTTTACAAGCATCATGTAAAATATAGCACACCTGTATGTGTTTGTAAACTCATAATATACCGCATGGAAAGAGGTGCGATTTAGAAAAAAGTCAATGTGAAGGTCTTGTTATGTAGTACCAAAAACTATATAATATATCTGAAAAAATTACGTTGCGGACGTTTTTTCTAAGGTATGAAGAGAGGGAAAACAATGACGATTGATACGAAAGATTTATTAAACAGCATATTGGAAAGCCTTGGAAGGATTGACTATATAAAGACAGCGGATATTCCCGATATAGCACTCTATATGGATCAGGTGACCACGTTCATGGACACACATCTGAAAAATACGACCAGAAATCAGGACACGGACAAGATCCTGACAAAGACGATGATCAATAATTATGCAAAGAATGATCTGCTTCCGCCTCCGATCAAGAAAAAGTATTCCAAAGAGCATGTGTTATTGCTGATTTTTATTTACTATTTCAAGAATATTCTTTCCATCAATGATATCCAGACTCTGCTCACACCGATCGCGCAGAAATATTTCAAGTCCATGACCGAGAAAGATATGACTTATATTTATAATGAAGTTTTCAGCATGGAAAAGGAACAGATTGAATCCCTGAAAAAAGACCTGCTGCGCAAATACAAAACAGCACAGGATACTTTCGAAGACGCAGATAAAGAAGATCAGGCGAATCTGAAAA
>OIZL01001785.1_pt1 | contig 10892 bp, 6 predicted proteins | sample 1588541 | NCBI WGS metagenome assembly OIZL01 (sample SAMN03283285) | human gut metagenome | biome: human-associated habitat; material: feces | host: Homo sapiens | place: Peru | collected 2012 | reverse complement strand
AAAAGATTCGAATTTTTTAAAATCTATGGGTATAGATAAAGGAAATCTACTAAAAAATTTTGTATCTGATGTTAATACAGGACTTGATAGTGTAAAAGGGCTAAAACTTGCGCCAAAAGACGTTTTAGGATTTGATGCTTCCAAATATGAACTCGAAGATATCGATGATTTAAGTGCGTATGCATTAGATTTTATTAGATATAATGATCAAATTGTCACATCCGCTCAAAACACAAAAAAAGAGTTGGAGTCTGCAAATAAATCGACACAAAATTCAATAGGTACCGGCGTCCCCATTGATCCTTTTATTCTTGATGCAAATACAAAGAAAATCATTCAATCTATTGGTGAAGTTAGTGCCGCAATGGATGATTTAGAGAGTAAGTCCAAAAATTTCTCGGATAATCTTACAGTTGAAGTCGATAAACATGTTAGCAATATTGAAGAAAAGGTAAAACAACTGAAAGCATTAGTTGACGTTTTGCCTAATGGACAGAAGAATATTCCTGAAGATTCCAAAGGGACAGTAGAACCAAAAGATGCTGCATCTGGAACTGAAAATGGCTTATCTTCTGTTTCTATTCAGGGTAAGGTTGTTATAACTGATGCTGACATATCTGTTGATGTCAAAGATCCAGTTCAAATTCCTGGTGTTGTCGTAGTTGATTCTGATGGCGTTCAATTTGGCAATACAGAAGAATTGCAAAAAAATGTTGATTCAATTACATCTGCAAAAAAAGCATTACAAAGTGTCGTTAATAAAACCGAGAGCTATGTATCGGAAATAGCTGAACTCGGTCCAGCATTTCAGTATGTAGCGCAGGAAGTCGATAATTTAAGTCATTCACTAGAGAATCAAATTGCTGATTTTACTCGCATTTCTGAACTGACAAATAATTATCTCGATAAATCTGATTCTATTAAAATCGACACCTCTACTGTCGCGGTCACTGGTGAACCGGCCGCAATTGATGGTAAAGTTGTTTTGAGTGCTGATGATATTGTCGCACCCGAAACACCGGTAGATATCAAAGGCCATGTTACTCTTGAGGCCGCAGATATAACTCCTCCGAAGATCCCGGTTGAAGTTAAAGGTAAAATTGTCACAACGACTACTGATACCGAGACGAAAGGCAAAAAGAAGAAATCGCAAGACGACATTGAAAAGCAAGAGCTTATTGAGTTGAAAGGTCACATCAAACTTGAAGACAAAGATGTTGAGCGACCTGATCCAATAGTGATGAATGGCAAAGTAACTGTCACAAAAGACAACATCAAGTTACCAGAAGGCGGTATTGATGTTAAGGGTAATCTGATTCTAAAAAACGCTGAAATTGCTAATGCTATTCGAGATGCATCCGAAAAAGCTTCTAACCCCAAAGATACTACTAAAACAGCTTCTACTAATAGAAAATCTTCTACATCTCGCCGTGGTTTGATTAGTGACTTAACAGCAGTCAATAAAAAAATCGCTGAGACAAAGAATATGCTCGATGATGTTTCTGAAGATGAAGTCGGCACCATCCAAAAGCGTCTTGAAAATTTAAGAGCAAATCGTGATGAAATCGTAAAGCTGTTAAACGACACAAATACAGATAGCGACAAATGGTATGTTGATCGAAAATTCCGATATGCTAATAAAGAAGTAGACTATACTCGACTGCGTCATACAGATTCTAAGAGTATAAAGGAACGTCAAGAAAATATTCAAGCTGCTCAAAATGAAAGAGATAAATACAATAACGAAAAGCTTTCTGCTTATCGCGCATATAGAAGTGAGCAAAATACATACAAGTTAAAGAAAGCACGTCTTGGAGAAGATGAAAATTCTGATGAAGCAATAGCTGTAAAAAATGCGCTTGATGAATTAGATGAGAAGAAAAATGCAACTTTAAATTCGATGAAATTAACGATCCAAGAATATACAGGTTTAATGGATCAAATGGGGAAAGAAGATGCTGAAGTCGAAGAAAAAGTCAATCGCCAGATCTCCATTATAAAGGCCCATGAAAGTAATAAAAACAAAGTTGCACAAACTACTCGTGGCAAAAAGATCACTGATCAGTTGACAGAAGCACAAAAGACTTACGGTACTGTTGAAGAAGCTAATGCAGCCAATAAAACCCCTACCGCTATTCAAGAAGCTCTTCATGTACAACAACAGCTTGTTGATGAAATTGCAAAAGCCACTGCTGGCACAGAAGAATATAATAATGCGGTTAAAGTAGCAGAAGATAATTGGAAGAATGTTATGATTGCTATAAATTCTTCTAAAAAAGTAGAAAACGATCTTGTTTCAGCAGTTGATGTTATTCGTAAGAGATTTGCTTTACTTAAAGAAGAGGTCTCTCAGAGTTCCAATGACGAGTTAAAAGACGAGATCACAAAAATCGAAAAACAAGCCGCAGAACTTGCCTCTAAGAACCCGGCCGAATATGATAATTATGCAAGTGATCTTTTGGCTTTGAAGCAAAACACTTATTCTGTTCAAGCAAAACATGCCCTGTGGCGCAAAGGCTATAAGGGACTTGAGAAGAAAGGCAATAAAATTGCTCAAGGTGTTGAAATTGCACGACAGATGCAACAAGATGGCAGTCTTAAGGATGTTGATTTTAAAAACATTGATGAACTGATTGCAAAACTCAATAAACTTCCTGCTCAAACCGATGAATATGCTAAGACTCTGGAAGAAATCGTTCCCCTTTAGGAGAAAATAAAGATAAAGGTTGATGCTGTAAACGACGCTGAAAATAAAGCTATAAAACAAGCCAGTGCTCGAATTGCAGGAGCATCCGCAGTGAACAAGGCTATGAACTCCAATCAGTCTTTGATTGGAAAAGTAAAAAACAATAACGGAACAGATAAAAACTTTTATTCTCAATTAAAAGAAAAACAAGACAAGTTAAGCAACTTACTTACCAGTGTCGATGAAGGAACCGATCCTGTACAAGCTGCAAAAACATGGGCTACAAGTAACTTAACAAAAACAGCAGCTAGTGATATCAATTCTATCACTGATGCACTAAATGCGCTTAATAACGAATATAGTGAAGCAACGCAAGAAGCCCAAAAATTTAATGCAGCTACTTCGCAGGAGCGTTCGTTTAATAAAGCGTCTACCGAAGTTGCAAATTTGAAATCAATGATCCATGATTACCTTGATGCAAATAAAAAACTTCAAGGCACAGGCACAGGAAAAGGATTTTATGAGCTATTAAATGCTTTGAATAGCAGTGATGCGCCTGCACGAATTAGCGAACTAAAAAAGAGGTATGCTGAACTTCGTGCCGAGTCAAAACAACTTGGGCTTGAAACAGAAACCTTGGTTGATAAGTTTGAAAAGCTTTTTGGCCAGCATCTGAGCACTATGATTACCATGGCCGCTCTACACAAGATGCAAGACGCTCTGCGGATCGTATATCAGAATGTAGTTAAAATCGATACAGCTGTTACAGAATTGCGCAAAGTCAGTGAATACGCCGGCAAATCTCTTGAAGAGTATATGGGCCGCGCGTCTGAGCAAGCACAAAAGCTTGGTGTTTCGATTAGTGATTATATCAATTCAACCGCAGATTGGAAGCGGCTTGGCTATTTTGATGAAGACGCCGAGAATATGGCTACCTACTCTACCCTGCTCAAAAACGTGGGAGACGGAATTGATGATGTTAACACCTCGTCTTCGTATCTGATTTCGACATTGCAAGGCTTTGGTTTACTTGCTGATCAGGCAGAGGACGTTGTTAATAAAATTGACGCTGTAGCAAATACGCAACCTGTTACCGCAAAAGACCTTGGTGAAATCTTGACTCGCAGTTCTGCTGCTATGTCATCCGCTAATAATACGCTGGAAGAAACTATTGCGCTTGGTACTGCTGCAAACGCAGTTATCCAAGATGCAGATACGGTCGGTACAACTTTAAAAAGTCTTTCTATGTATCTCCGTGCTGCTAAAAGTGACGCAGAGAATGCAGGTATTGAAGTTGACGGTATGGCTAATTCTGTGTCTGAGCTCCGTAGCGAACTGAAATCTCTGACTGGCGTTGACATCATGTTGGATAGCAAAAATTTCAAGAGTACATATCAAATCATGAAAGAGTTGTCTCAAGTATGGAGTAGTCTGTCCGATGTAACGCAGGCAAACGTCACTGAAATGATTGGCGGGAAGAGAAACGCAAATGCAGTTAGTGCTATTCTAAACAATTTTGACGTTGCTGAATCTTCCATGGAATCTGCTGCAAACAGCGCGAATGTCGCATGGGCTGAGAATGACGAGTGGCTTAATTCTATTCAGGGACGCTTAAATCAACTTGATGCATCTTTCCAAGCTCTTTCTACCGATGTACTTGACTCTGATCTGGTCAAGACTGTCGTATCTCTCGCAACTGGACTTACAAAAGCCGCAGATGCAATGATTAAATTTACTGGCGCTATTCCAATGGGCGCTGGTATCGCAACCTTTATAACTCAGCTGGGTAAACCCAAAATGACGGGTTTCACGATTGTGCCCAGCAATACTCCGGGTGGTGACACGGAACAAGCACGCTGTATCATTTATTGGCGCAGCGCAGCGAGGGAGTATTTAGTAAAACCGACGAACATGGCAGCGTAAGCTGTGGCGAGTTTGGGTAATTCTCGTCCGGGAACCGAAAGGAATCCGCAGGCAAGCTCTGCATGCGCCTACATTATTATAATAGGCACTGCCAGAGACGCTTCAGAGAGCATAATGTCGGGGTGGATCTTTTATGTGTTGTTTCCACGATTTTGTTGACATCAACAAAATCGCTCGTAACAATACTATAGGTTCACTATGGGGTGCTCCAAATCAGTTATCGCAAGATGGCAAAAATTATAGGTGGTCTCTCCCCTGCCGTCAAAAGTGGAGAAAGTAAAACCATGGTATACGCCATGGCGTTGACAGAAGTATTGTTATATGATAGTATCAGGAGGAAAATATGGACGAAGAAATGCGAAAGCTCTGCGAAAGAGTTTGCATTGAATACTGTGAAAGCGGGATTATATCAGAAGATCTCTACAAAACATTTATGAAGAAACACAGCAACCTTCGTTATCCGGATATGGAAAAAGCCGACGCCTTTATGCGTGATTTCATTGATCGGTATATTAAAGAGCATGATCTTTCTTGGCGATGTAACCGGTATCTTTATGGGGAAGCTTATGGATTTAAGATTTTTACTGAGATTGATGAGCTTCCAAAAAAAGTACAAATTCTTTCTGTATTTTAAAGTCATTTAATCGGAGGGGCAAAAATGTCTGACGTTATAGCTTTTACAATCAAATATGATAAAGTTGTAGATCAATTGATTTTTCCATGTGTTCTTGCACATAATGGGATTATATTAAAAGCTAACGCATTAATCGACACTGGTGCTATGGCGAGTTATATTTCGAGTGACTTATCTATGATTTTAAATCCAGTGAAGACAGGACAAGAAACGAAAGTTGTTACCACTCGGTTTGATGGTATTTATCCTATTGTAATGGTGGAATATCTTGGTGTACCTAAAAACACTATTTTCGACAAATGCAAATTTATAGTCAAACCTTTTGCTTCAGACAATTTTAATCTTATTCTTGGTATGGATTTTCTTAATAAGGGAGATTTTGCAATTAGTCGAATTAACAATCGTACAACAGTTACAATTCGTCGTCCATCTATATCTGCTATAGAATGTCAGAATATAGTTGATGAGAAAGATATTCCGCAATTGATAAAAATGATGCGTAATCTTCCAATTAATACCATTCGCATTGACAACTAGAATGGTTCTGGTTATAATAAAAGTACAATCGCGTATCAAAAATATACGGAGGTATTATATTATGCCAAGACCCAAAGGAAGCAAGAATAAAGCAAAGGTTCTCGACGGCGTCGATTACGCAGCACAGATCGCTGAGAAAAATACTGCCGCAGAATCTATCGCTGAAGAAATCGCAGCACTCGGCACGAATATTGCCGCGCTGAATGCTGAAAGAAAAGCAAAAGAAGCAGAGTTGAAAAAACTCAACAAAGAGATTGTAAAGCTTGAAAAGAAAAAGGCTGATGCTGATGAAAAGGTTGCGGCAGAGCTAAACCGCAAAAAGGCAGAGGATATTGTTGCCAACGCACTGGCCAGCGGTATGACTGCTGAAGAGATCGCCGAACTTCTGAAGTAACTGCTGTGCAGCCATCATAATGAACAAGCCCGACTTCCCTAACGCTGGGAGGCCGGGCTTTTGAATTTGCGTTGCTTTTTACAACAGCCTGTGATACACTCTTGTAAAAGGAGTGTTAAATCATGGAAGAACATCAAGTAAATCAACCATCTCAATCAGATCAGGAGCAAGAAGAGCAAAAGAAGATGATTCCTCTTGAAAAGGCAACTGCTTATATAAGCTGGATTAAAGAGAAGCTTGAACTCGATGATCTTGCTGAGTCTGTAAAAGACATGGCTGTGTATCGCGGGCAAGTTTATTGGTGTAAATTTGGCATGGGTGTTGGCTATGAAATTCAAAAGCGTCGTCCTGCTGTGATTCTTCAATGTAATTTGACGAACAAGTGGAATGGTAACACAATCGTAGTCCCCATTACACACAATACTTCAACAAGAATTTCGATGGTAGAAATTGCGCCGAGATATGGTGAAAATGGAACTATTATTTTAGATGGACACGCTGATGCTACTCAGGTAACAAGAATCAGCAAGGCCAGAGTTGGAGATTACATTTGCGATTTAAAATCGGAAGAATTAAAACTCATTGATGCAGCTGTTGCTAGAGAACTTGATTTGATGCGTCATTATGTTGATATTAAGAAAAAGCTCGTTGATAAGACAAATTATGCCGAAAGAGTTGTTAAAGAAAGAAATGAAGCGCAAGATGAGATAAGAGAAATCAGGATCACTCTTGGGTTATCTGATGCTGACGATTTGGTTTCTTATGTAAAAACATTAAGGGAAAGTCTTGACAAAAAAGAAGATTGAGCATATAATATTTGTAACAGAAGACCCTTTCTCGGATAGATTGGGTATGGCCATTAGTAGACAGAAGAGGCTTCCTCGGATAGGTTGCCTAAAGAAAAGCCCGTATGAGTGTAATGCTTGTACGGGCTTTGTTATTTTATATCACTTCCCCATTCGATTCGTTCGTGTGGGATTTATTTTTGTAACGTTGGCTTAGAAATTTGAATTGCAATTGTTACAATGCCACTGCTTCCCCAATTTAGACGAAGCTGCGCCCACAAGGGACACAGACACGGCGCGGCTCATAGTGCTGATCTTTTCGGTGTTTGTGGATTTGCAGTAGGGACAGACGACGCGCTTGCCGCTGGCGAGATCTTGCTGTTCTTGAATTTTGGCTTGCATCTTTCGCATATCATGGGCGATCTGAAGATTCTTTTGTTCTTGTTCCCACTGTTTGCGTTCGCGCTCAAGAATACCGGGGTCTGCTTGTTCGCGAAGATAATTAGAATACCAAGAAAGGAAACTCCCATTAAAAGAGCTATAAATTTTATCTATATTGTTTTTTATAGCCGCGACACTCGATTTATTCCAATTTTCTGTTTGCTCTTTTATGATTTTTTTATAGTCATCATTGAATTCAGGATTTTGTTTCAAAAACTGATCAACTACATATGCACAAAGAACTGAGCGATAAAATTTATTATCATCAAACCCAGTCCCTATACCCCATGGATCATTAAGAAGTGGATCTTCTTTTAAATATTCATATTCAGGATGTTTATTGTATATTCTTTTCCCTTCTCTTATAAAAGCTCCTTTTGTATAATTCCCAAAAAAGTTTTGAGCCGTTCCATTTGATATATCGATATCCGATTTCATATCACCAAATTTCATAATTCTCACCTCATTGACAAATAATCTTTACTGACCATTTAGATTATTATACAATTTGACAATCAACAAGTCAATGGTTGAAATCGGAAAGACGTTTGATGGGACTATTGAGGGAGCCATTTCAGCAACAAGCAAACTGAACGGAATTTGGGCTCCTCTTCAGAAGTTTATGACGTTTGGCGATTTTGGTTCAGGAATCTCAAAGAAAGTTGATGGGACAAAATTTGAAGGCAATAAAGATGGTACGAATATTCAAAATTACGTATCTCAAATTGCAGGGCTTGATAAAGCACAGCAAAACGCGATTGTTAGTGCTACTAGTTTTGATAAAAGTTTAGGTGGCGTTGATGATATAGTTCGAGACCTAATTGCAGATGTTGCAAACTTCACTCGTATCAACTCTCGCACCTTTGAATCTGTTTTGAAAAACTGGGACAGTGAGAAGATCCTTCCTGATGATATTTCAAATCTCATGGCTGCCGGTGGCATGAAGAACGGTGTCAACTATGCTCTGCCAGAGACCGATAAGGCTGTTGATGGCCTTGAAACGTATATCAATACAATCGCAAAAGCAGATGAGCAAAACCGTCTATACAATGCTGGCATCATTGAAATGAATGGAACCACCTATGTTTTGACTCAGAAATTCAAGCAGCTGGCCGGTATTGAGGAAGCCGAAGGTGTTGTTAAGACCGTTCTGACCGTCAAACAAGAAGCATTAAACATCGCTATGGCTCTTGGTAAGCAGCTGATGGCATCTCTTATCGTTTTTGGTATTTCGCTTGCAGCCACTAAGCTTATTGAGTGGATTTCTAATCTTAAAACTCGCTCTGAAGAACTAATCGATACGATGAATTCTTCTCACGATGCTGCAGAACAAGCAAAACAAGACGTTGAGGATATTCAGTCCAAGATTGACGAGTTAAACAAATCTCTGAAGGATGCGGGCGTTGATAAAATCGAAGACATTGTTGACCCTGCCGAGCGCGAGCGGTTACAAGCCATCAACGATATGTTGCAGACCCAGCTCGAACTCAAGAAGCAGCTGGAGAAGGACGCGAACGATAAAGCGAACGCAGATACTAGCGCTGCTGTGAATGATAAAACTGAAAAAAGCATTTATGATTTTGAAGAGAAGCACGATTGGACTGGCGACTATACTACAGGGAAAGATATTACAAAAACAGAATCTCTCCAAGAACATACCACCGCACTCAACGAGCTGATTGATAAACGCCGCGAACTGGCAACTGCCGGCAAAGAAGACACTCAGGAGTATAAAGACAACGATGCTGCAATTACATCCGAAACCGAGAAGGTTGAAGAGCTCTCCTCTGCTGTTTCCGAACAGATGAACGGTTATGAGACAGACGCCGACAGTTTCGCCCAGTACAAGGACGAATATGTTGCCGGCACGAACGCCATGACCGCAGCCACTAAAGCTCTGGCGAATGCACAAGGCGATACTACTGTCGATACCACTAATCTCGATATTTTCTCTGAAAAAGTTCGCCAAATCAAAAATGACATCGATAATGGTGATTTTCAGCAAAGTGATTGGAAGATGTTTAACGGTCTCGATGCGTTTAGCGGGATGACTGGCGAGTCTATCACCAATATCGATAAAGATACTGCCAATCAAACTGATGCTGAAAAAGCCGCTCTCGAAAAACTACATCAGGTTGCCGATGATAACAAAATTTCTTTCGAAAATCTAATTGGCGTTTTTGAAACATTCGGTATCATTCAGACAAGTAACGCTTCTGCGGCAGATAACTATGCAGAACAACTTGAAAAGACTATGGGCATTATTGACGATATCCAGTCTGCCTATAAGACTTGCTCTACTGCTGTCGAAGAGTATAACAAGTATGGATATATGAGTGTTGATTCATTGCAGTCGTTGTTACAGATGGACGATGAATACCTCAATACCCTTGAACTTGTGAACGGAAAACTTCAGGTCAACCAGAGCGCTTATGCCGATCTTTTGGCCACTCAATATGCAGAAGCTCAAATGGAGGCCATTTCTCAAGCAATATCGGAGCTAAATGCGATTGCAAAGGGAGATGCCGCAGAAAAAGCAGAGACATTCACAGAAGCAACTGAAGACGAAAAGAACAAACTTGAAGCTCTTGCTCCTGCATTAAAAAATGCCACAATTGGGACTGGAGAACTGGCTGGTGCCCTTGCTGCTGCCCGATCCGCTGAAAATGGAGACAATACAGAAGAGATAGAAGCAAAAATCTCGTCTGTTATGGATGCATTAAACACTCGTCTTTCTCTAATCAGTACAAACATGCAGAGCGCTATGAATAGTGCGAATGGCCTTAAAACCCAATTAAGTGGTTTCGGTGATTCGGCCAATAAATCTGCTAATAATTCAGCTAAAGCCTCTCAAACGTTCCTTGATGCATGGTCTACGGTTACTTCTGCGATGAAAGAATTCAATGAACAGGGCTATCTCACGATGAAAACTGTTCAGAGCCTGACCGACCTTGAGGATAAATATTCTTCGGTGCTTCAGAAGAACGATACAACGGGAAAACTTGAAATTCAAACTTCTAAATTTCAAGAATTGATGGAAGCGGAAATTGAAGAAGCAAAAATCAAAGGTGATAATGCGAGCGTAACTCAGTACAATAAGATTCTTGAGTGGACAAACCGTAACATTAAGGATCAGACCATGTCCTACTGGGATCTGGTTGCGGCGATTGAAGGTTATTCTTCTGCTCTGTCTGAGGCTAAGGAAATCACAGATGGATTCAAGAGTGCATGGGACAACGGCAAGACTGTCAAACAAAAAACAGAGAAAAGCCGCACTGGCGCACTTGACTATGAAGGCACTGAAGCTCAATCTTCCGCTTTGCAAGACCTGCTGAAATACAGTGAATACGACCCAACTTTGATTGAAAAAGCCTACAACAAAGAAACTGGCAAAATTGATCTAAGTGGTGACACGCTGAAAACGGCGGTTGTTGCATCTTTGCGTGAACAGGCTAAAGCCGCGCGTACTGAAGGTGGTGCTGCTGCTAAGGC
>OIZL01001784.1_pt1 | contig 10895 bp, 23 predicted proteins | sample 1588541 | NCBI WGS metagenome assembly OIZL01 (sample SAMN03283285) | human gut metagenome | biome: human-associated habitat; material: feces | host: Homo sapiens | place: Peru | collected 2012 | reverse complement strand
AAAAAAGCGAGTGTCCTCACAGCTTTTCAAATGCTGTAAGAACACTCGCCATGGTCGGAGTGGCGGGACTTGAACCCGCGGCCTCTTGGTCCCGAACCAAGCGCGATACCAAACTTCGCCACACCCCGAAAGCATGGATATTATACGCGCTGATTTCGCGTTTGTCAAGACAAAAAGTATAATTTGCGAAAAACTCCATAAATTACAAGTGGGGTGATGCTTGTGCTGCGCTTTTTTCGGCGAAAACTGGTGCTGATTCTTTCGTTGGCCGCGCTGGTGCTGTTTCTGAAATACAACTATCCCGATCTCGGCAGGCGGATCGGCGGCTATATTTCCGGCCTGTGCAGCGAGCGTACGCGGCAGGCGTTTTCGACGATGATCAGGCGGCTGCCGGAGGACGGCTTGGAGGCGGTGGAGGTCTTTTATGAGCAGACGTTCAAAAATCGTTCTTGAGCCGGGCTTTTTCGCCATGCTCTGCGCTTATTTTTACTTCGACCCGGCGGAAACGTTCGCGCCGTTTTGCTTTTCCGTCCTGCTGCATGAGGCCGGGCATCTGCTCTGCCTGCGCTGCTTCGGCGCGAAGGTGCATCAGCTTCGCCTGTCGTGCTGCGGCGCGGTGATCTGTACGGACGTTCTGCCCTACGGGCAGGAGCTTGCGGCGGCGGCAAGCGGACCGGCGGTGAATCTTGCACTGTTTTTTCTGTGTATGCGCGGCCATCCGCTAACGGCGCTGGTGAATCTGTGCCTTTTTACATACAATATGCTGCCGATTTATCCACTGGACGGCGGACGGATGCTGCGGGCAGCGCTGCATCTGCTGCTGCACGACGATACGGCTGCGGCAGCGGAGCGATGGGTCGTCCGGAGCTTTCTGGCCATGCTCGGCGGAGCGGCGCTCTATTGCGTCTGCATTTTGCATCTCGGTCTGTGGCCGGTCGTCGTTTTTGGCCTTCTGCTGATAAAAATCGCCGGAGCCGTGCTGCCCGGAGAAAGTTTTTCCCGATTTTCGGTTGACAAATCACGCCCCGTGTGCTAATATTATCTGGCTACATTCGGAGAGATGTCCGAGCGGTTTAAGGAGCTGGTCTTGAAAACCAGTGACGCAGCAATGCGCCGTGGGTTCGAATCCCACTCTCTCCGCCATTCTTTCCCTCATATCGCCAAGCACGATTCGGAGTGATACCCAAGAGGCCGAAGGGGCTCCCCTGCTAAGGGAGTAGGCGTCTAAAAAGCGCGCGAGAGTTCGAATCTCTCTCACTCCGCCAAAATGGAAAGCCTTGAAACATCAGAGTTTCAAGGCTTTTCCTTTGTTTTCAAGGGTTTCCGCGGGTTTTGCGTGTTACAAAATTGAACATTTCTTTTCGCTTATAAGCAAAAAATAGCGGTTCTGGGAAAGATTTTGCTTACAGGAATGCTTACGAGAGCAGTCACTTGTCATTGCTGTTATAGAATTCCCACATCTTTGTCTTATAACGTTCTATGTCGGCGCGGGCGACATGGGTATAAATTTCGTCCATGACCCTATCGTTTGCCCAGCCGCCGATCTCGCGCGATATTTCTTTCGGAACGCCTAGGTGGGCAGAGAGAGAGGCGAAGCTATGGCGGAGCTGGTGGACAGTGACGCGCTTGACCCCCGCTTTTGCACAGATGCGCTCCACCGCGCGGCGCAGCGTCATTTGATGAACCTCCAGCAGTTTCCCCTCCGGTCGCCAATCGCGCCGGATTGCCGCGCGAAGCTCCGGGATCATCAGAGGGACTTGCCGGTCGGAATCCTCAGTTTTATGCTCCTCCTGTTCCACCCACTGATTATTTTCATCCATGACACGGGTTCCGGTCGTTTGGATGAAATCCGCGTCCGGCTGGATGTTTTCCCAGCGGAGCGCATCGATTTCCGCGATGCGCATCGACATCAAGGCAAGCAGCATCGGGACGCAGAGAGGATCGTCCTTCGCTGCGGCGACGAATTTGGTGATCTCGTCCGGTTCGAGCCAAGTATACTTCTTTTTCTTCTTTGTCCGCTTCTCCGTTGAGAGCTTTTCGTCAATATGCACACCGTTTTTGTCGAGGACTGTTTTGATCAGCCCCCAAGCGTTCTTGACGGTTTTCTTGGAATACTGCCGCAGCGCGTTATTGATCTCCTGCTCCCAATCGTAGGCCGCAAGGTCGCACACCCTCTTCCCCATCACGGCGGGAAATCGATTTTTCTGAATAGAGCGGTACGAACGCACTGTCGCCGGAGAGGTTTCCGGTGACAGCTTTTCTATATATGCGTCGATTGCCTGCGTCAGGGTCAGGTCGGATTTTTTGATGGGCTGGGCGGCGGTCTGGGCTTCGCCTTTGGCAATTGCCGCGCGGCGCTTGCATTCCTTTGCGGTATCGGCTGTCACGACGAGGGACTGACCTTGGATGCGGAGCTGGATGCGCCATGTGCCGTCTTTGTTTTGTTTCGGTTCCGGGATGTGCATGTGGGCACCTCGATTATCTGGAGATATGCGCGGCGGCGGAGACTGGGCCTTCCATCTGCTGGCGGAACCAGCCGACGCTTGGAGACAGCGCGTCGCAAAGCAGAATGCCGAGAATGAGCAGCATCAGCACGCCGCAGGCAACCGCCATGATGCGCAGCCATTGGGTTTTCTCCTTGAGCCGCCGCTCATAGTGGACCGCCATGACGCGCAGCCGCTCCTTATAGAAGTCGGCAAGCTGATCCGGCGGCGCGTCGTCCGGTGCGTCGCCCTCGATGGTGTAGCCGACGGCCTCGGCGATTGCATTGACCGTCAGCATGGTCACCGTCTGGGTCGGGTCTTGCCGGAAGAAGCGCTCGACCGTTCCGCGGGAAAGTCCGGAGACCTCCACGATCTGCCGGTTCGTCATGCCGGTTTCGTTTCTTTTCTGGATGATTCCGTCAATGATGCTTTCCGTTTTCAATTTGCAGCCCCTCTTTTTCCGTTTGATTTTTCATTGCGCAAAAAGCGCAAGCAATTTTCAACGATGAGAAAGAGATGGCGGGAAACGCAATCAATAAGCATTGACGTTTCCCGCCCACGGTGTTACGTTTAATCTGTGACCGCGCTACGATGGTACAAGGAGGTAACACCATGCAGAACATTCAAATCTTTGCCGAAAACGGCAAGGTGAAAATCTACGTGGACGGCGTTCTTCTTTCCGGGGTGCGCAGCTTCTCCGTCCGCTACGTTCAGGGCGAGCCGGTGCAGGTGGACATTGCTGCCGAGGCCGGAGCGGAAAAGCAGCCGCCGCGCATCCTGCACTGATATAATCAGAGTGCCGCCCACCGGCGAGAAAAGGAAAAGAGGAGAATCAGATGACAAGCACCGAAGAATTCGCCCAGCGCATCACCTTATTGACGCCCTGCGAACTGTCCGCGCTCATCGACCGTCTGTCAGCCCTCGCAGCTGCGCCAGCACAATCTCCTGCTCCTCCGGCGAAAGCCGGGAAAACAGCTCCATAGCCTGCGCTTCTTTCGCACTGCGGTCATCCTTCGGGGTGGCCGCTTCTTCTTTTCCGAGTAAATAATCTATGGAAACACCGAAGTACTCCGCAATTAAAGTAAGGGTTTTCGAGGAAAGCCCCTGCTTGCGTCCCGTCCGCAGGTCAGACAGCACACTGCCGCGAATCCCGATGTCTTTACAAAGCCGATATGCAGATACGCCTTGCTTTGCGCAAAGCTCCTCAATTCGATTGTATAAGTTGCCCATAAATAGTCCTTTGGATTTGTACAAAACAGAGAAACGTAAAAACGTATCAAACAAACGTTGACAAATACGCAAACACGTATTATCATGGATACAGATGATACGCGAATACGTATCAGCGCCGTACTAACTTACGTAGTACGGGAACAAAAGCTCACGCGTTCCTTTGCGCGGTCAGCAACAATTCGACATACTCCCGCACCTTCTCTTTGTTCGCATCGGTCAGCTTTTCAAAGTTGGGAATCGCTCCGGCTTCTTCGGCAGCAGATTCTTTATCTTCTTTGCCGAGGATCAATTCGTCAGTCGTGACGTTCAGAAATTCGGCGATCTTTGCGATTGTGTCGGAGGACAGCGTTTTCTTCCGGCCTGACTTCAGGTCAGACATCGTGCTTTTGCTCATCCCAAGGGCGAGGCACATAGCGCTTACCGTCAAACCGGCTTTCTTGCAGGCCTGCTGAATCTGTTCGTACAAGTTGCACATTTTCATACGGCTCCTATTGTGGAAAGTGCTGAAAGTACGAAATTACGCTCTTTTTATATTGACAAGTACGAAATAATGTACTAATATAAAGCCATAAGGTACTGAATTTTGCACTTCATGTTTGGTGGTACTTACATAATAGTACATATTCACGTACCTGTCAAGTCTTTATTTTAAGGAGGCGATAAACAAGGGCTATTCTCTCGGGAGCGCTTCAAGCTCCGGATAGCAGTCTGGGCACGGGATGTAATAGAAACTGATTAAATCTTCCGGTGGGTAGAAGCAATCCCAATCAAAATCCCCGCTGCGAATGATTTCCTCGGCACACGGCGTACCGTATCGGTGGAACATTTCTGTTTCACGTACCGTACATCCATAATCACCCAACACCCACCAAATCGCTTTGCATCCCAAATCGAAGCCCTCTCTGGCGGCATCTTCGCACGCGTTTTCGAGGTCGCTTTCGCTGTAAATCAACCCGTCATCATAGGCGTGGGCGGCACCATCCGCATATCCTGCATCATACCCCTTGGCATATCCGTCCGTGTATTCGCTCTCTTCCGTTAAGGATGCGAATCCGTAGGGGTCGTCTGGATTAGTTTCTGCTTGCGGCCTTGCGTCGATCTCCTTTTGTAAGTCTTCTATCGTGCCGAGGGAAACAACGGAAACTACGGCAAGCAGCACCACGACGATGGCAAGCGCCAAATATGGCTTTTCGTATTTGAATGGGCTCTTTACGGAAGACGATTCCTTCTTCTTCGACGCCGGTGCATATGTCAGGATATAAATCACCGCGACGAAGCTCGCTACGCAGGAAAGCGCAGAAATGACTTGAAGAAAGCCAAGCAGAATTTTACTCATTAAAACTTCCCCTTTCAAAATCAATTTAGGAGGTGAGCGAATGACAATTTCAGAAAGTATCGACTACCTTCAGGTTTACGTTGGCCACCTTGAGCACATTAACGACCACACCTACGCGGAAGACCCTGTTGCAGGAAGGGTCAATCTGAAAAACCCGTATGCTGACTTGATCGACGCGATGAACACCGCGATTGCTTGTATGGAAGCGAAGGTGGTTCCGCTGCCTGCACCGAAATCCGCCGTTGCAATGCTGCGGTGCTTGCTTAGCTATCATGAGCGGGCGACGATGCACGACAGCGGCGAATACGGCGGGCTGCGCTGCTACTCCGACGCGCTGCGGCTCGGAATCCGATGCATCGAAAAGGTTTACGGTCTGCCGGAATCGGACTTGGATTTTTCCAGCCGATCGACGAACAGCGACAGTTGAACGCGCTTACATTCCTCGCACCGAGAATCCCCGCTGTACATTTCACACCCATTGAACCAGAGCTTCCCCGCTTCGGCATAGATGTACACCGTTTCCTCTCTATCGAGGATTGGGCAGCGCACTTTTTGAGGAAATACCATGAAAATCCCACCTTTCATGGCAATTATACCACATACGCGTACTTTTATCAATAACAAAACAGGAGGTGATTGTTTGGCTTTTAACAATTTCGGCAAGCAGATCAAGAAGCGGCTGATTGACCTTGGTCAAACGCAGGAGTGGCTTGCCAAGCAAGTGACCGAAAGGACCGGGCTGTACTGCGACAGATCGTATCTGTACAAGATCATGTCCGGCAGGCGACGCGCACCGAAGATCGTTTCGGCGATCTGCGAAATTCTGAAGCTGGAACAGGAGGAAACCACCAATGAATGAAGAAGGCAAGGCAACCTGCCACCCCATCCGCACACTGGAAAAGGACGTGGAGAAGCTGACGAGCGTCGTTGCCGACATGGACATGAACGTCAATGATCTGCTGCACGAGACGGCGAAGCAGACCGACGCGGTTGACCTGCTCTCCCGCAGGACACAGCTTCTGCTGTGGCTGAACATTGCCTCGGTCGGGACAAGCCTTGCAATGCTGCTCGGCGGGATTCTCGCCGTGCTGCTCAAGTGAGGAGGTGAACCGAAAATGCCGAAGGTAAACTGGTGCCAGACCAAGGCCGGAAAGCAGGAGGCTGCCGCGCAGGAGCTGATGCGGTACATTGACGCCGCCCGCGCCTTTGCCGGGCTGACGACGGAGCAGCTGGCCAGCCTTGCCGGAATTTCCCGGCAGCTCTATTCCCGCCGTCGCTCCGCCCCGCAGGACTTGACCGTCGCCGAGCTGCAAAAGCTGACCGCCGTCCTGCATCTGGACAAATTCCCCGGCGCATCCGACGCAATGCTGCGTCTGCTTGCTTAACTAAATTTTCAGGAGGTTCTTATGAAAGGCACATTAACACTGGAATTCCGCGAGAACAAGGAAAACCCGCACGACACCGAATTTGACGTTGCGTTTGACATTGAAGACTTCGACCCGGTCATGTTTGCACGCGCGCTGGCGCTGGTTGCAGAGAACACGTCGGACGACCCGGAGGCCATTGAATCGCTGCTGTTCTGGGCGATGATGATAAGCCGGAAGCTCCACAAGAAGGACGCGGACGAGAACGACGCAGAAAAAGAGGAGGAAGCGACCGATGAATAACTGCACTGCCCTTGTGCCGCTCGTTGACGAGGCTGCCGAGTTCCGGAACTTTGAGCGGCAGACCGATGCCCGCCGCGCCGCCGAGGAACGGCAGCGCCGCGAGGTCGATGCCCGGCTGTCTGAGGCCGAGCGCCGCCGCCGGAAGGAGCTGCGCCGCGTTTTCAGAAGAGTTCGCGCCTGCGTGATGGGGATGCTTGCCACCGTCTGCGCGATCTCGGCGGTGCTGCTATGGAGTCCGGAGGCGCCGCTGCCCGCGGTCTTCCCGGCGCTCTGCGCTGTCCTTGCCGTATGGAACGGCATCCGGCGATGAGCAAAAAGAGAGCGCCCGCCGGTGCGGCAACACCGACGAGCGCAAATAAGGGGCACTAAGAGCTGCCCCTATGATACCACATCGCGCAGCGTTGCGCAAGAGAAATTTTAGGAGGCTACCACAATGACAATGGAAGAATATCTGAATGAGCATCCCCGCCACGAGGGCGAGGACGCGCCCCTTCAGCCGGGCACCTGCCCGCCGTGCTGCTGCTCCTACTGCGGCGACGAGCTGATGCCGGGCGAGGTCATTTACGAGCTGGGCGAGGAAAAGGTGCATGACGAATGCTTCCTTGAATATGCAGAGGACGCGTTCACGCCGGGGTATCTCGCGCTCTGCCTCGGCTACACGAAAAGGACGGTGTGAGATGCGGCTGAGTGATGAACTGAACCTGACGCAGGGGGAGCTTGCCGAGCTTTTGCGGCCGGCCTTCCCGCTGATCTCCAAGGCGGCGATTTCGCTTGCAGAGCGAACGCAATTTACGGGGGTGCAATTTACCGCCGCCGCGAAGAACGTTGCAAGAGCGCAAACAGGGCGCGTTAAACAGGCGGGCAAGCGCGTCCACGCAAGCCGCGTGACGCTCTGGCTCGACGAGGATATGCTTGCATGGCTCAAGCGCCAGCCGGGCGGCGAGAATCTGAACGCCCTGCTGCGGCAGATGATCCGGCAGGCAATGGAGGGGCAAGATGCCGCTGCCGAGACTTGACAGCGGCGTGTCCGCATACTACACCGGCAGGGCGACGGTGGAAATGTATTTCCCGATCGACCTGAAGGGCAACGCCAGCGTCTGCTGCGAGCTATGCCGGTTTTACCGTCCGAATTCCCGCCGCTGCTCCCTCAACGACGCGGTGACGGAATATCCAAGCAAATACATCGGGTCGCAGTGCCCGCTGAAATTTGAAGACGAGGAGGAAGAACATGTTCAACCCGAATGAACACCTGATGGACTTGAAGGGCAAGCAGTATCTTCAAGTCATGTGGCGGCTTGTCTGGTTCCGAGAGGACAAGCCGACATGGTGCATTGACACCAAACTGGAACAGCTCACCGACAACCACGCCGTTTTTTCCGCGAAGATCAGCGACGAAAATGGTATTCAGAAAGCCTCCGGCTACGGCAGTGAAAGCATTAAGGATTTCCGCGATTTTATCGAAAAGGCGGAAACCAAGGCCATCGGCCGCGCACTTGCAATGCTCGGCTACGGTACGCAGTTCGCGCCGGAGCTTGACGAGGGAGAGCGCATCGTCGATTCTCCCGCGCAGCGGAAGAAGTCAGCGCCAAAGCCCAAAGAACAGGAAGCACCGCCCGCGCCGCCGAAGGAGAAAATCGTCTGCGGCTGCTGCGGCAAGGAGATCACCGACGTGAAGTTCAAGTCCGGCGCAACGAAAACCGTTGACCAGATCGTGAATTACAGCAAGCAGGCGTTCGGGCTGCCGCTCTGCTACGCCTGCACCAAGAACGCAATCGACGAAGCCAACAAGAACAAGGAGGAAACACCATGCTGAATCATATCACACTTGCCGGACGGCTCGTCAAGAATCCGGAGCTGCGCCGGACGCAGAACGGCACCGCCGTTGCAAGCTTCACCCTCGCCTGTGAGCGGGATTTCAAAAACGAGAGCGGAGACCGGGAGGTCGATTTCATCGACTGCGTTGCCTGGCGCAAGACGGCGGAGCTGGTTTCCGGCTACTTCACCAAGGGCCGCATGGCCATCGTTTCCGGGCGGATGCAGATCCGCGGCTGGACGGACAAGGACGGCAACCGGCGAAAGACTGCCGAAATCCTCGTGGACAGCATCTACTTCGGCGACAGCAAGCCGCAGGCCGAAGGAGCAGCCACGGAGGCAACCGGTGCAGAGCCTTTGACCTATGGCACTGACAAAGAGCGGTACAGCGAGATCGCCGAGGACGACGATCAGTGTCCGTTCTGAGGTAGCCGCCCGTGGAATACGACATCTTAATATTTGATTGCGATAATCTGGTGGACATCGAGAGTGCAGGGACAAACACGATCCTGCTCTCCCGCATCCCTGAGCCGGACGCGCTGGAGATCGCGCGGCTCCTGGTCAAGTATGGCGCAAATGTGAGTTTGCGGCCGATCCGTAGAGAGGGCTGACCAATGGCGGATATAACCTACATCAAGTTATTCGTGGATTATCTGGACGCAATAGAACCGCTCGGTGACGCTGAGAGGGGGCGGCTTTTCACTTCCTTGTTAGAATACGCAAGGTCGGGCGAAGCCCCGCAGCTCAACGGGAACGAACGATTCTTATTTCCGATGATGCGTGCGCAGATCGACCGCGACAATGCCGCGATGGCGGGAAAATCCGAAGAACGGTCCAAGGCCGGAAAGCTCGGAGCGGAAGCAAAACAAGCAAATGCCAGATTTGCCAAGCAAACCAAGCAAATGCCAGATTTGCTTAGCAAAACAAGCAAAGACAAAGACGAAGACGAAGACAAAGACAAAGACGAAGACAAAGACAAAGACGAAGACAATACGTATTTCTGCGCGGAGCCGGAATCCGCCTCCACGCCGCCGGTGATGACGCTACCGCTGAATGATGGGGCGCTGTTCCCGGTGGAGGAGGACGATATTTCCAAGTGGTCGGCGTTGTATCCTGCCGTGGATATCCTTGCGGAGCTGCGGAAGATGGCCGGGTGGCTGGATGCCAATCCGACGCGGAGGAAAACCAAGGCGGGAATCCGCCGGTTTGTCAACGGCTGGCTTGCCAAGGAACAGGACAGAGGCGGTGCCGCGCCTGCGTCGGCGTATCAAAGCAAGGCCGCAGAGCGCAACGCGCAGTATTGCCAGCATGATGCGCCGCTGTCGCCCTTAGAGCGTAAGGCGGTAGAAAGAGCACTCGCGAAGGAGGCCTACGATGAACGACCTTGAGCAAACCGCCATTGAACGGCTGAAAACAGCCTCCGGCTTTTCGCTGCGGCTGTACAAAGTCCCACTGCTGATTGCATATTCCGGCGGAAAGGACAGCGACGTGTTGCTGCGTCTTGCTGAAAAGAGCGGCATCCCGTTTGAGGTGCTGCACAACCACACAACGGCAGACGCGCCGGAGACCGTTTATCACATCCGAGACACCTTCCGCCGCCTTGAGGAGAAGGGCATCAGGTGTGATGTAGACAAGCACATCAAGCCGGACGGAACGCGAACCACCATGTGGAATCTCATCCCGCGCAAGCTCATTCCGCCGACGCGGCTCATGCGTTACTGTTGCGCAGAGCTAAAGGAGGGTGGCGGGAAAGGACGATTTATCGCGACCGGCGTCCGTTGGGCGGAGAGCGCCGCAAGAAAAAATAACCGGGGAAGCCTTGAGGTAATCGTTCCCGGGAACCGTCAAAAATCGCTTATCCTCGCAAACGATAACGACGAATCTCGTATGCTGTTTGAGAACTGCCAGCTCAAGGGGGAAAGAGTTGTAAACCCAATTATCGATTGGCAAGAGCAGGATGTGTTGGACTACTGCGAGGCAGAAAAAATCCCCATGAATCCGCTCTACGCCTGCGGCTGGAAACGCGTTGGTTGCATCGGTTGCCCAATGGCTGGGAAACACCGCTACGCCGAATTCGCGAGATATCCCAAGTATCAACAGGCCTACATAGCGGCGTTTGATCGGATGCTGGCAGAACGTCAGCGCAGAGGCAAGACCGAAGGTGGTATGCGATGGGGCAAAACCGGCGTCGATGTGTTCCATTGGTGGATGGAGGATGGCGTATTGCCGGGACAAATAACAATGGACGATATGGAGGAACTGTAAATGAACTCGGATTTTGCTGAAGAAGCAGTAAACCCCGTGCTTATCAAAAATTTGAAGGAGGAAATTAACATGGAAAACAAGTATTACATCATCCGAGGT
>OIZL01001783.1_pt1 | contig 10898 bp, 13 predicted proteins | sample 1588541 | NCBI WGS metagenome assembly OIZL01 (sample SAMN03283285) | human gut metagenome | biome: human-associated habitat; material: feces | host: Homo sapiens | place: Peru | collected 2012 | reverse complement strand
CCGCATTGCGGCCGTTCAGCTCCGCAAAAGGGGCCGTTAGGCTTCGCTATTTGCATCGGAACCATTCTGGAAATGCTCGGTGTGACATATCGTCCGGATGTAGATCGAACTCTTTGGGAACAACATGGCGTAGAATCGATCGGTGATTTCGTTGAATATGCCAATTATCTGCTGCATTGGACCGATAAGGCAAAGAGAGCAGGGAAGTACTGCTATGAACTCAATGACCTTGTCAGTAATCTGTCTGCGGATCAGGTGCGGAAAATCCTGGATGGCCATAAGCAGATTTCCGAAGCAGCCCCTGATGAAAACAGAAAGGTACAGATTGAGACCCTGATTCACCTGGATCAGGATGCATACCAGCTAGGCTACCAGATGCGCAACTTCGATGATTGGTATGGTAATTTGCCGTTTGCAGTTCGTTCCCATCAAAGCATGAAGACGATTCAAGAATCCTATTATCGTGGAATCACCGCAAGGGCAGAGGATCCAACTCAAAACGGCATATTGCGTTTGTGCGTGTTTATTCAGGGAGAGCCGGACTGCGGAAAAACTTACGCAGCAGTTCATGCACTGGATGCACTTGGGGCCTCTGTTTTGCGAATTGGGGGCGGTGGAACCGGAAAGTTTGATAAGCTCAAACCATCTCATGATGCAATAGTAATCGATGATGATGTATGTCCGAATCTGTTGAATATGAGTGATAATTACCTCTGTCAGGCCTATCGTAGGAATCGGAACAATCCCTATTGGTGTGGACGATATCAGATTGTAACCAGTAATCTGACATTTACGGATTGGCTGATATCTTGCGGATTTCGCAAATGCATATCTCAACATTGGAATTCGGAGACGCAGACAATGGATGACGTGTATGAACATCATGCTGCTCTTGAGAGCCGTTTTTATATTTGCCGAACACAACCACCTACTGGGGAACTGATATGTGAAAAAGTGTCTAAACGAGGGACTTACGAGGAACAGTTGAAACGAAAAGAGATGTTCATAGCGTTTAAACACAAATACGATGAAGTTTCTGGCAGATATAAAAAGGATGATAGAAAAGTTCGCTATGACGATATACCAGATATGGAGCTTCCATTCAAATAAAATGATTACAGCCATGATTACAAGGATGGACGATGTGCTGTAAACCTCCTGTTTATCAGTGTTTCAGAGTGCCGGATACTTCGAACCTTGTCACTCCGACGAATAGGATTGCCTCGGAAATGTTGAGATTTCAATGTTTCCGGGGCTTTTTTTGAATATAATAATGATTACAGCAACTCAACAATTCATTGATTGCCAGCTTTTCATGATAGTGCCTATACTTTCTTCAAGTCTGATGCATATCAGAATCCGATAACACTTATTTTGCCGAAATAACGGGACGAGGATTCCGGGAAGGGATGGGAGAGATGACTGCAGCAGAAATGGGAGCTTTCATTGCAAAAAATCGTAAGGCGCGAAATATGACGCAAAGCGAACTCGCACAACGCCTGAATGTCACAAGTCAGGCTGTCAACAGGTGGGAGCGGGGACTTGGCTTTCCGGACATCGGAACCTTATTACCTCTGGCAGATGCTCTGGGTATCGGTATTGATGAACTGATCAATACAAAAAGAAAAGACGACGATCAATTTTCTGCCGTCACAGCTGTCGGATCCATTCAAAAAACAATTTGCATTGCCATCGAACAGATCAACGGCTCCAAATGGCGGAAAATGGTGCGATTGGAAATCCTTCTGTGTGTTATCGGAATATGTGTTCTGTTACGTACAGCTCTTGGAGACTATGCTGTCTGGCGCCTGATTCGAATTTACAACGAGGCTTATTGTTCAAATCTGGAAGCACAGTTACATGTGCCGAGTATTCCGTGGTCTGTACCATATATTTTGATTGGCCTGGGATCTCTGATCGCAGCTATTGTTTTGATGATTTTTCGCCTGCGATCTGTCTCTAAAATGTTGAAAGGTATTGACACTCAGGAGAAAGGAGTACTGTCATGAGGACGATTGTGTTTATTATTGGGACTTTTCTTGCAGTCGGTTCAATCCCGTTTATAATCGACGCCATCCGCAAGAAGGATTTCCGTGATCAGGTTTCCGGGAAAAAGGAGACACATCCCGTGCCGGAATCATTGAAACAGAATTATGACAGTACATCCTCGAATCCCATGGCCGATCAGCTGGTGCAAAAGGGAATCGATCAGGTGAAGCAGGATACGAAATCATACCCGCTGTAGTCATGTATGGTGTTTTTACTGTGTACCAAGAGGTCCAGCGGTCTGGTTCTTGTGAATGCCGGTATTCCACCTGCAATATGAAAGAAAACTTATTTTTACAGGGGAGACCGGAATGGAAACAAACAAAAGGCCGAAGAGTCTGAATTTTGCAGAGGCAGCGGAGCTCTGCCTGCGGCATATGACAGGCAATTACGATGCGGATCATGACTATGCTCCTTATGTGGGGGTGACGCTCGGAGAGAAACGACCGCATTTTGTCCATCATCGCCTGGATTGGAGTGAAGTGATTCCTTATGCAATCTATGGGGAAATCTGTGCACGTGATCTTTGCGGAAGTCAGGAAGGAGCGGAGATAGAAAAAAAGCAGCGTGAATTGTTTCTGCGTCAGATATCACCGCTGGATTTTCTGATTCACAGCAGCTCTTCTCCGTGGAACAAAGCCTATGAAATGTGTCTGTGGGAGCAGTCAAGAGCCTTGCATGCGCTTTTGTACTGGTACATGGAGGAGCACGATGAGCGGCTGGCTCATATTATGCAGAAGATGGTTGCAACCCTGTTTGATCTGTCACATCAAACAGGAAATCAGCGGACATTTGTCCCGGAGCTTGTTCGCAGCATTGGCATGGGCCCGATTGCCCTGGGAGAGATCATAGATCCCCTGCTTAAATACTATGAACTGTTCTGGGATGAAAAAGCAAGGATGCTTGGAGTGGGACTGGCATATTACTGCGTGGATGCATCGACGGGCTTTTTTGATGAAAATGGAGATGTTGCCGGCGATCAGCTGTATCGGTCCGGAATTTCCGTATTGAGCGGTGTTATGCGGGCGGCAAGATTAACGCAGGATGCTGCGCTCTTTGCAAGAGGGAAGCAAATCCATGACCGGCTGTCCTCCTATGTGACAGGATATGGCGCAACGCCCTGTACAGAACCGGCCTGCAGCAATATGGAGCTGATCTACAGCGCCATCCATCTTGCGGAAACGGTGGATCCTTCCTATTACGAGCAGATTGACAAAATACGTCCCGCATGCTCGTGACTTTAGTCGTGAGTAAGGGTCGTCTTGCTCAGTATCTATTCGAATATATGTTTGTATTTCTAAATACATATGGTATAATAGATATATGGATAAATTACATGTAATACAACCACCATCAAATATTACTTATGGTCGAGAATATGTATACTGTCTCCAGTACCATGTCGTATGGACCACCAAGTATCGGAAGCCAATTCTTCTCAATACCATTGAAACAGATCTTAAAGATCTTCTGATGCAATATGCCACGGAACAAGGGCTGACCATCTGTGCAATGGAGATTATGCCGGATCATGTCCATCTGCTCATTGAAACGACGCCGCAGTGCAAACTATCAGACGCAATCAAAGTACTCAAAGGCAGCACTGCATGGCATCTTTTCAAACAGCATCCAGAGATGAAGCATCAGTTATATGGCGGGCATTTATGGAATCCATCTTATTTTGTTGCAACCGTAAGCGATCGGACATCAGACCAGATCCGTGAGTACATTGCTAATCAGAAAACCAGCACAAGAGGTCGCGGAAGGCCAAAGAAATTTTAGAAAGGAGGCATCGCGATGAAAATCATTTCTTCTTATAAAGTACAAATCAAACAGCCGAATCATCTGTTTGATGATACCGTGCGTATTTATCGTGATGCCGTGAACTTCCTGATTTCAGTATGTCTGAATCATTGGAGTGAAATTTCTGCTTTGAATGGGATGCTGCTGCAGAAGTCTTATGTAGAGTCCATCATCCATCAGACCAAGGAACATCCGCATCCACTGTATGATTTCGACGTGCAATTTTATAAGTTTCCATCCTATCTGAGGAGAGACGCCATTGCGTGCGCAATCGGGAAGGTATCTTCTTATTCGTCAAACCTTGCGAACTGGAAGGCGTCGGATCCAAAGACACGCGGTGCGGAGCCCGGTCTTCCAAGAGTTGGATTTGAATTCCCTTGTTTGTATAAAACGATGATGTATGACCGTACTTCGGATTACGAGTGCCGGATTAAGGTTTGGATTCGTAATACATGGGACTGGGTATCTATGTCTCTTCGAAAGTCTGATATCGATTACATCCATAGGTATTGCGCAGATAGAAAGGAATGTGCTCCTATTCTTCAGAAACGAGGCAAACGTTGGTTTTTGCGATTCTGTTTTGAGGAAACACAGACCTTATCTGATACGGATATCTTTCATCAGCGCATTGTCGCGGTAGACCTCGGCATTAATCACTGTTGCGTATGTTCCGTAATGCATTCAGACGGCACGATCATCGGAAGACATTTTCTTCGTCTTCCGGAAGAATACGACTGCCTAAAGCGCAAAACAGACCATATCCGCAGAGCACAGAGCCACGGTTCCCGCAGTGTAAAGAGATTTTGGAAATTTGCAGACGGCGTGAACAATGATATCGCTGTCAAAACGGCACAGTTTATTATTGATGTCGCTGTTTTGTACCAGGCAGACGTCATCGTTATGGAGCATCTTGATGTTCGGCAGCCGTCTAAGAAAGCTGGTAAGCGGAAACGGAGATCCAAAGGTATGAAGCTGCACCTTTGGAAATCACAGACGGTTCAGCACATTGTGGAAGGAAAGGCACATCGCCTTGGTATACATATTGCCAGGGTCTGCGCGTGGGGAACGTCGCGCCTTGCTTTCGATGGCTCCGGCAGAGTACTGCGCGGGGATGAGTCCGCAAAGACAAATGGCAATTACAGCCTTTGCGAGTTCCAAACTGGTAAGGTGTACCATTGTGATCTGAATGCAAGTTATAACATTGGCGCACGGTATTTTATCCGTGAGTTTGGAAAGTCCATTCCGGCAACGGAATGGCAGTGCATTGCGGCAAAAGTTCCGGAATGCATGAAGAGAAGCACCTGCACATTGTCCACTCTACGTAGCATTTGCTCCGTCTTGTATGAGTCATCATACAATGGCACGGCAGTTGCCTGAGGGGTGGTCAGTTAGTCCATGCCGCTATGAAACGAGGTATGGAAGCACGCGACTTTAGTCGTGTGAGGCTTCACCGCTATGTCAGGAATCAGACGATAGAGGCGCAATTCCGGACAAAAAATGAGTGGAAACGCGAGCTGGCCCATGAGGGAAGAATGACCGGTGAGGAATTCCGCTGGGTTTTCGGAGAATATCCGGATACGCTGGATATTTTGCCCTATGACTATTATGGCGAAGATGCAGATGATGTATTGGATAAAAGTGAAGGCGGGTTCCTGTGGACGGCTTTTTCGGAGCATCGGTTTGTTCCGGCCTCTTTGATGCTGTGCTGCTCCGGACATGCGATGCGCAGCTTCCATCTGGTGGCGGAAAAAATGATTCGTCCCACCATCCGGGGCTTTGATGTTAATTTCCATTATTCTTTTGAGAATGAATAGCGGAATATGGATGAAAGATGTGTTTCCCGTATATTTATCATTTCGGGCAGATTGACAAACTCTGTCTGTTGATGCATAATTCACATTATACATAACATGAGTTATAAATACGGGGTGCGAAGATGCCTGCCAAAGCAAAAGTCACAAAAGAGATGATCGTTGATGCGGCCTTTGCGATTGCCCGCGAAGCGGGCGTGGAAAACATCAACGCAAGGACGGTATCGGAAAGGCTGCATTGCTCCACACAGCCCGTCATGTATCATTTTGCGACGATGGAAGAACTGAAAAGAACAGTCTATGCGAAGGCAGACCTTTATCATTCGGAATACCTTATGACCATGAAGAAACCGCCAAAGGGTGCTGCCCTTGGAATCGGAATGAATTATATCCGCTTTGCCATCGAAGAACCCCACCTGTTCCGCTTCCTTTTCCAGTCGGATTATTTTAACGGAAAGACTTTGCTTGAGCTGATCGATGCGGAGGAGCTTATCCCCGTTCTTTCAGCGATGCAGAGATCCTTAGGAATTGGCATGGAGCAGACGAAAACGGTTTTTATCACGGTGTTTCTGTTTGCCCACGGGTATGCAAGCATGATTGCCAACAATTCGTTGAAATACGATGAGGACACGATCAATTCCCATTTGGAGCGGGCATACAGAGGCGCAATATTGGCAGCGCAGGAAGAAGCAACATGAAAGAGTTATATGGGGAAACTCAAGCTGCCTTTTTGATTTTGTGAAGCGTTGATGTGTTTTATCCGGTTTGCCGCTTTCTTGCCCCCGTTCGTCCCCTCTCCGAGGCCGTGATCTTCAAGGCCAAGGCAGCGAAACCAGGCGAGGTATTTATTTGCAAATTTTACTCCAGACTGATTGACAATGTGCATTGCACGTTGTATAATCCCAGTTATACATCATGCAAAGGAGTGATATTGCTGTGAAAGACTATTTAGAATCGAACGCATCCTACAAACACCACCGCAATCGTACCATGAACGGTAGAACCATCATCGCCGTTGCTATTGCGGCAATGATGCTGCTCTCCCTCACGGCCTGCGGAAAGGTTCCGCCCACCAGCAACAGCGACCAAGACCCTTCCGATGCGGGAAACGCGGGAGGAACGGTTGAGATGGTCCCATCCACTGACACAGACGGTTCATCCGATGCGGATACCTCAGAGGGCAAAGATACCCCCGCGAACGAGGACGGTGCCGCTGATGACGCATGGAAGGCTGCGTTTGAAAAAAGTCTGCTGGAAAACTACGGCGTCAAGCCAGATCATTACGAGGAACTGGAAAACGGCGTATATCAGGTCTATGTAGAAATTGACGGAAAGGTTGTCCCCTACGTTGCAGTGGATTCTGCGACCGGTGACTACCACGGATAAAATCAAATAACGATACGAGAGCCGGACGCATTGACGCAGTGCAAAACCTGATGATGCAGGTTTGCTCTGCGTCTTTTTGTATGATCTATGGAGATGAGCTAATGACAAATTGCCAGTCAAGCAGTAAATTTGCAAACCTTCTGTTTGTAAACGTCCAAATTGGGGACATGAGAGCCACCGCGTTGTTTGACACCGGCGCGGGTATGACGGTCATCGCACAAAGCCTCCTGCACCGGCTTCGTGCTGCGCCGGAAAAAGAAATCCTCCGCGCCGGAAACAATAACGGCGTGGTTCGTGGGCTTCAGACTGCCGTCATTCCCAGTATCCGGCTGGGAGATGTTTGCATGGGAAACTGCAAGGTGCTCGTGACGGATGACGCAGATTTTGCACTCAGCGATGAAAGCGGCAGGATTTTTCCGGCTGAAATGCTGCTGGGATGGGACGTGATCTCCCGGTATCGCTGGAGTTATTCCGCAAAAGATAAATCCTTGTCGGTCAGCTTACCGGAAAAGACGGCTGAACATCTAAGTCCCGAAATCAAACATGGCCCTATTGTGTACCCGGAGTATGCCGGGCGGTGCTTTAAGGCCAGAGTGGATACCGGGCATACCGGCTCCATCCTCAGCGCCTCTTGGTATTCCCGGCTCCCTGACATTGCATATCACGAAACCGAAATTGCCGGTGTCGGCTCTTCGCAATATAAACGGCTTCCCTATGTGCGGGTGCTGCAGCTTCGGTTTCAAAATCAGACGATTTATTTGCAGGATGTCGATGTTTGCGACAGGCTATACGGTCAACCGACGGAGATAGAGGCGCTGCTGGGATACGATTTTCTGGAAGGCCGAGACTGGCTGCTGGAACAGGCGTTTAAACTGCTGTCATAAGCAACAAGGCGCGGAAGATTCCGATCTTCTGATGTAAAAACTGCCGTGCAGAGGGACATGAAATTTATGGAGGACTACAATATGAAAAACAGTGCATTGGTCGTAATCGACCTTCAAAATGACATCACGAAAAACTACAAAGGAATCATTGAAGAGGAAATGCAAATGAATAGAAACAATGAAAATGATATTCTGGAAACCACATTATCCATCGCCGAAAAAGGGTATCCTGAAGCCTATCGGTTTTTGCTGAATGCCTACGAAGAAAGCCCAAACAGTTTTGGGCCGCAAACATTCTACTTCCTTGCCTGTTTGGCCGATGGGCCGGAGTTGGCTTTGGCGTGGCTGCGAAAGGCGATTCAAGAGAACAACTGGTGGTATCGCCCGGAAGTGTTGGAGGATGACGACCTTGCGGCGCTTAAAAACGATGCAGAATTCCTTTCGCTGAAAGCAATTTCGGACGACCGCTATGCGGCTGTCGTTTCCAAGTCAACGGCGGTTTTTTCATGGAAGAAGAAAATGGCAGACAACCTGTTTCTGGCCATTCATGGGAACACACAAAACGGTGACGTCGCACGGGCAGATTGGGAACCGATTGTGGGAACAAGCGGCCTGTGGCAGTTGGAAACCGTCCAGAGTGCCGAACCGGACGGCTATGGAACCTATCGTTGGAGCTATGATGGGACTTCCTATCTGCCGGTAGCGGCTGCCATAGAAAGCGTACAAAACGAAGGCTATCACAAAATTGCCTGTGGCGGCTTTTCTGCCGGATGCGATATGCTCTTGCGTGCGGTCGCATTTTCGCCTGCGGCCTGCGATCTATTGATTCTGCAAAGCCCTTGGATTCCGGTATTGCAGGATCATTCAGAAGATGTGGTTCGCGCCATTTTGCAAAAGAACATCGAGCTTCGGATTTTCTGCGGCGCAGAGGATGAGGACTGCCTTCCAAAGGCAAAGCAGCTATATGCTGTGACAAAACAAGCAGACTGCAATGTGACGCTGACGGTTCAGGAGAACATCCGGCATCAGTTTCCGGCGCAGTTGTACCATGTATAGAAAGGAATACAATATGAAAAACAGTGCATTGGTCGTGATCGACCTGCAAAATGACATCACGAAAAACTACAAGGAAATCATTACAAAAGTCAACGAGGCGATCGACTGGGCAGAGCAAAAGGGACTTTGGATCGTTTACATTCAGCACAACAACCTTTCTGCGGGAACGAGAACCTTCAAGCCCTGCACCCGTGGTGCAGAGCTGGTGCCGGAGCTGAACGTCGTATCCGATCATATCTTTACAAAGGTAAAGAGCAACGCCCTGACCAGCGAGGCATTTGCCGCTTTTATTCAAGAGCGTGGAATTTCCGAGTTTTACGTCGTCGGTGCGGACGCCGCGGCCTGCATCAAATCCACCTGCTACAACATGGCAAAAAGCGGCTATACCGTTCATGTACTGTCGGACTGCATCACGAGTTACGATAAAAAGAAACTGCCGGAGCTGCTGACCTATTATGAGAGCAAGGGCTGCGAGGTTATACTGCTTCAAGAGGTTATGGGAAAATGAGAAGAAAACTATTATTTTCTTTGCTTATTATATCAGTGCTTTCTGTTCTTCTGATTTCTTGTAATCGAACGGAATTTGACGGAACCCGCGTGGCAAATCCTGATTCCTACCGTTTGGATATTGAGCAAATGAACGGGACGGATACGCACGCTTTGGAGCTGAATGCAGAAGATACGCTTACAATCCATTTTGAAACCGAACACGGAAAATTGCACATGGAAATCAAAGCACCTGACGGCACGCTCATCTATACGGGCAACGGAGAGGAAGCGACCGATTTTACTGTGAATGGACAAGAAACGCGCCGAGGGTAAGCCCTACCGTGTCTACATGATGGCCTCTGCCAACAAGTTTCTGCGGATCTGCTACGCCACCGTGAAGGCTTATCTGGAGTCGTTGGAGCACACCGCCTGATTTCGCCATAAAGTATTGGCTGGCCGCCGTTTCATTTTGAGACGCTAAGCGGCTTGGGTTGGTGCGGCCTTTTTGCACACCGCATTACCTTGAAATTTTTACTTGACTTTTCTTAGCAGGTCTTTCTTGATTTTAGGCAATAAAAAGCCCGCTGGCTTTGCACATACGGCATAGTCAGCGGGCAGAATGTAAGTTATTCTGTTCAATAATTAAACCTACAAAACAGACTTCATCGTAATGTTTGTGCCTGTTTCAACGCATAAATCATAGAATCGATACCTAATAGTGCCGTATAGCTACTGTTGGTAAATCAGCGACCTTTTTATGAACGCCGTTTTGCTTTGCCTGTTTACTTGCCGCCTTCCGCCGTTCCTCACTATACGGGGCGGTCAGCCGAAAGCTCAACCGTCCTTTTTCAATATCAAATGTCAGCCCTCCTTGCTCATCATCGTCGGTCTGACGGCAGCATTGCGGGTGCTTTGCCGCAAATGCTGTCAGCTGCTTTTTGAGATCGGTGTTGTGGGTCTGCACCTCAATGATGCGGCTATGCTCGTCAAAATAAATCACGGTTGTCTTTTGCTTTTCGGTAAGCCCTGTTCTCATAAAACCTCCTGATTTTCATGGATTTTTCCCAGCTCTTGAATTGGAAAAGTGCTGCGATTTTTCAATGGAAACGCCCAAAACGATGCGGGGTACATTTCACTTTGTCCTACCGACTGATTTGCCACTTTTTCAGCTCTTGACTGCGTTTTCATGGTGTTCTGTTTGTGCGGCTTTTCAGCCACTCCACCAGCTCATTTTTCATCACCAATTTGCGCCCACCGATCCGCAAGGTTGGAAAATCCGGGCTGCTCAAAAGGTTGTATGCACCCGCTTTTGAAATCTGCAACGCTTCGGCAAGCTGCTTTGCATGATTCCCGCCAATAATCACCCGGAATTGACCGCCTGATTCACCTCAAAAAACATCTTGGAGGTATGACCATGAGCAAA
>OIZL01001782.1_pt1 | contig 10902 bp, 11 predicted proteins | sample 1588541 | NCBI WGS metagenome assembly OIZL01 (sample SAMN03283285) | human gut metagenome | biome: human-associated habitat; material: feces | host: Homo sapiens | place: Peru | collected 2012 | reverse complement strand
AGCAGGGTTTGGGGAAGGCACTCCCCAACAAGATTCCGATGGGACAGAATGAGCGGACAGCGAATTATGGCACCTCGGTAGAATCTTGCTCTGACAACTCACACTCTGCCCCTGCCACAGCTTCGTGCGTTTCCCCCTTCACCCATTACTGGTAACGCAAAGGGCTGTTTTGGCCAGTTTTGCGGAAATTTCTCAAAAAATCTTTTCTCCCTTCACCTACTACTCGTTCTGTAAAGGGCGTTTTTGGCCAGTTTTAGAAAAAATTTTCCCTTTACCCATACTGGTGTTGGGAGCGCCCATTTTGGCGGAGTTTCGGGGAAATCCTCAAAATATTTTTCTCTTATCTCGCTGCGACGGCTAAAGCGGCCTGTTGAACGGGTGCGAAAAAACCGCAGAAATATCTGCGGCTGATGGATGGGACCATTTGATTTCCTGCGTTTGCTCCCCCTCTTATAAAGAGAGAATTTATCTCTGTTCTGATGCCACATTTACAAGAAAATGTCCCAAAAATGCGAGGTCAAGACGTTGAAACTGCCTTTAGGATATGGTATACTATTTACGAAGATGGGAAACCATCTATCTGCAACGATTGGATGTAACTCCATGTATCTACCTTACGACACAGGCTTTGGCTTTGCACACTGTATCTGCGGCGGCGAAAACAGCGTCGGCGGCAGCGCTCACAAGAAAAAAGAAGAAGTACAACAGATAAAATATACCAAGTCGAACACCCTGCCGGAGACGGCGGAAAGGAAAGAATACGATGAAAAAGCCGCTTAAAATCACACTGATCTCATTGGGCGCGGTTCTTGCCGTTTTACTCGCTGTCGTGCTTGTGTTTACGGGCGTGTATTTTACCCGTTTTCAAACAGTTGACAGCATAGAGAAGCTGACCAATTATGACGACAGGTACAACCTTTACCGAATGGATGTAAAATACAATTACAGCCTTGATGACGTAATAAATTACGGCATTACCGATAATCAGACGATGATCGATGCCATTCTGAGCGAGGCGCTGCCGATGCTCCCCGTGAGTATCAAGGTACCCGACTTCGGCTGCACGGCGTTTACGCTGACCGATACCGTCGGCGATGTACATATGGGGCGCAACTACGATTTCAAGAACGACACCTCGGCAATGCTTGTTTATTGCACTCCAACGGACGGCTATAAATCGGTCGCTTTCGCGGCGCTCGATAATATTTCGGCAAATGTCCCTGAAGAAAGCATGAAAAAAAGGCTCGCAACCCTGACAGCTCCGTTCATCTGCCTTGACGGAATGAATGAAAAGGGCGTATCCATTGCTGTCCTGACGCTTGACAGTGAGCCTGTACATCAAGATACGGGGAAGCCCGTCATCACGACCACCCTTGCAATCCGCTTGGTGCTAGATAGGGCGGCAACCACGCAGGAGGCGGTTGAGCTTCTCAGGCAATACGATATGTTTGCTTCGAGCGGCAGGGATTATCATTTTTATATCACCGATGCCACAGGCGACGGCAGAGTGATAGAATACGACTGCGAGAGCGAAGCGCGGGAGCTTGTCGCAATGCCGATAAACGCCATAACAAACTTTTACGGCTTATACAAAGAAAAGGTGCTGCCGGATCAGAGAAATGGTATTTACGGTCACGGCAGAGAACGTTATGATGCCGTATTAGACGTATTTGAACAGCAAAGCGGAAATTATACTGACGATACCGTATGGGCGGCTCTGATAGCAGCCTCGCAGGAGCCAAATCCCGAAAGCATCACGAGCAACACGCAATGGTCAATAGCCTACAACAACACCGACCTAACCGCCGACATTGTCATACGAAGACACTGGAGCGATATCACGCACTACGGACTGACGACGAACGAAACGACGTGGACACAATGAAGAAAGCACTGACACTTCTTTGGGCGCCGGTCATTGCGGCGGCGCTGTTCGCCTGTGCTTCGCAAACACAGGTGCAGAGTCCATACGACGATACCGTTGCGAGGGCGGACGTGCTGCTCGAAATTCCTGCGCTGAGGCAGTACGGCGGATATACCTGCGGAACGACGTGTGTGCAGATGCTGATGAACTGGCTTTTCCCATATGAGGGTGACCTCAACCTCACAGCCTATGAAGAAGCGCTGGGGACGACCGAGGAGGCAGGCACGCCGCCGGAGAACATCACCCGTTTTTTTGCCGAAAACGGAGTGACCGCCGCCGCAAAGGAACATATGACCGTTTCGGAGCTGGTTGCTGCGCTTGACTCTCACCATCCGATGCTGATGTGTATGCAGGCGTGGTCGTCGGCGGACGACGGAAGCTACAACACTGGCGACCCCTCCGATGCGGAAACCTATCTTACGGAAGGGCACTGGGTGATCTGCGTCGGCTACAGACGGCTGAAAAGCGGATACCGGTTTTTCTTCAATGACCCTGCCTGCGTGGGACGCTGCCTGCTGGATGAGACAGAACTTGACGCACGCTGGATCGATATGGACGGCGATGGCAGGTTATACGAGCATTACGGAATCGAAATCATCGGCGCGACCGCCTACGACCCCGATGGGGCGTTTCATATGGATTGACCGAGCCCCATTCGAAACAATATTCAACGTTATGGATTTGTGTCATAACAGTAATAATAGGTGCAGCGCTCGTAATTACAATTGTCAGAAGAAACAGCGCACGGTGGATTGAAATTAACGATGTAACGGGCTATGCAAAATTCACTGACAAACAAATCGAAAAGATTACTCTACGCAAGGGTGTGACTTCGCCTGAGCGGGCTGTTTTCAGCGATGATAACTTGATTTCCAAGTGGAAAGAGTTTTTTCAGAAACTTGAGCTAAACAGAATCGGATAGACCCTTAAACGGAGGAGGAATGAGAATTGTTGTTGTTTCAACAAACGGAGAGGAGTTCTCTTTCGGTATTTGGCGGATCTCAACCGAATGCATAATGGAACTCGGAGGCAAGTTTTATATTGCCAATTCCTCTGATTGTCCATTCGATGAAACATACGATGAAGCGATTGCACGACACGGAATAACAACGCCACAATAGATAACAGTAAAATAATGCTAAAGATTTATTGAATATATATTACAATCAACACATCACGCATTGCTCTATGCGTGATGTGTTAAATTAAAAGAAAACAGCTTTTAAAATAATAAATAAAAATACATTAAGGCAATTTTTCGCCTTGTTCGGAATTGCGGGACGGTCTGGCGTTGCCGTATGCGGCTTAGTATCGGTAGCCGCTACCGAAAGTTCATCTACGCTTCTTTATTGACCATGAGCATTGGCACCGGGGTTATCAGAGCCATAGCCCTCCAACAGATTGACGACGCCCCACACGCCCAGGACCGCGCCCATCAGGATGACGAGAGTACTCTGTATAGTTCTTCCCGTATTCAATTAGCTTTTGCAGCTTGCGCAGCGGTTCAGACATAGCCACGCCGTTTGCATCCGTAACCATCGTGGTGGCAAGCCCCTGACCGTACTGGTCGGCGTAGTAAACATCGAACACCACGCCAGCAATGGGATTGCCGTTTTCACGGTCTGTCTTGGTCAGGCGCAGCCAACCCTTGGTGGGTTCGTTTTCCACGTCGATTTCGTAGGTGCAGAAGTTTTCCTCGTTGATGACCATCTCCGTGGAGAATTCATTGTCCACGAAATGAGGCGGAACCTTGGTTTCAGCCACCTGGTACACGCCATAAGGAAGCAGCGGCGTCACAGCGATACCGTTGGCGTCTGTAGTGATGACCGCGACAACCTCGCCGTCCCCCTCGCCATTGTGGGAAGGCAGGCCAGAAATGCGTTTGATGGTGAACTCAGCACCCGCCAGGGTTTCGCCGGTCAGCTCATCCAGCTTGCGAATACGCAGGACGCCCTGAATGGGTTCGTTGGTCACATGAAGCTCGGTGGTTTCATCCGGATTGACGATGGCGGTCAGCTCTGCCAGATCGTGAACATAACCGACAGGTTCATCGTCTTCCTGCACCAGATAGCGCCCCTTGCGCAGTGCCAGAGAAACAGCGACGCCGTTTTCATCCGTGGTCATGGTACAGGCAAGCATAGCCGTTGGCGTCAATCGCTGCTTTGACGGGATGTTCGATCACGATGGGTTCGTCCAAAGGCTCATCTTCCGGGATGAAGTCATCTTCAGTCGGGTCATCCTCAACGGACGGAAGCTCGGTTTCCTCGTCTTCTACTGGAATATCAGGAGTCTCGATTTCTGCGTCCGGCTGTGTTTCCTCCGGCTGTTCCTCAATCGGCTCGTCTTCTGTTACGGGTTCGTCGCCGGAGGGTTCCTCGGTTTCCGTTTCAGGAACAACGTCATCAGCTGGAGGATCTCCAGCATCGTCATCAACGGGCGGATCATCTTCCGGAAAGGCGGCATCTTCATCATCCTCCGTTGGGGTCTCCGGTTCGGTTACCGGCTCATCCTCCATGGGTGGAAGTTCCGTTTCTTCGTCAGGTTCAACTGCCTCGTCAGGAGCTTCTTCAACGGGCTGTTCATCCTCAATGACGATTTCCTCGCTCTGCTCGATCACCGTATCCGTAGGCGTGGCAATCGTTTCGGCGATGGAAGGAGCCGGGAGGCCAGTCATCAGCATGGAAAAGGACAGCAGCAGCGCCAATGCCTTGATCAGAGTTGTTTTTCTCATGGGTTCCTCCTTGTTGTGTCGTGTGTCACTGCTGGACAGCCATCACCACAAGCTGACCATCCTCGGAATTGTAGTCGCGGTCACAGGTAATCAGGGTGAGAATGTGATCGTCCGTGGTGACGGAAACGCCGGTATCGTACAACGACCATTCCAGCGCACGATCCAGGAAAGCCCGATACTCTTCCTGCGAGGAAAAGTCAGCCGCAGAAGCATCCCAATCAGATTCGCGCTTGTTGATGACCGCAAAAACGGTATAGCTGCGGGAACCATGCAGGGTATCCAGATGGATGGTGGCACGTTCGCTGCGGAAAGAGGCTTTCTTGTAGTTGTTCAGGGGCTGGAACATGGTGGTGGAACGGCTGCGGCGCATGTGGTGGCCGTAGATAGCGATGTTATCGCTGGGTGCAGCGTAATCCGTGCGGCCCAGGGAGAACAGACAGCCAATGATGCTTTCTTCGCCGGTAAAGGTATGATCCAGGTAGTAATCCACATCATTGGTCAGCACAACGGGATAATCAATATCCGTACCGGGAATCTGCAGCCATGCAGCAAAATCGCTGTTGGCAGCTTTACAGGCAGCAAGATCTGCGCCAGTGAAACCGGGTGCTGCTTCCTTGGGGGCTTCGGGCAGGTTTACCGGCTGAAGGATCTGCTGCTCCAGTTCAGTGGGCTGGACCGTCAGTGGCGGGACCACTGTCACCGCAGGCTCGTAGCTCTGGTCAATGGACTGATCAGGCTGCTCCTGTTCAGGTTCATCCAGTGTGACAGGCGCTTCTTCAGTGATGCTGTCATAAGTGGGCAGTTCATCCTTCTGGGTTTCAGGTTCTTCCTCAGTGGCAGGCGGCAGCTTCAGCTTCTCAACCAGCGCTTCGTAAACCTCGGCACCAGTGCTGATCTCGTTCTCCTGCATCCACAGGGAACCGGCAATGGCGGCAACACCTGCCAAAATCAAAATGACTGCCAGAACAGCGGCTATCGGAAAGCGACGCTTGGGATGCTTATGCTGGGACATACTTAATCCTCCTTGCAAAACAGATATGGATGGTCGTGACGCACACGGGCGTCGTAGTAGTTGGTCATGGTGCCGGTGGCGTTGTACAGGGTGGTCAGCAGATATGACTTGATATTACCCACCCGGCTTGTCGTTCTGCTCAGGCAATCGAAGACGTACTGCAGGTGAGAACTTCTGAACTTGAGCAGCCGTTCTCGTACCAGATCGGCAGGAAGCTCCTCGCCGGAAATGGTGAAGTACTGCGCTTTGGAGCAAAGGACTTCAACGATCAGGTAGACGATTTCATCCAGACGTTCTTGTTCATACTGCTGGCACATGACGTCATATTCGATGTGACCCTGCACCAGTGCTTTGTACTGCGCCACCATGCTGGGTTGTTCGCGTTCGCGCGTTGATTGATAAGGGATTGATTGATAAGGGATTGATTGATAAGGGATTGATTGATAAGGATTTGCTGCATAAGGAATTGATAAATCAATATTTTCTTTATGCGTGTTTGATCTATGAGTATTTAATAGCATTGGATTATCCTGCGTAGGCTGACCCAACGTAGGTTTATCCTGTATTGGAGTATCCTGCGTTGGATTTTCCAACATAGGTTCTTCCAACGTAGGAGAAGCCAATGCAGGCACTTCAGCAACCACCGGTTTCTGCGGATTCTCATAGACCACGTATTCCATCTCAGTCAGATGCCCTTTCTCATTCCGGATGCGATTCCGGATGACATATCCCTCGCGTTCCAGCTCATGCACAGCCATGCGGATGGCGTCCACGCCTTCCACGCTGATCTGTGACAGACCAGACAGGGTATGCACCCAATCATCCGGCAGAGAAAGCAGCAGGCTCATCAGGCCCTTGGCTTTCAGCGTCAGGTTCTTGTTTTTCAGATGATGGTTGGACATGACGGTGTAATCCCTCGTTTTCTCGATCCTGAAAACAGCCACATTTCATCCCTCCTTTCCTTCGGGGTATGAAAAAACGCCCAACACATGATGGTGTGGGCGTTATCTCTCCTGGGCTTGCTGGCGGCGGTGGTGCCATCCTTCCAGCAGTTTCAAGATCACCTGTTCCATCTGCTGGGGCGTGTAGCTTTTCGGGAAATACCTATGCAGCTTTTCGCTGGTGAGCGTTACCCGGTCAAGATCGCTTTTCTTCTCTTCGGACATGATGGCGCGCATCACGTCGATGGACAGATGACCTTCCTGGCTGAATTTCTTCAGCCGCTGCGCCTGGGAGAGGGAGGGCGTGGCCTGTTCGCTGTCCATAGCATCCAGAAGCTCAACCTGTTCTTCTGGCTTGAGGTAGGAGAGTTCGACAGCCGGGTTAAAAGCAATCTTGCGCTCGTCCACCATATCCAGAAGGGGTGGGATGAGTTCGGTCAGACGGATGAAGCGCTGCAACTGCTTGACGCTTTCGCCGGCTTGTTCAGCGACAATGACATTGGAACGGCGATTATCGAAATCCGGGTCAAGTTGGCCCGCATTTTCTTTCGATGGCCGTCCAGCCTTTCTCCTCACAGCTTCCAGCTTCATCCGATACGCCCAGGCGCGTTCGCTGGGCAGGATGCTCTCACGCTGAAGATTGGAGTCAACCATGATGATGGTGGCTGCATCGTCATCCAGATCACGGACGATAGCGGGCATCGTGTCAAGTCCGGCAATTTGGCTGGCAAAGTGCCGCCTGTGACCTGCGACGATCTCATAGCCGCCTTCCTCCCGTGGACGCACAATGGCAGGAACCAGTACGCCATGTTCCCGGATGCTCTCAGCGGTATCCTGCATCTTTTCATCATCCAGCACTTTGAAGGGATGGTTTTTGAACGGGTGCATCTCTGCCAGGGGTATTTCAACGACCCGTTCTCGGCTGGCGTCGGCTCTGCTTTCCTCCGAAGAAAACAGATCATCGACCGAGGTCAGCTTGATTTTTGCTGCGCTGCTTCTCAATCTTCATCACCTCCTGCGTCAGAGCGCGGTACGCCGTTGCCACCTTGCCCTTGGGATCATGGGCATAGATGCTTTTGCCTTCAGCACTGATTTCGGCAGCACGGACGGAATGAGGAACATCCGTGGCAAACACCCTGACTTTGCTGCCGTAGTTCGCACGCAGCATGGCGCTGATCTCACGGGCATAGTTCGTGCGGTTGTCCACCATGGTCAGTAGGATGCCGTCGATCTTCAGCTTGGGATTGATCTGCCGCTGCACTTTGCCAACGGTTTTGAGCAGCTGTTCCAGGCCCTTGGCAGGCAGATACTGCGCCTGAACCGGAATGATGACGCTGTTTGCTGCTGCCAGCGAATTGATCGTCAACATCCCCAGGGAAGGCATACAGTCGATCAGGATGTGGTCATACTGCTTTTTCAACGGGTCCAGGACTTGCTGCAGCACAGTTTCGCGGCTCATGACATTCATGAGCGTTACTTCCATGCCGGCAAGGTCGATGCTGGCAGGAAGCAGATCGACGCCTTCGGCATGATGCAGGATTCCTTCTCCGGGGATGTTGGGTTCGTCGGTGATGACGTTTCCCATGAGAGTAGAGAGTGTGCAGGGCAGGGTATCCGGTTGGGGATACCCAAGGCTGATGGTCAGGCTGGCCTGCGGATCACAGTCCACCAGCAACACCTTCTTGCCTTCCTGTGCCAATCCGATTCCAAGATTGGCAGTTGTGGTCGTTTTACCAACGCCGCCCTTTTGGTTGGCGATGGCAATGGTTGTTGCGGACAAATGGTTCACCTCCTCAAAATTGTTATATGAAAAACCCATCTATACGATAAAGAATAGATGGGTGATCATCGCAAGTGCCTATGAGTGATTGTATAATGACGGTTTTGATCGCAAAAAGTTACAAAATCCATTGCCAGTTCAAGCAAAGTGCCATATAATTGACTCGGGAAATCTTTTCTTGTCGATACATGCTAATACTGGCAGTTGCCCTGTGTTTGTTAGCAAATACAGTAGGAGGAGTTTATTATCATGAAGCATCTCGAAGAAAACCATGAACAAGATGACCTTCTCCAAGAGGGTGATTCTGCCAATCAGGAACTGATACAGCCGTCCCTTCCTGCAGTAGAGCAGCCTAATTGGCTTCAACAGACTATTGCATCCGCCAAAGTGGATCTGCCGGATATCAGTTTGGCTACATTGCCTGCGAATAACTTACAGAATCTCGTTGTTACTGATCCGGCACTTGACGCAGTACGTGATATTCAGGCATCAACTGCAGCCTTGACTATTGCCGACCAAAGCATGAAGAGTGCTACTGCTCATCCCATATTTTCAACGCTCGCTGAACTTGCGCTATCGACCCAAGTCCCGGATTATTCTTTCACCAGTCCGATTCTAAAACAAATAAGTTCTGGTGTTACAAAGATTGTGCAAGCGTTCAGCAGTGAACTGGCTCAGACGCTGGCCAATTCCGTTAGGGATATTTCGGTTAATCTTGGTACAGCAATGATCGATGCCCTGCAATCGCCTGCTATGAAATGGTTGCAGAGCCTTGATTTTGGTCCTATGTACAGGACGCTTGAAGAACTCAGCGAGATATTTATTTCACGTGAAGAGTTCAAAGCAGCCTATCTCTTGGCAATGTATGAGTGCAAGTGGTTTCCCTATGCAGGTTGGCTTAAGGACTCAACTTTAACTTCTGCAGTTGCAGAAGTGATGGAGACAAGTCGTGGTGCCAGCAAGCGACGCGAAAAGCGGATTGATAAACTTATCCTTGCGTACTATACGCCCCAAAGGGTAAATTCCATTAAGCGTTCGTGGAGACAGCTGGACATCGATACTCATGTCAAAAGGATACTATGTCAGGCTATGGATGCTCATCTTCGTGGTGAGTATGCACTGACGATTTCAAGCTTGGCCTCTATGTGGGAAGGCATGATCTACACAAAGGCAAACAACGTTCCTATGGGTGAACGCCATCGTCAGAAGATGAGTATAACTAAAAAGGAACTCGCAGCTTTGACGGAAGCCAATGATTACGAACAGATTTTCAGCAACTACTTTGACAACTTCATTGTTTCTCAGTGTGACGGAGTAGATGATGTGATTGATGGCGTTCCTAATCGACATGGCGTTTCGCATAGCTGGTATCGCAGTTATCCAGGCAAGAAAGCTTCTCTTAATGCAATCATGTTGACTGATTACATTTTACGCTTAGAGCCGCTGGATGCTGCACAAACCGCACCTTAAGTCACCTGAGCACCAGAGAATGAGAGGAAACTGTGATGATCAGATACCCCGAAGCAAAGACCCATGAGAACAGGATTTTTACTGGCACATGGTCTAAAAACATTCCTGTATTTACCGTGACATCGCAAAATGACCTAAACCAGCTCGTAGGTTATGTAAAACACATAAATACGGGTATTGGTGCGGTCTTGTATAGAGGACAATGCGATCTATATCCGAGTGTGATACCAAGCATCTTTCACGACCCAACCCTACGGACATCCAAAGAACAACAACTGGAGCAAGCCATTAATTGCATGGTAGTGGATCCGGATCTTATCAATTTCTTCAACCTAAATTCCTCTGATGTAGCAGGATGGGAACTGTATAAGCGATTAACCATGGAAGCAGCATTGCAGCACTATGGAGGTAAAACGTTTTGTGTCGACTTCGTTGATAATCATTGGACTGCTCTTTGGTTTGGTTTATTTGCATATGACAAAATGAAAAAGGCTTATTACAGGCGAGATACAACCAAGAAACCAGCTGAAGACAAGTGCCTAAATCTGCAGGTTGATCTTGCAACGAAGATATGCTATCCGGACAAACCGCAGGATTTGGACGAAGCAAGTCTCACATCTGAACAGGTTGAGCATTGCCGACGTATTACTATGAAAAGTAGTCGGTCTTATAATGATGTTGTCACAGAGTTTTTGAAGAAAACTAATGGCCGGAGGATGACGGAATGGCAACAGAGTTGTGATCACATTGATGCTCAAAACCAAGAAATCGCAATGCAATGGCAGCACTTTGATGATGACAATAAGCAAGGCCACATGTATTTATTCCTATATGTTGCCGAAACAAATGCTCCATCACTAAATGGAATATACTTTGGTGAGAATACCTACACGATAGATTTGCGGAAGAATCTTCCTTCAACTTTTTTGCGCCCCTGTTCACAGCACGGTTGGATCGTAAGGGGTAAGCATAGCGCTTTTGATTTTGACGAACGAATAGCATGTGTCATTAGGATTAATATTTCCTTAGTCGATGAAATGTTAG
>OIZL01001781.1_pt1 | contig 10902 bp, 15 predicted proteins | sample 1588541 | NCBI WGS metagenome assembly OIZL01 (sample SAMN03283285) | human gut metagenome | biome: human-associated habitat; material: feces | host: Homo sapiens | place: Peru | collected 2012 | reverse complement strand
TAATCAAACAAGTATTATGTGGTCTCTTGCTTGGTCAGTAGTTGCTCTTTATATTGTAAATAGCAAAACTAATTTAAAAGAATGGAAGAAATGGGTATTAATAATTTTAATAAACATTATAACTTTTTCATCTGATTGGAGTTGTATATCAGTAATGGCAATTTTATTTATGTATTCCAATAGAGGGAATTTAAAAAAGCAAATTACAAGTATGAGCTTTTGGATTTTGATTTATGCAATTATTTCGTATTTATTTGTAAGTAAAACTTATGGATTAATTACATTAGCAGTTATATTAGTATATCCATTGCTGAATAGATATAATGGAGAAAAAGGTAAAATAAAATGGATGAAATGGTTTTTCTATTTATATTATCCATTACATTTAGTTATTATAGGAATATTAAGAATAGCAATATATGGAAATATACCATTATTATTTAATTAATATTTTGATGAAATACATTAATTTGCTTTTAAAGTAAATTATATATTACAAAAGAAATTAAAAATTTGAAAGAAGGAGTATGAATGGTATTATTAATTGAATGCATTGGAATATGTTTATTCATATATATTTTAAATATAATTTCATATAAAAAAAATCCTTTATCTGGTATTCATAATTTGCCAATAAAAATTAAATTTATAGAGGTAAAACATGGTAATTTTTGAAGTAAAAATTAGAAATAAAACGTTATTAGATAATTTATTAGAAGTATGGGAAGGTTCAGTAAAAGCAACACATACTTTTTTGTCAAATGAAGAAATATAAAATATAAAAAAATATGTGCCACAAGCATTGAAGAATGTAACACATTTAATAATTGCAGAAAATGAAAATAATATTCCTATTGCTTTTATGGGGATAGAAGATATGAGGCTTGAAATGCTATTTGTAAAAAGTAATGAAAGAGGAAAAGGAATAGGAAAAAAAATATTAAATTATGGCATAGAAAAATATAATGTTAATGAATTAACTGTAAATGAGCAAAATTCAAAAGTAAAAGGTTTTTATGAATATTTAGGTTTTAAAGTGTATAAAAGATAAAGGAGTTAAATATATGAAAGAGAGTTTGAAAAAGTATATGGAAGAGGATTATAAATTTGATAAGTTTTCTATGATTGGTATACTATGCTTAATAGTAGTTATTTCAGGTACATTTGGATTTATTTATGAAGTAATCTTCTATTTTTTTAATGGAGGAATGAAACAGTTATTTTGGAGAGGTGGAAATTTTTCTCCGTGGATTAATATATATGCAATAGGAGCACTTATTATATATATACTTGCATATCGCTATAGAAAAAATCCTATTAAGGTATTTTTAATAAGTTTTTTCTCATGTGGAATACTTGAGTTTTTTTCTGGGTTAGGTATATATGTTATAGGGAAAGGACTTAGATATTGGGATTATAACACAGAGATTTTAAATTTTGGAAATATTGGAGGATTTATCTGTTTAAGAAGTGTATTATTCTTTGGTATCTCAGGGTTATTTTTGATTTATGGAGTAGTTCCTTTTTGTTTTTATTTAGCAAAAAAAATGAATAAGAAACTATTTTTAGCTGTGAGTATTACACTTTGTAGTATAATTTTAGTAGATGAAATATACAATCTTTTGATAACAAAAATTTTTAATTTGCCTACTTCAATCAACGTATATACTAATATTGGAATACAATATGTACAACTTAAATAAAAAGAAAATGCATTAATATAAGAAACTAGCTCCTTATATTAATGCATTTCTTCTATTTCTTCTTTTTCTGGATTTCTTTTCATTTTCTATTCTTTCTTTTTTTTCTTTTCTTGTTTCTAGACCTTCATTAAAATGTCTATATACCTTTTCTTCTAATGTATTACCATCAGATAAAAAATACATATAAAATCTTTGCATCCTTTTTTGTAAAATTAACTTACATAGGCCATCTGAAATTTTTTTAACAGTAGGACCATCTTTTAAAGGAATTTTGTCAGCATATCTTAATTTGCATATAAATCCTCCATCAAGGTTACATGCTTTAGCTAGTTCTGTATTAGAAACTTTCATTTCTGCAGACATCCAATTTAATTTATCGCCAAATGTCATTAAAAATCACCAAAAATATTATATCATTAATTTTTTTTCTTAACAATATTTTTTTGAAATTAAAAAAGAAAAAATGAAATATAATTAAAATAAAAAATAGCAAAAAATATTAACATTCTTAAAATATAAGTATGTGGAAAAAAATATATATTTTCAGTTGTAAAAATTAAAATTTTGGTATAGAATGTATATATAGAGAGGATGATTTTTGTGGAAGAGAAAAATATTCAAAAATTAGAAGAATTAAATGGGTTTAAAGATTTAAGAATTGTTGATAATTTTTATCAAACATCAAGCTTTTTCCCAATGCCTACAACTGAAATTGGTACTTTAAGCGAAAATGGAGAAACTAATTTAGGTTCCTATTCGTTATGTTTTCCATATTATATTGCTGGTAAAGACTACTATGCTATGGTTTTATGCTGCAGAAACAGTTCAAATACTGCCAAAAACATATTAAGAACAGGAAAATGCACAATTAATTTTATAGAAGATAAAAGAAAGTATTTTAAAGAGGCCGTAAGACTTGGATATCCAGGGGAGACTACTGAGGAGAAAATGAAAAACACTATTTTTCATTTGGTTGATGGAAAAAGAACAAGAGAAAACAAAGATGAAACTTATCCTAAGATTGTAAGTGAGGCTTTTCAAGTATTTGAATGTACTTGGGTAAGGGAGTTAGATGGAGCGGAAAATGATACTGTTAAAGAAGAGTATTTACCTCCTTATCACGATTTTAATGGAATTACAAGTGAACATGGAGCTCATTTTATTTTAAAAATAGACCATATATTAATAAAGCCAAAATATTATGATGCAATTATAAATGGAGTGAGTGCTAGTTCATTTCCTAAAGTACCCGTAGATTATGGGTATAGAGATAGCAAGAATTTCTGGTATACAAGATTTAGAAGGCCGGTATCAGAACCAATACCTGCATCTAAAGGAATTAGTTTAGATACAGTAAAATATGCTGCTTCAAGGATTGACCCTGATGTAAAATTTACAGATGAGGCATGCCAAAAACTTGTAAAAGTACCAAGAGTATTCTTAAATACAGTATTAAAAGGATGTGTTTCTTGGGCAAAAGAAAATAACGTTAAATTAATTACAGAAAAAGAAATGCAAATAATACAAGACAAACGTAATAAAGAGAAAAAATAATATTTTTTAGTAGCGGTTATTTAATAAAAAATAGCCGCTATATATATACCTTTTAGGTAAAAAATAAAAAAGTAAAAATATAGAATGAAAAAATAAAATAATTTTTAAAAAAGTATATACACATATTGTATTATGTGATACAATATCACTAGATACAAAAAAGAAAGGAGGAAAATTTGTGCCTAAAGAGGTGAAAATAACTAAAGAGAAAATATTAGAAGCTGCTTTTAAAATAGCTAGGGAACAAGGTTTGGAGAAACTAAGCAATAGAGAAATTGCTAAAAAACTAAAATGTTCAATAAGACCTATATATTATCAATTTAAAAATGTAGAAGAATTAAAAAAAGAGCTTTACTTAAAAATTGAAAATTATTTTTATAGCCTTTTGATGGATCAAATGACAGAAGATATTCCTAAATATAAACAAATTGGAATAAGGTATGTAGATTTTGCAAGGAAAGAAAAACATCTATTTAAAATTTTGTTTATGAGTAAGTCTGAATTCCTTCCAGAAGAGTTTGTTGCAAAAGATGGAGAGGACTTTGAAAAGATAGGAAAATTAATTAAAATGAGTACTAACTTAACGGATGAAGATATAAAAAGCTTTCATATTAAAATGTGGATATTTACTCATGGAATAGCCACTTTAGTTGCAAGTAGTACTGTTAAGTTTGAAGATGAACAAGTAAAAGAATTATTATCTTTAGAGTTTCAAGCATTAATGTTGCTTAAAGAAAATCCAGATAATGATTGGGTATTAAATGGAAATAATTTTAAATCAAATTAAATTTAGATAAAATTAAAAAAGAATAGGAGAAGATAAAAATGAAAAATTTTGGAAATATATTATGGGGAATTGTATTAATTGTAATAGGAATAATTATAGGAGGAAATGCAATTGGTGTTATAAATGTAGATTTATTCTTTGATGGATGGTGGACACTTTTCATAATTATTCCATGTTTTATAGGGTTATTTAAAGAAAGAGAAAAAACAGGTAATGTTATAGGACTATTAATTGGAGTAGTATTACTTCTTTGTGCTCAAGGTTTAGTAGACTTTGATATGATATGGAAATTAGCTTTACCAGCCATTTTAGTTATATTTGGTATATCTTTGATATTCAAAGATACATTTAACAAAAAAGTAAGTGATGAAATTAAAAAGATAAATAAAAATAATAAAAATGATAATGAACATTTTGCAACATTTTCAGGACAAAATTTAAAATTTGATAATGAAAAATTTAAAGGCGCAAATTTAACTGCAGTTTTTGGTGGTATTAAATGTGATTTAAGAGATGCAATAATTGAAGAAGATGTAGTAATAAATTCAACTAGTGTATTTGGAGGAATAGATATATATATTCCGGAAAATTTAAAAGTAAAAATAAAATCAACTAGTATTTTTGGAGGAGTAGACGATAAAAAAGTAAAAGTGGTAAATGATGAAAAAGCTCATACATTATATATAAATGCAACTTGTGTATTTGGAGGTGTAGATGTTAAATGACAACTTCTCAAAAAATAATTAAGTATCTAGCTCTTGCTTTAGCAGCATTTTTGATATTTACAATTTTTTCAGCTATACTTGGTGGAATATATGGATTAGTTACATCTTTAGGACTTGTAAAAGAAAATAAAAATATTGAAAAAAATCCAAGTGAAAATGTTATACTAAATGAAAGTGAAGCAGCTGCATATTTAGACATTGATTTAAAAGTTTGTAATCTAAACATTCAAAAAGGAAATTCATTAAAAATAGAAAAAAATGGAGAAAACATTACTTGTATTCAAGATGGAAACAAAATGGAAATAAAAGAAAAAAGAGCTAATTTTTTCAAGAAAAACAGTGGTAGTGTTACAATTTATTTGCCTGAAGATATATATTTTGAATATGTAAAAATAAACACAGGAGTGGGAGAAACAGATATATCAAGTATAAATACTAAAAATATGTATATTGATACTGGTATTGGAAATTTAAAAGTAAAATCAGGTAATATACAAAATTTAGATTGTAATACAGGAATAGGTGATGTTTCAATTACAACTAATTTAACTGGAAATTCAAAATTTGATACGGGAATAGGAAAATTAAAGCTTAATGTAGACGGAAATAAAGAAGATTACAGAGTTAAACTAAATAAAGGAATTGGAAAAGTAAGGTTAGATAATATTTCATTAAATGATAATGCAGAAATTGGATATGGTAAAAATTTAGTAACTATTAATGGTGGTTTAGGAGAAATAGATATTTATTTTATAGGAGTAAATAATGAAATATAAAAATATTAAAAAGCTTTTAATATTTTGGTGTTTATTTATTGGATTTGGCGCTATATTTGGATCATTAGGCATGTTTTTGGATCCTTCAGGCAAGCTTATGAAGATGGATCAGCTATTACCGTATTTTCAAGTGTTACCATTTTCAAAAGTGTTATATCAAAATTACATTTTTCCTGGAATAGCACTTTTTATAGTAAATGGAATAACAAACTTATTTGCAGCTTTCCTTATTTTTAAAAACAAAAAAAGTGGAATAATACTAGGAACAATTTTTGGAATTACACTTATGATGTGGATAATTATACAATTTGTTATCTTTCCATTTAACTTCATGTCAACAAGTTTTTTTGTGTTTGGAATTTTGCAAGCATTAACTGGATATTTGTGTTATGTTGTATATACACAAGAAAAATTTGTATTTAATGAAACTGAGTATAAAAATATAGGAAAAAATGAAAAGATATTAGTAGTGTATTTTTCAAGGAGAGGTTATACAAAAAAAGAAGCGTATAGAATAGCAAATGAAACATCTGCTAAAATTTTGGAACTTAAAACTACTGAAAAGACAGAGGGAACTTTAGGTTTTTGGTGGTGTGGAAGATTTGGAATGCATAAGTGGTGGATGGAATTAAAAGAAATAAAAGAAGATGTGTCAAAGTATGAAAAGGTAATAATAGTTACTCCAATCTGGGTATTTAGCATGTCAGCTCCTATAAGGAAATTTTGTTATACGTATAGTGAAAAACTAAAAAATGTAGAATATGTAGTTACCCATTTTATGAGAACTGATTTCTTAAGTGTTGCAAACGAAATGGATAAGATATTAAAGGTTAAAAGAAAAAGTTTTAAAACAATAGTAATAAGAATGGGAAATAAATTAAGTGAAAAGATAATAAGATAATGGTTTAATTAAGGAGGATTTTTTGAATAATAAAAAAGTTAAAAAAATAATGGATCTCGTAATAATATTTTAAAATACAAAAATATTTAAGTATTATTAAAGGAGATAAAAAAATGAACATAAAAGATTATGGATATAAAGAAGAGTATTTAAATAAAGCAAAAATTAGGGATGAAAGATATATTCCTGCAAGAATTATAGCGACATACAAAGATAGATATGAGATTGTATATGACACTAAAAAAACTCATGCAAGATTAAAAAAAGGAAGTTTTTATGATAGAGAAGATGCCGTTTATCCTACGATAGGTGATTTTGTACTTGTAGAATTAAATGAAAACGGTGATAGTTTAATTGTAGAAACATTAGAAAGAGAAAGTTCTTTTTCAAGAGTTGCTGCTTCTTCAGATAGAAATCACAAATTACATCATCAACATGAACAAGTAGTGGCAGCAAATTTTGATTATATATTTATAATGCAGTCTTTAAATGAGGATTTTAATTTAAAAAGAATTGAAAGGTATTTGAGTCTTAGTTGGGCGTCAGGAGGAGCAATTCCTGTTGTAATACTTACTAAAAGAGATTTATGTGAGAATTATTTAGATTTTGTACAAGAAGTAGAAGACATTGCTTTTGGAGTAGATGTTTATGCAATAAGTACAAAGGAAAATGAAGGGCTAGAAGATATAAAAAAATACTTTAAAAAGGGAGTAACAATAGTGCTTTTAGGTTCTTCTGGTGTTGGAAAATCTACTCTTGTAAATACTTTAATGCAAAAAGAAGTAATGAAAACTTCAGCTACAAGGGAAGATGACTCAAAAGGTAGACATACTACAACAACTAGAAAACTATTAATGCTACCAAATGGAACCATGATTATTGATACACCAGGGATGAGAGAACTTGGAATGTGGGACTTAGGGCAAGGATTAGATAAAACTTTTGAGGATGTAAAGGCTTGTCTTGGAAAATGTAAATATAAAAACTGTACACATACAAATGAAGATGGATGTAAGATATTAGAAAAAATAGCGAGTGGAGAACTTTTAAAAGAAAGGTATGAATCGTATATTAAGTTAAAGCAGGAAGAAAGCTTTAATGTTGATAAAACTAGTTATTTAGAAGAAAAAAGAAATAAATTTAAAGATATTTCTAAGTTAAAAAAGAAATTAAAAAATAGAAATTAGAAAAATAAAAAAAGAATGTAAAAAATAAAATAAGCTATATATTTTAAGGAGTGATTTAGATTTGAGTAAGTATACTAAACTTTGGGAATTTTTAAGAAACGAAGATATTAAAAAATGTATTTTAAGTTTTGATAAGATAGAAAAGATTACTGGAATTCCAATAGATCACTCCTTTTTAAAATATAAAAAAGAGCTAAATGATTATGGATATAATGTGGTAAAAATATCTTTGAAGAAAAAAGAAATTATTTTTGAAAAAATAAAGGAAGAGGTAAGCTAAATGATAGAAATTAAAAATTTAACTAAAATTTATAATCAAGATAAAAAAGCAGTTGATAATGTTTCATTTGCTGTAAATGATGGAGAAATATTTGGATTTATAGGTCATAATGGAGCAGGAAAAACTACAACTATAAAATCAATAGTTGGAATATTAAATTTTGAAGAAGGAGATATATTAATTGATGGTATATCTATAAAAAAAGATGAAATAAAATGTAAATCTAAAATGGCTTATGTACCAGATAATCCTGATTTATATGAAAATATGAGAGCAATAGATTATATTAATTTTATATGTGATATGTACGAAACAGATGAAAATACAAGAAAGAAAAATATAGAAAAATATTCTAAAATGTTTGAAATAAATGATAAACTAAACGATGAAATATCTTCTTTTTCTCATGGTATGAAACAAAAGATTGCTTTAATATCAGCTCTTGTACATGAACCTAGTGTACTTGTTATGGACGAACCATTTGTTGGACTAGATCCTAAAGCTGTTTTTGATATTAAAGAGGTAATGAAAAATATGTGTAAAGAAGGCAAAACTATATTTTTCTCAACACACATATTAGATGTAGCTGAAAAATTATGCGATAGAGTAGCGATTATAAAACAAGGGAAAATTGTAAAAGTTGGAAATATGGAAGAAGTAAAGGGCGATGAATCTTTAGAACAAGTATTTTTGGAATTGGGGGAAAACTAAATGAAAAAATGTATTTCATTGTTAAAAGCAATAATGTCTCAAGACATGGAACTGTTTTCATTTAAAAAGAAAAATAATTCTTCAAGACTAAAAAAAATGATAACACCGATTGTTATTGGGATATTTTTTATGTTAGCTATAGGAACTTATTTAGGTATTTTAGGAGTTGAACTTTCCAAACTTAATTTAACATATATAATGCTTACAGTAGCATTAATACTTCCAGTGATACTTACTTTAATTCAAGGAATATATAAATCTCAAGGTATACTATTTGAAACAAAAGACAATGACTTGCTTTTCTCGCTTCCTATAAAAAAGTCAACTATAGTATTTGCAAGAATTTTTAAAATGTATGCTTTTGAATATCTATATAATTTACTATTTATATTACCAGCTTTTGTAATATACGCATATTTTGAACGCCCAGGAATTAGCTTTTATTTTATTTCGATTTTAATGAGTATATTGTTACCTATAATTCCAACTGTTATAGCTTCATTTATAGGGCTATTAATAAAAAATTTATCAGTAAAATTTAGGGCTAAAAAAATAGCACAAACAGTTCTTACAATGTTACTGTTTTTATTGATTTTTCATTTTTCATATAATTCAAATGCAATTATAACTAACCTTATAAATAACGCAAGCAGCGTAAATGATGTTATAATAAAAATATATTATCCGATAGGGCTATATATAAATTTGATACAGAAATTTGATATTTTAGAACTTTTAAAATTATTACTTGTAAATATAATACCTCTTGTGATATTTATTTATCTAACAAGTAAAACATATTTTAAAACTATAGCTAAAGGTGAAGAAAAATCTACTTCTTCTAAGAATAAAAATAAGTATAAAGAAAAAATAAAGAAAAGAAAAAAGATAAATTCACTTGTTATTAAAGAATTAAAAAGATTTTTTTCATCTCCAGTATATATGTTTAATACACTAATAGGAATTGTGTTATTATTTATTGCAACTATTGCAATGTGCATAAATGTAAATGGAGCAATAAATTCATTTATGGAAGCTGAGAATATAAATATGGAAATAAGTGTAATTTTAAACATTTTACCTAAGGTATTTTTAGGGCTTGTAATAGCTACATCTTCACTTAGTTCTATAACTTCATCTTCAATATCAATTGAAAAGAAAAGTTTTAATATAACTAAAAGTTTACCTTTAAGTGAAAAAGAAATATTACTTTCAAAGCTTCTTAGTAGTGATGTGATTTTAATGCCAGTTATGATTATATCTGCTATAATATTTTGTATTTTTTTCAAGGTAGGAATGTTTGATATAATATCTATATTTTTAATGATATTAATCATGCCAAATCTTGTCGGAATTATTGGACTTTTAACAAATTTAAAATATCCAAAATTAAATGCAACATCTGACACAGAAATTGTAAAACAAAGTACTAGTTCAATGATAGCAGTACTTTTGGGAATGTTGATTGCAGCAATATTGGTAGGCATTTTAATTATCATTCCAAAATATTTAAATACTAGCATAAATACAATTATTTTAATTGAATTAATAGTTTTAAGTTTAGCTACAATAATGTTATGGAATATACTTAATAAGTATGGTAAAAAAAGAATAAAAGAAATAGATGTATAATATTAATGGAGGTAGTATACTATGAAATATATGATATATAATTTGAAAGATAAACCTGAATATATAGAAAAAATAGCACTCTTAACAGAAAAAGAGTGGGGAAAGTATAAAGATAAAGAGGAATTTGAATTTAAAGTAAAAAGAAAAGTAGATAGAATAAGTAAAATGATAAAAGAAGATAAAATAAATTATTGTAAGTTGATACTTGTAGAAGAAAATAACCTTATAGGCTTTATATCAATTTTTCCTGAAGATGGAGAAGAGGAAAAAGAGCTTACTCCATGGTATGCTACAATGTTTGTAAAGAAAGAATATAGAGGTATGGGATACTCAAAGATTTTAAATTCTGCTATTTTAAAAGAAGCCAAAAGAAGAGGTTTTGATAAAATCTATTTGAAGAGTAATCTTGTAAATTACTATGAAAAATTTGGTGCTAAATATCTCAAAGACTTACAAAATGGAGAAAAACTTTATGTCATTTCATTAGTATGAAATAAAAAAATGTAACCAAAAAACATTTTATGTAAAAATAAACATAAAATGTTTTTTTATAGTCTACCTATTGCAAGTTATTTTAAAAATAATGTCAAGTAATTATCGTAAAGTTATTGCAAGTAGTTAAATTTTGATATATAATTAAAAATGT
>OIZL01001780.1_pt1 | contig 10910 bp, 10 predicted proteins | sample 1588541 | NCBI WGS metagenome assembly OIZL01 (sample SAMN03283285) | human gut metagenome | biome: human-associated habitat; material: feces | host: Homo sapiens | place: Peru | collected 2012 | reverse complement strand
GAACCCACATTATCGGCTTGGGAAGCCGACGCTCTGCCACTGAGCTACACCCGCAAAGCGCAGCGCGCGCCATATTGCTTTTACAACAATACAGCACTACTATTCTAATTCAAGCGGTGTGATTTGTCAACATTGAAAACAAGGCTTAATCACTTGATTTTTTATGTCCCGCGCTACGCATATGCCCGTTACGCTGGCCTGCATCAAGCCCCTTGTTATTCCGGCTCCGTCGCCTATGGCGTAAAGCCCGGGCACGGCTGTTTCAAAGCGCTCGTTAACATTGACCTTGCTTGAATAAAACTTTACTTCCACGCCGTACAAAAGCGTGTTGCGGCTGTAAAGGCCCGGGGCCAGCTTATCGAACGCCCTAAGCGCCTCTATTATGCTGGTAAGGTGCCTGTGCGGCAGCACGAAGGAAAGGTCGCCTGGCACAGCCGTTTTAAGCGTTGGTCTTGTGGTGGACTTTGCGAGCCTGCTCTCGTCCGTCCTCCTGCCGAGAAGAAGGTCGCCAAGGCGCTGCACCATCACGCCGCCGCCGGTGAGCATGTTGCCAAGCTGGGCTATATAGTTGCCGTAGCGTATGGGCTCGCCGAAGGGCTTTGTGAAATGCGTGCTGACGAGCATGGCGAAGTTGGTGTTCTCCGTACGCAAGGAGACATCGTTGTAGCTGTGCCCATTAACAACGGCTATGCCGCCTTCGTAATGCTCCTCGCTGACAAGGCCGCCGGGATTCATGCAGAACGTGCGCACCTTGTTTTCAAACGTATCGGCATAGTATACAAGCTTTGCTTCATACAAAGGCTTTGTAAGATGATCCATTATGGAATTGGGCACCTCAACGCGCACGCCTATATCTACCTCGTTATTGCTCATGCCGATATTCAGCCTGTTGCCCTCATCCTGAAGCCACTGTGCGCCGCCCCTGCCGGGAGCCGCCACTACATAGCTTGCATACGCCTGCTCCTTTTTGCCCGCATGCACATAGCTTATGCCCGCGGCATGGCCGTTTTCAACAAGTATGTTGTCCGCCGTGGCGCCGCCTATGAACTCAAAGCCGGCGTATGAGCAGAGCGCATCATACATATTGCCAAGCACTACCGCGCTGTATTCGGTACCCATATGCCTTACGGGGCAGCGGACGAGGTGTATGTTGTGCCTGCTGGCCTCGTATGCTATCTCCGCCACCCTGGGGTCGTTTTTGCCATGAACGGTATCGGGCGCGCCAAAGCTGACGTATACGCCGTCTGCATAGTCTATAAGCTGCTGAGCCCGCTCCTCACCTATATATCTCGTTATGTTGCCGCCTACCTCGTAGGAAAGGCTCAGCTTGCCATCGGAAAACGCGCCCGCTCCGGCCCAGCCGCTCATTATGGCGCATGGGTTGCAGTGTACGCAGTGGCCAAGCTTCCTTGCGGGGCAGTTGCGCTCCCTTATGCCCTTGCCGCTGTCCAGCATAAGCACCTTAAGCGTGCTGTCCAGCTTAAAAAGCTCCAAAGCCGTGAATATTCCGGCCGGACCTGCGCCCACTATAATTACGTCATAATCCTTGGACATAGCATGTTTCCTCCGCTTGCAGTTCACATTATATACAGTGCGTTGGTTATAAGCACAGCTTAGACTATTATTGGTTTAATTATTATTGCTTATACCACTCGACTATGATATACTACATCACCGGTGATGTCAAAGGTTTTTTAATCAAAAAGGCATCGGCTTTACAAAAGCAGTAAATATAATACGGAGGAAAAGCAATGAGTACCATTTCACGAGGAGTCCGCGCCCCCATAATCCGCAAGGGGGACGACATTGTTGCCATAGCTGTGGACAGTGTGCTTGCCCAGGCTGAAAAGGAAGGCTTTAGCATAAACGAAAAGGACGTCGTTTGCGTTACGGAGTCCGTCGTTGCAAGGGCGGACGGCAACTTTGCCTCCGTTGACGATATAGCGGAGGATGTCAAAGCCAAATTCCCCTCCGGCCACGTTGGCGTGGTGTTCCCGATACAGAGCCGCAACCGCTTTGCCATATGCCTTAAGGGAATAGCGAGGGGTGCGAAGAAGGTGACGGTGCAGTTCTCCTATCCGTCTGACGAGGTGGGCAACCACCTGATAGATCTTGATACGCTGGACGCGAGCGGCGTTGACCCATGGAAGGACGTGCTTAGCCTTGACGAGTTTTACACTCACTTCGGCAAGCCCTGCCACCCGTTTACCGGAATGGACTATGTAAAGTATTACAGCGATATAATAGAGGCTGAGGGGGCCGAGGCGGAGATGATATTTGCCAATAACGCCGCGGCGATAGTTAACTATACGCGCGACGTTCTTGCCGCCGATATACACACGCGTGAGCGCACGGCGAGGATAATAAAGAAGGCCGGCGCACAAAACGTATACAAGATGAGCGACATACTTTCTTCACCCGTGAACGGTTCGGGCTACAATCCTGAATACGGGCTGCTCGGCTCCAACAGGGCGACTGACGACGACATAAAGCTGTTCCCCAAAAACGCGCAGGCGGTGGCCGAGGCTATACAGAATCTCATGCTCGAGCGCACAGGCGTTAAGGTAGAGGCCATGGTATACGGCGACGGCGCGTTCAAGGACCCTGTAGGCAAGATATGGGAGCTTGCGGACCCCGTAGTATCCCCGGGCTATACAGACGGACTGAACGGCCTGCCCAACGAGCTTAAGCTGAAATACCTTGCGGATAACGACCTTAAGCACCTTAGCGGCAAGGCGCTTGAGGACGCCGTTGTTGAAGCCATACGCAGCAAGAGCAGGGAGGACAACAAGCGCGTTATGGCCTCAATGGGCACCACGCCGAGGCGGCTGACCGACCTTATAGGCTCGCTTTGCGACCTGACAAGCGGCTCCGGCGACAAGGGTACGCCGATAATACTCGTGCAGGGCTACTTCAGCAACTATGCCGACTGAGAATATAAAGCTTGCAATATAAGCAGAACCGCTTAACGAAGCTTCCGTGATAAACAAAAGCCGCCAGCCCACCGGCAAAGTACAATGCCGGCGGGCAAGTTTTTTGTAAAGCTAAAAGGGAAGGGGAATAATACATGTATTTTTTCGAACATGAAATGCCCCTGCGGGACATGAAATGAGCTGCGGCGCATCAGAATTAACTCTTTATGCCATAGGGCATACTCCATGCTCCGTAAGGGGTATCTCACATCGCAATAAGGCGAGCTTTCATTATAATACTTATTCCTGGAATAATTTGCATAGATGGAAAGTACATATACAAAAAGCTACAAGAGAAAGTGCAACAATGCCGTATGGCAGGATAAGCCGCTGCGCACAAGCTGAAAGGCAGCGGACAGAATCAGTTTTCAAGTATGCTTATATACTTGGTGACTACATGGAAAAATGCGTCTATCTCTTCAACTGTGCATCCTGCGAGCAGCAGGTCGTTCATAGTTTTTGATACTTCTACTGAATCATGCATCTTGTGCGCACGGCTCAGCCTGATGCCGCTTTCTGTAGGGACGAGCAGTACGGTTTTTGCTTTGCCGGTATGCTTCTTGCGTATTACATAACCTTTTTTTCAAGCTTTGTTACCGTCTGCGATATGGCGCCCTTGGTACGGTTCCACATCAAAGCAAGTTCCGTTACGCTTATGCCGGGATTATCCTCTATTGCGGTAAGGGTATGCACTTCGACCATGCTTATAAGATCGCCTGTGCCATAATCCTGATTTTCGGCTACATAGTCGCTGTAGAGCATTGCAAACTTATAGAGCAGATTGGCCCTGTCATTCAACTGCTGGAATATGTTGCTTACCGACTGCTTAGTATTCTCCACTATTATCGCTCCTACAATGGGATTGCTTATATACACAGAATAGCACATCTTTTTGATTAGGTGTAAACGCCAAACCTACAGGGTGCATCAAATTATTCTATTTTGCGCGAATAAATGAATCATTTGTTAAATTTCGCCTGCATGATGCAATAAGCAGTTTGTTTTGGTAAAATAAGCTTATAAGAAAACGCGGCAGGTCCGCAGGGGGAATTATGCAAAAGAACGGTGGATCATTTTGGGTCCGTATGATAAAAGGCATGGTTATAGGCGTGGCCGCTATGCTGCCCGGTGCAAGCGGGGGTGTGCTTGCGGTATCTATGGGCGTATATAAGCCGGTGATAGATGCGGTAACATCTATATTCAAAAGCTTTATCAAAAGCGTAAAATATCTGCTGCCGCTGGGCATAGGCGGCCTTATGGGCCTGTTTGGCACTGGCAGGGCCGTTGAAGCGCTGCTTGCAAGCTTTAAGATAAGCGTAATGTGGGCTCTTATTGGCATGGTGCTTGGCGGGCTGCCATCGCTTATAAAAGAAGCTAACCAGAGGGGCTTTAAGGCAAGGTATCTGCTTGGCTCGCTTTTAGGCATTGCCATAGTAGGCGGAACGGCTCTTTTGCAGCTCAAGCTTACCGGGGGTGAACCGCTACCCTTCAAATGGTATACGGCAGTCCTCGGCGGCGCGCTGATAGGGCTTGGCACGGTGATACCGGGGATAAGCACATCTTTTATAATGATGTATCTTGGCATATACGAGCCGTTTTTGAACGCCTTAAACACGTTCAATATTCCTAAGCTGTTCTGCGCCGGAGCGGGGGCGTTTGCCGTGATAGCTTTGCTTATAGCTGCTGCAAAAAGGCTTTTTGACAGGCATTATGGCTACGCCTATTATGGCGCGATGGGGCTATTGCTCGCAAGCGTAGCGCTGATATTCCCGGGCTTCAGGTCGGGCTGGGGCTTGGCGATAGACGCGGCGCTGTTTATAGCATGCTTTGTGGTAACGTATTTTTTGTGCGGGCTGCCAAGCGGGGAAAGTAAACAGCCTGCGGAATAGAAGCGCGTTATGTGCTATAATAGGTTTAGATAAATTGAAATATATATTACGTTAGAATCAATCAGACGTGCGATAAATGGGAGGTAAAGATGCTTAAAAGAACACTTGCGACGCTGCTTTGCATGATAACGGTGCTTGCGCTGTTTCCGCTTGCCGCCAATGCCGAGGTGCTTTCCGGCTGGACCAGCAAGGTGGACTATGAAAACACCGATCCAAACAGGTATTCTATCGAGATAGATCTGAAGAACCAGATAATCACCGTTTATGAAGGCCCGATAGGAGGCCCTATAGTGCTGCAAAGCCTTTGCACCACGGGCGACGCAGAGCATGCCACCAACGCCGGCACATATAAGCTTGGCGACATGAAGGAGCGCTTCGGCTACTTTGTGGCGTTTGGCCAGTACGCGCAGTATTGGACGCAGGTGGTAAGGGGAATATACATACACTCCGTAATGTATAATTCAAAAAAGCTTACGTCGATGTCAAGCGGGGCGTACAGAAAGCTTGGCAAAAACGTGTCCCACGGCTGCGTAAGGGTGCTGCCGCATGTGGCAAAGTTCATATTTTATAACTGCCCTCCGGGAACGCTTTGCGTGGTGAACCGCAAAAAAGCGCCCGACCCTGAGCTTGTTAAAAGACTTAAAGCGGAGATACCTGCATATGCCAACTATCAGCAGCCCAAGGACGATATGCCCTATCCAAAGGAAATACCTGCCGTTATAAGGTATGACGGCACCCCCTTGAGAACAGGCTTTTCAAAGACGAACGATACCACCGTTGCAACGCTTATGCGCGGGGACAAGGTGATGCTTTTGCAGCTTGCAAAGGACTGGTGTAAGGTCAGGACCTCAAACGGAAAGCTTGGCTATGTCAAAACGCCGTATATACTTGCGTATCCTGATTCGCCTGCCGCTATGAGGACGGCATATATAGCAAAATCAAAAACATATCTGTATAAATCTATGGATACAGGCTCCGAAAAGCTTGTGAGCATACCTGGCGGAGCGGAGGCTAATGTAGTATCCAACCCCAAAAAGGGCTGGTGGTACGGTTCCTTCAACGGTGTAGAGGGCTACATGCGCACCAAGTACGTTATAAAGCAGGAGGCTGCAGAATATCCTTCATTAACGGAAGAAACGGCGCTTCAGCCCCAGAATAACGGTTTTGGGATTATGCAGAATAACGTCTTGGGTCAGGAACAGGGCATAGCGCCCGTGCAGACGCCAACGCCGGCTGCGGGAGGAACGGCATCGGCCTCCAGTGCGAGGATAGCGCAGGGCATAATGGCCAATATGAGGAGCGGCGCCGGCAAAGAGTTCCCTGTTACAGGCAGCTTCCCTGCCGGCACTGAGGTGAGCATAATAGACCAGGCCGGCACATGGTATTATTGCCAGGCCGGCGGCAAGTATGGATATATATATTCAGGCTGTCTGAGCATGTATTGACACAATGGGTGCATACGCGCCCTTGGCGGGGGCATATAGGTGAAACTGAGCTATAAAGCAAAAGCATGCATATTAAGGCTGGCCGCGGCGCTATTATGCGCGGCGGCTGTCGCCATTCTTTGGCAGGAGTCGCCGGTCAGGGCAGAAACGCTTGCCGAAAAGGCTTTTTCGGAAAAGGAGCCGCTTGAAAGGGACCTGTATGAGTTTTCCATCAAAGTCATACCCATGGGCAGATCCGTGCGCATGTGGGGCTTGATGCGGCTAAGCTATGTTAACAGGACCGACGCCACTTTGTATAACATAGTGCTAAGGCTGCATGCAAACGACGTTGAGCCAAACTGCATGGCGATAGCAAGCGTTGCGGTAAACGGGCAAAGCGCGCTGCATACGCTTTCTCAAGACGGGTCGATACTTAACATATCGCTGCCTATGGAGCTTAAGGCTGGGGAGAGCGCAAGCGTATTCCTGCGCATGGACATGACGGTGCCTCAGACCGGCGGCAGGTTCGGCATAAACAGCACCGGCATTATGTTCGGCAACGCATTGCCCATAGCTGCCGTGTATGAAAACGGGGCGTGGCGCGATGAGCCATACTATGAAAACGGCGACAGCTTTTATAGCCTTATATCCGACTATAAGGTGGCGCTGAGCGTGCCTGCGGGCTATTCGCTTGCGCATACCGGCAGCAGGGTAAGCAGGAGCGCGAACGGCGCATACGACGTATACTATATAGCCGCGCCAAAGGTGAGAGAGTTCGCGTTTGCCCTGATAGAAAAGGCTTATGTGGAAGAAACTAAGTGCCTTGGCGGCAGGGTGACGGTGCATGCCCTGGCGGACAGCAGGAACCATGCAAAATTCGCGGCCGGGTGCGCCGTGAGCGCGCTTGAGTTTTTCAGCGAAAAAATAGGCGATTATCCGTACAGCGATCTTTATGTGGCGCCGTTCGATCTTTCCGGCGGCATGGAGTATCCCGGGCTTATCATGATATACAGGGGCGACATAAAGGAGTCAAGGGGGGCCGAAGGCGCGCTTGTTATCGGGCATGAAACGGCGCATCAGTGGTTCTACAATCTTGTGGGCAGCGATCAGGTGAACGCGCCCTGGCTCGATGAGGCGCTGGTAGAATATCTTGCCTTTGACTTTTTAAGAAGCTATATGGGTGATGACGCCGCCAACAAGATAGATGATGAAAGGTATGGGCAGTTTAGAACGACGTACGAGCGCAAGCTGCGGCTTGACAGCGCCCTGAGCGAATTTGCGGGCGCGGACTACTTCTATGTCGTGTATGCCTATGGATATGAGTTTTACTATCAGCTTGTTAAGGAGATAGGTAGCGGCGCTTTTTACGAAGGCTTAAAAACATACTATTACGCAAACTATATGGGCGTGGGCACAAAGGAAAGGCTTATAGCCGCATTTAGCGAGGCTGCCGGAAGGGACCTTACCGATTGGTTTGAAGCGCACATACAGCCGCCGCAGAGTGCGGAGGATAGGCGATGAAAAGGCTTATTACCGTCCCGCTTATAGCCGTTATGGCATTGACTCTGCTCCTTGGCTGCGCTGATGCGGAACCAAAGCGGTTCGTTTACACATATTTTGACTGCTTTGATACGGTTACGGAGCTTACGCTGTACGCAAATACGCAGTTTGAGGCCAACGAAGCTGCCGACTATGTACACCAGCGGCTCATCTATCTGAATAAGCTCTTTGACATATACCATGAATATGAGGGCGTGACGAGCCTGAAAACCGTGAACGACAACGCGGCCACGGCCCCTGTAGCCGTAGCGGAGGAGACCGTGCGGCTCATGCTGTTTGCAAAAAAGGCATATGATCTCACCGGCGGCACGGTAAATGCGGCTATGGGCAGCGTGCTCAGCATATGGCATGAATACCGCGAAAATGGGCTGGAGCATCCGGAAACCGCCTGCCTGCCCGATATAAATGAGCTTAAAAGCGCATATGAGCATACGGATATGGCGGCCGTTATTATCGACGAGGCTGAAAGCACCATTTACTTCACAGACCATGAGCTTAAGCTTGACGTTGGCGCAACGGCGAAGGGCTTTGCGGCGCAGCTTGTTGCGGAGGAGCTTAGCGAAAGGGGCGTAGGCAGCGCCCTGTTGAGCCTTGGCGGCAACGTATGCGCGCTCGGCACAAAGCCGGACGGGAGCATGTGGAACATAGCCGTACAGGACCCTAGGTCGGACGGCAGCATAGGCAGGGTGGCGATAGGCTCGCAGTCGCTCGTTACAAGCGGCGATTATCAAAGGTTCTATACTGTAGACGGCGTACGCTATAACCATATAATAGACCCACAAACGCTCATGAGCGCAGACAGGTTTTTGTCTGTCACCGTAATGTGCGACGATGGGGCAATGGCGGATGCGCTGTCCACGGCGCTTTTTATAATGGACTATGAAGAGGGCAGCAAGCTTATAGCAGCCATTGACGGGGCGGAGGCGCTTTGGGTCAACAAGGATGGGACGCTGCTTTACACATCCGGCTTTGATATAAAATGATTTTCTGGTATAATAGATAACCAATTGACATATAAGGGGGTAAGCTTATGGGCCGCATGAATCTGCTGGACAAAGTATATAACGCCGCAGCCAACCAGGTGGAGGGCTTTTGCATAGTAAAAAGCGTTGCCATAAAAAGCAACATAAAGGGCGCCGCGTATCTTGACATGATACTGGCGGACGCCGGCGGCGAATGTAACGCCAAGCTTTGGGATTACGCGCCGGAGGTGCATGGCACGTTTGACGCAGGCACCGTAATAAAGGTGCGCGCCAGCATAAACATATGGAAGGACGAGGAGCAGCTTAAGATAGACAGGATAAGGAACCTTAAACCCAATGAAGATGTGGATATGAGGGATCTTGTCCCCTGCGCGCCTGAAAGCCCCGAGGAAATGTACGCCAAGCTCTATTCCATTGCGGAAGGCTTTAAGGACAGCGACCTTAAGCTTATAACCCAATATCTTCTAAAAGAGAATAAAGAGGACCTTTTGCGCTATCCTGCGGCGCTGAAGCTGCATCACGCCATGCGCGGCGGCCTGCTTTTCCATACGCTAACGATGATAGAAAGCGCAAGGGCCATTATAGAGGTATACAAAAGGCTTTATCCGGCGTTGAGCAGCGAGCTTGTGTACTCCGGCATAATACTGCACGATATGGCCAAAACAAAGGAGCTTGTTGTGGGCGAGCTTGGCTTGGCCAGCGCATACAGCACGCCGGGCCAGCTGCTTGGGCATATAAACCTGGGCATGGCAATGATAGAGCGCGCAGCGGCGGAGCTTATGATAAACGAGGAGACGAAAATGCTTTTGCAGCATATTGTGCTTGCGCATCACGGCGTGCCGGAGTTCGGCTCCCCAAGACCGCCCATGTTTCCTGAGGCTGAGATAGTAAGCACCGTTGACCTTCTTGACGCAAGGCTGTTTGAAATGTACGATGCGCTTTCGGGCGTTGTCACCGGCGGATTTTCCGAAAGACAGTGGGCGCTGGACAACAGGCAGCTTTATAAACACGGCCACGAATAAAGTGAAATAATTGAGAATAGCGCATTTATGCGCTGTTCGTTCGCAAAAAGGGCATAAAAGCATGAGAAACAGGATAATGAAAAGAAGCAGAGCCAATAAAAAGCGGCTGCTCATGCGAAGGATAACACTCCTTGCTGCTGTTGCGGCGCTGACGGCGGCTGTAATGATAGCGATAAAGCTGAACGTGTTAAGGCAGGGGGAAAAGCTCCGCGTGCTTAGCGAGGAGGAGATAGCGGCCGCCGTTTCAATGGGAAAAGAGGCCGAAGCTGGGATAAACGACGCCTCGACGGAGAAAAGGCTCGCGCTTTTGGACGCGGCATGCAGCATAGTCGGCGAGGTGAACTACTTCTGGGGCGGCAAAAGCGGCGCAACAGGCCCCGATTCGGAATGGGGAGAGATAAGGGAGGTCACAAGCGAGGGCAGCGGCTCCACGGGCACAATGCGGCCATATGGCCTGGACTGCTCCGGCTACATAACGTGGATATTCGTGCAGCTTGGCTACAGCTTTGGCGAGGCTGAAAAGGTCGTGGGCAACGGCACATACAAACAATGGCACCTGAGCAAGCAGATAGCCTGGGAGGATATGCGCATAGGCGACATAGTGTTCAAGGATAGCTACCCGACTAAAGGCGTAAACCACGTAGGCATATGCGTGGGCTTCCTGGAATCGGGGGAGCCGGTGTACGCGCATTGCTCTTCAACATATGATAACGTTATTGTCAGCACTGGCGGCGCCATATTCAAGCATCCGAGAAGAACGCTTTTGCTTTGCGAGGAGGCGGACACTATATTGAATTGAATATGCCATATCAAGAACAAGCGCCTTGCCGGATAAGAAAGCATCGCCGCATAGAGAATATCCGCAAAGATACGCTCATGTCAAACTTCTTCCTGCGGAATAAAAATGCTATGTAGGTTTGTCAAACATGTTGGAAAGTATAGCTACGAAGGAAAACGTTGGGAGAGCTATACTGTAAAGGGCGCATAGGGCGGTTATATTCCCGCGACGCTCGCGCTACGCCATATTTCTTCGCGTAGCACATTAGGGATTGCCTGTACT
>OIZL01001779.1_pt1 | contig 10913 bp, 9 predicted proteins | sample 1588541 | NCBI WGS metagenome assembly OIZL01 (sample SAMN03283285) | human gut metagenome | biome: human-associated habitat; material: feces | host: Homo sapiens | place: Peru | collected 2012 | reverse complement strand
GGGCTATGCCTGGGGCTACATCGGAAGCTGTGTTCCGTTCATTGCCTGCCTTCTGCTGGTTCTGAACAGCGACAAAATCGGCCTTTCGCAGATGACGGCACTTTCTCTTGCACTCGTCATTACAGCGGTATGGTGGATGGGAGTGTCGGTTCCGATTCTTCGCAGTTATCAGCAGAAGTATTTCCTTACAGGCGAAGAGGAAAAGAAGAATATTCTGCAGCAGCTCGGCGTCAGCCTCCGGGACATTGCGAAGAATAAAAAGGTTTTCTTTTTCCTGCTGGCGTTCTTTTTCTATATCGATGGCGTTTACACCATCATTGATATGTCGACGGCCTACGGCTCTGCACTCGGGCTGGGATCGACCGATATGCTGCTTGCACTTCTTGTGACGCAGTTTGTTGCCTTCCCGTTTGCGATCCTGTTCGGCAAACTTTCCCAGAAGGGGATGTCGGAGAAGCTGATCATGATTGCCATTGCAGCTTACACGGGTATCGCGATCTTTGCTTACTTTATGAGTGCAAGCTGGCAGTTCTGGGTACTGGCAATTTTTGTCGGAATGTTCCAGGGCGGAATTCAGGCGCTGTCCCGTTCTTATTTTGCCAAGATCATTCCGGCAGAACGTTCCGGAGAATTTTTCGGCTTCTATGACATCTGCGGAAAGGGTGCTTCGGTGATCGGCACGACGCTGATGGGACTGGTGTCGCAGATGACAGGAAGCGTCAACAACGGTGTCGGCGTCATTGCGGTTTTCTTTGTGATTGGTCTGATCCTGTTTGTGGTAAGCACCAGACAGGAAGCGGCAAATAATTAAGCGAATAATGGAAGGAGACCGTTTTCGGAACGGTCCGAAGGAGCAGAGATGAGAACATTGGTATGGGCACATCGCGGAGCTTCCGCGTATGCGCCGGAGAATACGCTTCCCGCGTTTGAAAAGGCGGCAGAAATGCAGGCAGATGGGGTCGAGCTGGATGTGCAGCTGACATCGGACGGTGAGCTTGTTGTGACACATGACGAGTCGATCGAGCGGGTCAGCGACGGAACCGGCTATGTGAAGGATCATACCTTTGCCGAGCTTCGGAAGATGAATTTCAACCGGGTACATCCCGAGTATACAAAGGTGCAGATTCCGACACTGGAGGAGGTCTATGAGCTTCTGAAGCCAACGGGCCTTACGATCAATGTGGAATTCAAGACAGGCGTCTTCCGTTACAGCGGAATTGAGGAGAAGGTCCTGGACCTGACAGCCAGAATGGGCATGGAAGAGAAGGTGATGTATTCCTCCTTCAATCATGAGACACTGGTTCATCTTCGGAATCTGAAGCCGGATGTCAATACAGGACTTCTGTACTCGGACGGATGGCTTGATGTGGCTCCCTATGCGAAGGAAAAGGCAAAGGTCAATGCGCTGCATCCGGCACTTTATTTTCTTCAGGATCCGGAATATGTGAAGACAGCTCATGAATACGGCCTGGAAACACATGTCTGGACGGTAAACGACGAGGTGTACATGAAGCTGTGCAGAGACATGGGCGTCGAGGCAATCATCACCAATAAGCCCGATGTATGCCGGAAGATTGTAATGGAATAAGAGAATATGGCGTTTTCGGACAGGTCTGATGGAAGACCTGTCCGTTTTAGTATCTGTTAGTCCGAATCCAGTCTCCAGGCGGCCAGAAGGTGGGAGGGACCTTCCGGATTCCAGAGGTATGGACGGTCCGGATCCCAGCCGGTGATAACGGGGATGGCTGCATCCGGGTCAGGCGGATTCTTCCCGGAATCCGGAATGGCAAGCACCCAGTGCCAGTCAAGGGGAGCCGCTGCAAGGAGAAGTGCATGATACTCCGCAGGGCGGACAGGGAGTCGGGAGTTGGAAATCCGGACCAACCGGCCCGGAAGCTGCGCTTTCTGAAGGAAACGGTTTGCCCGGCGAAGAGACAGAACCGGTCCGTTTCCGATTTCTCCATGGATTTCTTTGAAAAGCTCACTGCGGGAAAAGCCCGCGCAATATGCAGGAAATCTCAGAAGAAGCAGATTCAATACCATGACTGCGCAGCAGTGATTCCTCGCTGTGGCAGAGAATTCGGCGGTTGTTGCAAACGGTCCCTCCGGATCAGAGAATTCAGCTGCTGCAGCACACGGTCTTTCTACAGAAGAAAGACCGTGCGGAAGAGGCGTGAAACCGTAGGCGGCATTCAGTTCAGATACAGTTCTTGTTTTCATGTGGATGATTATAGAACAGGATTGCAGTGAATCGTAGACCGGGATTTTGAGGAAATCGTGTTGACAAAGCCGGAAAATATGTAAAATAGTGAAGGATTGTGAAGAATCTATGCGGGAGGGCTCTTGACAGGATCCGCTGACATCATAAATAATGTAACAAACTTGTAACAATTGGCACTTCTGGTGCGTACATCCGCTGCGGTGGATGAAGGGGACAACGGGAATTTTGATCACAGGAAAAATGAAAAGAATACATGGAAGATTTGCGGCCGGGCTGTGTGCACTGGCGCTTGGCGGAGCAATGATCGGAGCGGGCATGCCGCAGCAGGTTCTGGCAGCGCAGACGGAAATGTCTTCGGAGGAAGAAGAGCACGCTCCTGTCATGCTGCCGGGAGCAGGCTTTTCCTATGCGTTTGCGGCGAAGAAGGTATCTCTTCGAAATGTGGAGGATAACCTGTATGACAACGGACTGATCTCCGTGATTCGAAAAGATGAGAAGAACGGACTTACGATCCAGGCATCGGCGGCAGAGAATGCGTCGGCGGGGGAAGGGTCGGATGAGGCAGAAGATGCCTCTGAAGATACCACGGATGAGGAAGACAACCGCTCCATCGCAGAGACACAGCTGACTCCGGTACAGGCCCGTGAACAGGCAGTGGTCAATGCGGTTTCGGAGACGCAGGGAATCCAAATCGACAGTGCGACCGCAACGATTCTGTCGGCAACAGCGGTGACGGTGGTGTCGGATGCGAACATTGCGGTTCAGCTTGCGCAAATGGTGGACCGAAGAGAAGCACAGATGAAGCTGGATCAGGGCGTGATCAGCGCGGGAGAAGCGGAAGCGCTGCTTGCTTCCTCACAGGAGGGAAACAATTCTGCGGAGGGTGCTTCGGAAGATGCTTCCGAAAATGCTTCCGGAGAGGATGGCACGGCTGCATCGGATACGGATCCGGAGGCCTCCGGAAAAGAGGAAGCGGAGAGTGGAACGGATTCAGAGGCTTCCGGCGAGACCGGCATGGCGACGGATTCGAACGGCAATGAGATCGTCGTGGCCCAGGTCAATGATTATATCAATGTCCGTGCTGATGCCGATGAGGAATCTGATATCGTGGGCAAGCTCTATAACGGTTCTGTGGCCAAGGTTCTTGGGCGCACCGGAAACGGCTGGGCACGTGTCAGGTCCGGAGATGTCACCGGATATATTCGCGAGGAATATGTTGCGACCGGAGATACGGCACAGCAGCTTGCGGATTCCGTGACGACGAAGAAGGCGGTTGTTACGACGGAGACCCTTCGCGTGCGTGCGGCTGCTCAGGCGGATTCCGACGTTATTACATTGATCGGACAGGGCCAGACGCTGGATATTCTGGAAGAAACAGACGGCTGGTACAAGGTCAATACAGAAGATGGAGAAGGCTACATTTCCGCGGACTTTGCGGACGTGGAGGATGTTTATCCGGAGGCGGTCTCCAGAGCACAGGAGGAGGCTGAGGAAGCAGCAGCTGAGGCGTCCAGAAAGGCAGAAGAGGAAGCGGCGAAGGCTGCCTCGAATGCAGCGGCCGGCACGGCGGGCGCTTCGGGAAGCAAGAAGAAATCCGGCGGCTCGGGAGCTTTGAATACATATACGGGAGGCAGCGGCTCCGGCAGTGCATCCGGACAGGCAGTTGCAAATTATGCTCTGCAGTTTGTGGGCAATCCCTATGTGTGGGGCGGCTCCAGCCTGACAAACGGAACGGACTGCTCCGGCTTTACCATGGCGGTGTACGCAAACTTCGGTGTAAGTCTTCCGCATTACACCGGCTCTCAGGAGCACAGCGGAACAGCTGTGAATTCCCTGGCAGAGGCACAGCCGGGCGATCTGATTCTGTACTCCGGTCATGTCGCGATCTACCTTGGCAACAACCAGATTGTGCACGCATCGAACCCTCGATACGGCATTACAACCGGAACGGCAACCTACCGCAACATTGTTGCCATCCGAAGAATATTCAATTGATATCCGAAACATCGGAACAGAAGGACGTCGGGCGAAGGCCCGGCGTCTTTTTACATTCGGGACCTGCCTTTGGTCTTAGGGTATGTTTGAAAATTATTTGTCGGAATTGCACAGAAGAGGAGCACTATCGGTAAACTGATATGGTAAAATAATGGAATCATACAGTCGGGGGAAGAATACCGGACATTATGATCCATCCCGGCGGAAAGGAAACTGCGTATGAAGTACACCATTGTCGGAAAGAACATTGAGGTTACATCGGGGCTGGACACTGCGATTCGAGGCAAGCTGGACAAGCTGGATCGTTTCTTTGCTCCGGACACAGAGGTGCGCGTCACACTGAGCGTAGAAAAGGACCGTCAGAAGATTGAGGTGACGATACCTGTTCAGGGAGGAATCATCCGGTCCGAGCAGTCGAGCAACGATATGTACATCAGCATTGATCTGGTGGAAGAGGTGATTGAACGTCAGCTCAAGAAGTACAAGAACAAGATTGTGGACCGCCATCAGGACAGTGACAATGACTTCCGGAGAGAGTTTCTGGATCGTGAATATATGGCGGAGGAGGAGATTCAGATCTGCCGCCGCAAGCAGTTTGACATGAAGCCGATGTATCCGGAGGATGCCTGCGTACAGATGGAGCTTCTCGGACACAGCTTCTACATGTTCTGCAATGCCGAGACGGAGCAGCTGAACGTTGTTTATAAGAGAAAGGGCGGCACCTACGGACTGATCGAGCCGGACCTTTGATCATTCGGGCAGTCAAAACATACAGTTTTTCACCATCAATTTCAGAACTATTCAGAATTGAAAAAAGCAGGGTGCTATGCTATAATTTTTGATGGTGTGATAAAAAATTAACAATCTGATGGCCGCGCACAAAATAGCTGCGGCGGAAAGGATGAATATGGCAGACAGAGTTGTTATTGCAAGCGCTTGCCGCACTGCGGTAGGCAAGATGGGCGGCGCACTTTCCACGACCCCCGCAGCAGAGCTGGGTGCAATCGTCATTAAGGAAGCCGTAAAGCGTGCAGGAATCAAGCCGGAGGATGTGGATCAGGTATTTATGGGCTGCGTCATTCAGGCAGCACAGGGACAGAACGTTGCAAGACAGTGCTCTCTCAAGGCAGGACTGCCGGTAGAGACTCCTGCAGTGACTCTGAACGTTGTATGCGGATCCGGACTGTATGCAGTAAATCTTGCTGCAGATCTGATCAAGGCCGGCGAGGCTGACATCGTCGTAGCAGGCGGTACCGAGAATATGTCGATGGCTCCCTACGCACTTACGAAGGCTCGTTTCGGATATCGCATGAATAACGGAACGGTTGTTGACTGCATGGTCAACGATGCTCTGTGGGATGCATTCAACAACTATCACATGATTCAGACTGCTGATAACGTAGCAAAGCAGTGGGGACTTACCAGAGAAGAGCTGGATGAGTTCGCAGCATGCTCTCAGACGAAGACCGCTGAGGCACAGGAAGCTGGCAAGTTCAAGGAAGAGATCGTCCCTGTTGAAATCAAGCAGAAGAAGCAGACGATTGTTTTCGATACGGATGAAGGCCCTCGCGGCAGACAGACCGCAGCAGACATTGCGAAGCTTCGTGCAATCAATCCTGACGGCGTAACCACGGCAGGAAACGCATCCGGAATCAACGACGGCGCTGCAGCAATCGTTGTGATGAGCGAGTCCAAGGCGAAGGAGCTCGGCGTAACTCCCATGGCAGTCTGGACAGCAGGCGCTCTTGGCGGCGTAGATCCCTCCATCATGGGTGTAGGCCCTGTCGCAGCAACCAGAAAGGTTCTGAAGAAGACCGGCCTGACCATTGATGATTTCGATCTTTATGAAGCAAACGAGGCTTTTGCCGCACAGTCTGTTGCAGTCGGCAAGGATCTTGGCTTTGATATGAACAAGCTGAATGTCAACGGCGGCGCAATCGCAATCGGACATCCGGTAGGCGCATCCGGCGCACGTATCCTGACCACACTCCTGTATGCAATGAAGGACCGCGATGCGAAGCGCGGACTTGCAACCCTCTGCATCGGCGGCGGAATGGGCTGTGCAACGGTTGTTGAGAAGTACGAGGCATAAACAGAAGCGGACAGCAACTGTTTAATAGTGAAAGGAAGGCTTCCAATGGGTTTTGTAAATTATGAAGTAGAGGGCGCGGTAGGTGTGATCACCATCAATCGTCCGCAGGCTCTGAACGCACTGAATTCTCAGGTTCTGGATGATCTTGCTGCAGTCATTGACGGCGTGGATCTGAACGCAGTCCGCTGCCTGATTCTTACCGGCGCAGGCGACAAGTCCTTCGTTGCAGGAGCAGACATCGGAGAGATGTCCACTCTGACCAAGGAAGAGGGCGAGGCATTCGGCAAGAAGGGAAATGATCTGTTCCGCAGAATCGAGACGCTTCCGATTCCGGTCATTGCAGCCATCAACGGCTTTGCTCTCGGCGGCGGCAATGAGATCGCAATGAGCTGCGATTTCCGCATCTGTGCAGAGAACGCAGTATTTGGTCAGCCTGAGGCTGGCCTTGGCATCACTCCGGGCTTTGGCGGCACACAGAGACTGGCTCGTCTGATCGGACCCGGAATGGCGAAGCAGCTGATCTACACAGCCCGCAACATCAAGGCAGATGAGGCATTCCGTATCGGGCTTGTAAATCAGGTTGTTCCGCAGGAAGAGCTCCTTCCCACTGCGAAGAAGCTGGCTTCGGTGATCGCAGGAAATGCTCCGATTGCAGTTCGTGCATGCAAGGAAGCCATCAACACCGGCATTCAGCAGGAGATGGAGGATGCTCTTGTGACCGAGGAGAAGCTGTTCGGCTCCTGCTTCGAGTCCGAGGATCAGAAGGAAGGCATGGCGAACTTCCTCCGCAAGAAGGATGATCCTGCCAAGGTGAAGCACGTCGCATTCCAGAACAAATAAAGAAGACACCAGGTGCCCGGGATTACACCGGGCATCTTGTCATGATAAAACTCAGTTGAGGAGGAAATTCAAATGAAAGTAGCAGTCATTGGTGCAGGTACCATGGGATCCGGCATTGCGCAGGCTTTTGCTCAGAGCGATGCAGTTGAGAAGGTTTATCTTTGCGACATCAAGCAGGAGTTCGCAGATGGCGGCAAGGCCAAGATCAAGAAGTCTCTGGATAAGAGAGTAGCAAAGGGCAAGATGGAGCAGGCTGCAGAGGATGCTCTTCTGGGCAAGATCGTAACCGGCCTTTCTGACATCGCCGTAGATCCTGATCTGGTTGTTGAGGCAGTTCTTGAGAAGATGGATCTGAAGCATGAGACCTTTAAGAAGCTTCAGGACGAGATCGTTAAGAATCCGGACTGCATCTTCGCTTCCAACACCTCTTCCCTGTCCATCACCGAGATCGGCGCAGGCCTTTCCAAGCCCGTCGTTGGTATGCACTTCTTCAATCCGGCTCCTGTTATGAAGCTGATCGAGGTCATCAAGGGCGCCAACACTCCGGACGACGTTGTAGCAAAGGTTAAGGAGATCTCCGAGAAGCTTGGCAAGACCCCTGTTGAGGTCAATGAGGCTGCAGGCTTCGTTGTAAACCGTATCCTGGTTCCGATGATCAACGAAGGCATCTGCGTATACGCAGCAGGCGTTTCCGATATCGAGGGCATTGATACCGCTATGAAGCTTGGCTGCAATCACCCGATGGGACCGCTTGAACTCGGCGACTATATCGGACTGGACATTGTTCTTGCAATCATGGATGTTATCTACAGCGAGACTCATGATTCCAAGTACGCAGCAAGCCCGCTCCTTCGCAAGATGGTTCGCGCAAAGAAGCTTGGCTGCAAGACCGGCATCGGCTTCTACGATTACAGCGATGGCCAGAAGGTTCCTACGGACAGAAAGTAATCCGAAGGGTTTCCGGAACGTTATTTCTGCCCCTGCCTGACTGCGGCGGACGGATTCCTCCATCTGCTGCAACAGGCGGGGATTGAAACATATTAATGTGTAAAAGGAGAGTACAACATGGACTTTCAGTTAAGCAAAGAACATGAAATGGCAAGATCTCTGTTCAAGGATTTTGCTGAGAAGGAAGTAAAGCCCCTTGCAATCGAGGTCGACGATACCCACGAGTTCCCTCGTGAGACCGTTTCCAAGATGCAGAAGCTTGGCTTCATGGGCATCCCGATTCCGAAGGAATACGGCGGACAGGGCTGCGACCCTCTGACCTATGTAATGTGTGTCGAGGAGCTCGCTAAGGTATGCGGAACCACCTCTGTTATCGTATCCGCACACACCTCTCTGTGCTGCGATCCGATCATGACCTTTGGTACCGAAGAGCAGAAGCAGAAGTATCTGATTCCGCTTGCACAGGGCAAGCTTCTTGGTGCATTCGGTCTGACGGAGCCCGGCGCCGGCACAGACGCACAGGGTGTTCAGACCAAGGCAGTTCTTTCCGAAGACGGAAAGGAATGGATCCTGAACGGTTCCAAGTGCTTCATCACCAACGGTAAGGAAGCAGACATCTACATCATTATTGCTTATACCGACATTGTCGAGGACAAGAGAGGCAGAAAGCAGAAGAAGTTCTCCGCGTTTATCGTTGAGAAGAACACACCTGGATTCACTTTCGGAACCAAGGAGAACAAGATGGGTATCCATGGTTCTTCCACCTATGAGCTGATTTTCCAGGATATGCACATTCCGGCTGAGAACCTTCTCGGCGCAAGAGGAAAGGGCTTCCCGATCGCCATGCACACTCTGGACGGCGGCCGTATCGGAATCGCTGCACAGGCACTCGGACTTGCAGAGGGCGCTCTTGACCGCACCATCGCTTATGTCAAGGAGAGAAAGCAGTTCGGAAGATCCATCGCACAGTTCCAGAACACACAGTTCCAGCTTGCCAATATGGCTACTCAGATTGAGGCTGCAAAGCTTCTCGTATATCAGGCTGCTGATGCGAAGAAGAACAAAGACCGCTACTCCGTAGAGGCTGCAAAGGCGAAGCTCTTTGCTGCAGAGACGGCAATGGAAGTTACAACCAAGTGCGTACAGCTCTTCGGCGGCTACGGCTACATCAAGGAGTACGAAGTTGAGCGTATGATGCGTGATGCGAAGATCACTGAGATCTACGAAGGAACATCTGAAGTTCAGCGCATGGTTATTTCCGGAGATCTTCTGAAGTAATTCGATTCTGACTATAAGGAGAAAACATATGAAAGTAGTAGTTTGCGTAAAGCAGGTTCCCGATACAAAGGGTGGCGTTAAGTTCAAACCCGATGGAACGCTGGACAGAGCAGCTATGCTTGCCATCATGAACCCGGATGACAAGGCAGGCCTGGAAGCAGCGCTTCGTTTAAAGGATCAGTACGGCGCAGAGGTTACCGTTCTGACCATGGGCCTTCCGAAGGCAGATGCAGTTCTTCGCGAAGCCTTCGCAATGGGCGCAGACAAGGGTGTTCTGGTTACTGACCGTGTTCTCGGCGGCGCAGATACCTGGGCTACCTCCCAGACCATCGCAGGAGCACTCAGAAATCTGGATTACGATCTGATCATCACCGGCCGTCAGGCTATCGATGGCGATACCGCACAGGTTGGCCCTCAGATTTCCGAACACCTTCATCTGCCGCTGATCTCCTACGCAGAGGAGCTCTCTGTGGATGAGGCGGAGAAGACTGTTACCGTTAAGCGTCAGTATGATGACGGATATCACATTGTCAAGGCAAAGATGCCCTGCCTGGTTACCTGCCTGGCAGAGCTGAACGAGCCCCGCTATATGACTCCCGGCGGAGTATTTGATGCATTCCAGAAGGAAGTTACTGTATGGGGAAGAAAAGACCTGAAGGATGTGGAAGATTCCAACATCGGTAAGGTTGGTTCCCCGACTGTGATCGCCAAGGCTTCTGATAAGGTTGCCAAGGGCAAGGGTGTGAAGGTTGTTCCGGATTCACCTGAAGAGGCAGCTGATTATATCGTAAACGTACTGAACGAGAAGCACGTGATCTAACAGGAGGAAGAAACAATGGCATTAGAGGATTACAAAGGAGTATTTATCTTTGCTCAGCAGGTTGATAACAAGATCAGCCCCATTGCTTTGGAGCTTCTGGGCAAAGCCAATGATCTGGCAAAGGATCTGGATGACAAGACCGTTACGGCAGTTCTGATCGGATCCGGCGTAAAGGATCTTGCAGACGAGCTGGCAGCTTACGGCGCAGATCGTGTTATCGTTGTGGATGATCCTGAGCTGAAGGATTATCGCACAGAGCCCTATGCACACGCTCTGGCATCGGTTGTGAATGAGTTCAAGCCGGAGATCCTTCTGGTTGGTGCTACGGCAATCGGTCGTGACCTTGGCCCTCGCGTATCGGCAAGAGTTCACACCGGACTTACCGCTGACTGCACACAGCTTGAAATCGGTGATTTCCCGCTGATCGCTGTTCCCGGACAGGAGCAGAAGCATAAGCAGCTGCTGATGACCCGTCCTGCATTCGGCGGCAACACCATTGCTACGATCGCGTGCCCGGACTATCGTCCTCAGATGGCTACCGTTCGTCCCGGCGTTATGCAGAAGCTGACTCCCGACAACAGCCGCAAGGCAGAGGTTGTCGAGTTCAACCCTGGATTTGTTCCGGACAACTGCTACACCGAGATTCTCAAGATCGTTAAGGAAGTATCTTCTGTTGCTGACATTCAGGCAGCAAAGATCCTTGTCTCCGGCGGCCGCGG
>OIZL01001775.1_pt1 | contig 10923 bp, 9 predicted proteins | sample 1588541 | NCBI WGS metagenome assembly OIZL01 (sample SAMN03283285) | human gut metagenome | biome: human-associated habitat; material: feces | host: Homo sapiens | place: Peru | collected 2012 | reverse complement strand
TATCAAATTTTGTACAACTTGACTTATCTAGTTTTTATTATAAGAGTCTTTCATTCAAAAACATTTTTAATTTCTTTTAATATATTTTTAGGTAACTTTAAAAAATTTATAATTATCCTTTTTAAACGTTTTAAAATAATAAAAATAATTTTTATAAACTTATTAAAAAAGCGTTTAAAAAACAAAATAATTCGATACAAAAAATTATTAGATTTAATTAAATTAATAAACAAAGATTTTATACTTTTATTTTTTAAATAATAACAAACACAAATCCAAAATTCTTTTTTATTATATTTAAACAAAGTCTTTGCTTTTAAATAACCATGTTTAGAATTGATTGAATAATAAAATAATTTTGTTTTTGATTTATTACATGACACTCCATAAATTTTACTATAAGATGGAGTTAAATCAACTAATCTAAGCCACTTTGATTTATTTTTAGAACTATACTTAACTTGAATAACATAATCTTTTTTCTCATAATATAAATCTAAAAAGAATTGATAAAAAATATTATCATTAGATACAATTTTTTTTACTTCTATATCATTTCTTATTTTTCCATTTATATATACATCAATATCAGAATCAACATCATATAAATAATCATAAATTGAAAATTCTAATTGAATATAATTATGTTCATCAGAATTAGACATTAAAAAATTTATTTTTTTCTTTTTTAATACTTTATTTTTCTTTCTTTGAAAATACATTAAAGACTTATATGCTTTTTTATAAGAAAAATTATTTGAATCATCTATTAAGGCATTATAGATAATATTTGCACTTGCTTTACTAGAAAAATGTTCTAGAAAAAGATTGCTTTTCAAAAATGATTCAATATTTTTAATGTACTCATTATATCTATCTTCATCTATATTTCTTAAAAAATATTCCAAATCTTTAAAAGAATCAATTTTTTTCATATCAATAAAACAATTTTCAGGGATATAGTCACAAACATTATCTGCACCCAAATAAACAGGTACAGTTTTCGCCATAAAACAATCAAAGATCTTTTCAGAAATATAACCTTTTTGATTAACAAAACTATCAAAACTAATAATAAACTTATATGAAGATAAAACATCATATTTATTTTCTTGTTTTATATATCCTTTTAAAATAGAAGAATATTTTTCATCCCATAAAGTACCATATAAATCGAAATCTTTAGGACAACTTTCAAAAAAATATTGGACAGCCTTCCCTCTCATATGATATATAGAATGACTATGGTTATGAATATTTTTATTATTATAATAATCAGAGGAGTTATAAAAATTTAAAATTCCTATGACATTTTCCTTTTTTGTATTATTTGTAACCATTGCTAAAAACTTTCTATTTTTAAAATCAAAATTAAAATCTTTTTCATCACAATAAAAGTCAGCAATATTACCCTTTACAATATTTTCACCAATAAAATCATCATTAAAAGTAATAACTTTATTAAATATATTTGACAAATGCTTAATACCTCTTTTGTCATGATTTTTGCAATGTCCTGTTGGAGGTTCAAAATCAATATAAACCGAATGATCTAATTTCTTATTATAATAAAGATCCCAAATTACATTTAAATTTTTATAAAATAAATTATCAAAAAAGATAACATAATCAGCATCAACAGGATTTAAAACATCAGAAGAATCAATAGAAATATTATTCTTATTTAAAATATTTTTTAAAGAATATTCCCAATTATTTTTATTATTAAAAATTTGATTATTATTTACAGCACCTTGCCATTCAACAAAAGAAACCTTTTTTTTCATTAACCAATCCTCCCTTATTTATAAAATACTTCTAAAAATAGTTTAACTATTCTAAATGGCAGTCTTATTAACCTATAGAATATTCTTAGCAATTTATTTTTTTTATACAAAAACAACAATTTATCTTTTATATTATACTTTACATAAAAAATATTTTTATAATAATATATTTTAAAATAATTACTAAAATCATCAAAAGAAATGAGACATTCAATATTTAATGGATAAAATTTACTATTATATTTTACAAAAAAACTAATTTTTCCAAGATTTAAAATATCAAAAATACTCAAATAAAAAATATATTTAAAGCCATTATAAACATTTTCAACTTTTTCTCTTTCGATTGGAAGTTCATAATATTTATTATTATTCTTATAAAAAATTTTTAAATCATATTTATTAGAAGAATAAAATTGAAATTTCAAATTATAATCAACATCAACACCTTTTTGTAATAAGTCATAAGATGTTATTTCAATAATTCGAGGAATATGATAATCATAAAAATTATTAGTGAAATTATATATAACATTGCTTCTTCTCTTTTTATCAAATTGATTAATAATTCTTTTTACATTTAATGAATTTCTTTTAACTTTAGGCATTGTTAAAGCATTAAATAAAATTTTTGCACTTGCTTGACTTGAAAATAAATTTTTATATTTATCAGAATGCAAATATTCTTCAATATTTTTAATATAAGAATTATAATCATCTTCAGTAAAATTTGTCAAAAAATCATACAACTCTTCATAAGTATTAAAATCTCTTTTATCTATAAAACAATTCTTAGGAATATATTCCTCAACATTTTCTGCACCCCAATAGATAGGAATAGTCTTTGCATTAAAACAATCAAATATTTTTTCGGAAATATAACCATTTTGTTTACAAATACTATCATAACTAATTAAAAAACGATATTTACCAATAATGTCTTGTTTATCTTCCCTTTCAACAGACGATATATAACATTTTTTTAACTCGTCTGGCCAATAATTACCATACAAATCAAATTCATTAGGACATTTTTCTTGAAAAAACTTCACAGCTTCTCCCCTTTTTGAATATAATTCATTAGGATGTTGACCAAAAAGCATTAAATTTACTCTATAATTAGCTAATATAGCAACTAACTTTCGATCAGAAAAATCATTTTTATACTTTGTTTCTGCACTAAAAAAGTCACCAATACAACCTTTGAAAATATTATCACCTATAACCTTATCATTATAAGTAATGATATTTTTAAATATTTTAGACAGTGTCTTTAATCCTTTTTCATCATGAATTTTACAATTAGCAGAAGGTGGCTCATAATCTATATGAGTCACACAACCTAATTTATTACAATCTTGAATTCTTTTAAATAACTTGAAATTCTGATAATAAACATTGTCAAAAGAAAGAATTGCATCAGCTTCCTCAAAAGGCAAAATATCATAAGTATGAATTTCATGGCCGTTATCTTCCAACAAATGTTTTAAATAATTACTCCATCTATAATCAAATTTTTTTGAAAATGCAACATCATTCATTTCATCAGCTTTATAAGGAATATATGAAACTTTCAAAATAAAGCCACCTTTCTTAACTATTTACTTTTTTCTCCAAACCATTTTATCTACAATACCAGTATAACTTTGTATTAGCTTTACCACTTTAGTTGAAACATTTTCATCTACATAATCACACACTGGAATTCCAATATCATTATTATTATTCATTTCAATTGCTAAATCAACGGCTTGTAATAAACTATTTTTATCAATACCAGCTATAACAAAATCGCCTTTATCTAAAGCTTCTGGTCTTTCAGTACTTGTTCTTATACAAACTGTAGGAAAACTCAAACCTTGACTAGTAAAAAATGAACTTTCTTCTGGAAGAGTTCCAGAATCACTTACTACAGCATAAGCATTCATTTGCAAATTATTATAATCATGAAAACCTAAAGGTTCATGTTGAATAACATTATCATCCAATTTAAAATTTCTTGCTTCAATCATTTTCTTACTTCTAGGATGACAAGAATACAAAATTGGCATTTTATATTTTCTAGCCATTTCATTAATGGCATTAAACAAACTATTAAAATTATCTTCTGTATCTATATTTTCTTCTCTATGTGCTGATAATAAAATATATTTTTTAGGTTCCAAATTCAATCTTTTCAAAATATCTGAATTTTTTATCTCATCTAAATTCTTATGCAATACTTCAGCCATCGGAGAACCAGTAACATAAACACGTTCCTTAGGCAAACCACACTCATGTAAGTATTTGCGAGCATGTTCAGAATAAGCAAGATTAACATCTGATATTATATCCACAATTCTTCTATTAGTTTCTTCTGGTAAACACTCATCTTTACAACGATTTCCAGCTTCCATATGAAAAATAGGAATATGTAATCTCTTTGCACTAATAGCACTTAAACAACTATTAGTATCTCCTAAAATTAATAATGCGTCTGGTTTAATAGTGTTCATCAATTTATAAGACTTAGCGATTATATTGCCAACAGTTTCACCTAAATCACTTCCAACTGCTTCCATATATATTTCTGGATTATCTAACTTCAAATCTTTAAAAAATACATCATTAAGAAAATAATCATAATTTTGACCAGTATGAGCAAGCAAACAATCAAAATACTTTCTACATTTATCTATAACACTACTTAATCTAATTATTTCAGGTCTAGTTCCAACAATAATTAATAATTTTAATTTTCCATTTTCTTTCCATTTAATATTTTCATAATTATCTATTAATTCCATTTTCTTTCTCCATTACATATGTATCTCCTTTTTTAGGGTCAAATAACTCATTGGCCCAAATAAAGAGTATTAATTCATCATCACCAATATTATTTATAGAATGTTGATAACCAACTGGTATAGTAACATATTGTAATTTATCACCACTAACAAAAAATTCAAACTTTTCATGAGTAAAAATATTTTCAAAATCTATTTTTGCTTTACCTTTTACTACAACAAATCTTTCAATCTTCGTATGATGATAATGTCCTCCTCTAATAATACCTGGATAAGTAGTAGATAAAGATACTTGTCCACACTCTTTAGTTCTTACACATTCACAAAAAACTCCTCTATTATCTTTATGTTCTTCCAAATCAACAACAAGATTTTGAAGAGGAACATAAAAAATATAAGTAGAATATAATTTCTTTATAAATTCATCACCAGTAGATGGCACTACTATATCTTTTTCATGTAATTTAAATAACTTAATTAACTCTGAAATTTCACCAAGTGTTTTCTTATAAGTAACAGGCAACACACAATAACCATTTTCTTTAGTTACTGTATTTGATAAACATTTAATTAATTCATCACAAACATCATCAATATATCCAAGAGTTAATTCTTTATTTACATCAGTTACATTAATATCAATTCCATTTGCAACATTATAACACCAAGTAGCAATAACACTATTATAATTAGGTCTACACCATTTTCCAAACAAATTAGGAAATCTAAAAACTAACACATTAACGCCATTGGCTTCACCATATTTAAACAACAAATCTTCTCCAGCTTTTTTACTTTTTCCATAATCATTGTCAAGTTCTGCTTGAATTGATGAAGACAAAACAATTGGACATTTATTATTATATTTAATTAAACAATCAATTAATTGAGATGTAAATCCAAAATTTCCCTCCATAAATTCCTTATTTTCTTTAGGTCTATTAACTCCAGCCAAATGATATACAAAATCACAATCTTTTGTATATTTATCAAGTTCATCCAAAGTTGAATTTTTATCATAACAATAAATCTCAATATTATCAAATTGTTTTAACGTAGAAATTAAATTTTTTCCAACAAAACCATGTGCTCCAGTAATTAATATTTTCATATGTCCTCCTAACTATTTATGGTTTTCTTTCCATTCCTTTAAAGCATCTTTTACATAATCAGTTGTTAAAATTTTTTCAACAGTTTCATCAACATTCAATCTATTAGTATTATGTGATGTATAAGATTCATCAGCCATAGTTTTTACATTACCATTAACTACAAACTTATCATAATTTAAATCTCTAGAATCTGCTGCAACTCTATAATAATGTCCCATATCTTCAGCTCTTAATTTTTCTTCTCTAGTCATTAATGTTTCATATAACTTTTCCCCATGTCTAGTTCCAATAATATTAGTTCCTGTATCACCAAATAATTTTTGAACAGCTTTAGCCAAATCACCTATAGTTGATGCATCAGACTTTTGAATAAACAAATCACCTGGATTAGCATTTTCAAAAGCAAATTGAACTAAATCAACGGCTTCATCCAAATTCATTAAAAATCTAGTCATATTAGGATCCGTTATAGTAATTGGTCTTCCTGCTTTTATTTGATCAATAAATAATGGAATAACACTACCTCTTGAACACATTACATTACCATATCTAGTACAACAAATTACTGTTTTACCCCTTTGAGCAGCCACTCTTGCATTTGCAAAAATAACTTTTTCCATCATAGCTTTTGAAGTGCCCATTGCATTTATTGGATATGCAGCTTTATCAGTTGAAAGACAAACAACTCTTTCTACTCCTTCATCCATAGCACAATGTAAAACATTATCAGTACCAATAACGTTAGTTCTAACAGCTTCCATAGGATAAAATTCACATGAAGGAACTTGTTTTAATGCTGCTGCATGAAAGATATAATCAACTCCAATCATGGCATCTCTAACACTTTGAATATTTCTAACATCACCGATATAAAATTTAACTTTTTTATAATATTCAGGATACTTAGCTTGTAATTCATGTCTCATATCATCTTGCTTTTTTTCATCTCTTGAAAATATTCTAATTTCCTTAATATCAGTTGTTAAAAAATGTTTTAGTACTGTATTACCAAATGAACCTGTACCTCCAGTTATTAACAAAGTTTTACCTGCAAATTTATTTTTTTCCATTGTAATTACCTCCTATTTAATAAATTTTAACAAATCCTTATTTATTTTCTTCCATTTATCTACAAAATAATTTCCTTTTTCTTCAATTAATTTTTTATAATTTTCACTACCACTCTTCGTAGTTTGATGAGCTTTATGTTCTATCCCCAAAAAAGGACAATAATAAATCTCTTTATTTATATTTCTAATTTTTAATGATAAATCAGTATCTTCATAACACGTTGGATCATAATTTATATCAAATCCACCAATTTTATTAAAAACACTCATTTTTAAAAACATACCACCAGATCCCAAATAACCAATATCACATCTTGCAATACCAGGCTTAGGCATATACCTATATTCAAAATTATCAACAACATGATAAGAATATCCATTTTTATCAAACCAACCAGCTGCCCAACCAATAGCACCAATATCTGGATAAGTAGTAAATATTTTTAAATAAACATCTAACCAATCCTTATTTAAAACAAATTGATCACTATCTAAAAACATAATATAATCTTTATTACAATTTTTAACACCTAAATTTCTTCCTGAAGAACAACCATTCTTCGTATTTTTAACAAAAACAATTTGTTTATCATAATTTCTTTTTATAAATTCATATGAACCATCATTACTTCCATTATCAACAACAACAACTTCATAATTATATTTTTCTCTATATTTAATTAATGAATCCAAACATTTACCAATAACATTCATATTATTATAATTTAAAACAACAATCGAAATATTATTATTAAACTTAGTTTTATCATAATCCTTTAATGATGTTCCAAAAATAACATGTTGTTTTTCTTTTTTAGAAAATCTATAATTTCCATCGCTATCAGTTTTTATTTTAAACTTTATATATCTAAACACCTTTTTTATAGTTTCTTTAAAACCAAAACATTTAAAGTATGATATAACCTTTTTCATAACACAACCAAATTCCTTTCATACCTTGTGCACCACACAACAAATATATTATACTCTACTTTCCTTCCATGAATTCTATATATTCATCACAAACTTCTTTTCTTCCTATTTTTTGAACAACCCCATGTTCTATCCAAACAACTCTATCACACATCTTCTTAATTTGTTCAATTGAATGAGATACAAATAATACTGTAGTTCCTCCCCCAATCATACTTCTCATTTTAGATTCACTCTTAGCTTGAAATGATAAATCTCCGACTGATAATATTTCATCTACTATAAGGATTTCTGGTTCAACGATGGTTGCAACAGAAAATGCAAGTCTCGCAACCATTCCTGATGAAAAGTTTTTAACTGGCACGTCTAAGAATTCACGAAGCTCAGAAAACTCAACAATTTCATTAAACTTTGAATCTAATAATTCTTTTGTATAACCCATTACTGCTCCATTTAAATAAATATTTTCACGTGCAGTTAAATCCATGTCAAACCCAGCACCAAGTTCTATCATCGGACAAATATTACCATAAGCTTTAACACTTCCCTTAGTGGGTTTCATTACTCCCGCAACTACTTTTAAAAGGGTAGATTTTCCTGCTCCGTTCGAGCCTATAAAACCAATTACTTCTCCTTTTTTTACTTGAAAATTAATATCTTTCAATGCCCAAAATTCATTTTTTTTATTCTTTATTCTTTTTTCTTTATTAAATAAATCAATAAATCCCTGTTTTAATGAAAATCCTTTTTCTATTCCAAGATTAAATCTCATTGATACATTATTTACTTCTATCATTATATCTTCGTTCATATTATCACCGCCTATACATAATAAATAAATTTATCTTGATTTTTTTTGAAGATAAAAGTTCCTAGAAAGAATACAACTAAAGCAGATACAATACAACCAGTAAACTGTCCTATTGTAGGACAACTATTATATAAGATAATTGTTCTGGCAAAATTTATATATTGATAAAGGGGATTAAATTTTAATATTAAAGAAAATCTAGAACTTAATATATTTATATCATACATAATTGGTGTTAAGTACGTCCAAATTGTCAAAATAATACCATATATATAAAACATATCCCTTAAAAATACTGCTATTGTTGATAAAATAAATCCCATTCCTATGGTAAATAAGAATAAACATACAAAAGAGAAAGGTAATAATAAGTGCCACCAATTTAGACCTGTACCAGTAAGAAGTATTACTGCATATAAAGGAATCAATGTAAGTAAAAAGTTAATACCTACAAAAACACATTTAGAAAATGGAAATATGTACTTTGGTAAATATACTTTATTTATTAAACTAAAATTAGCAACAACACTGCTCATAGCTAAATTGGAAGCTTCACTAAAATAATTAAAATATGTTAATCCGATAAGCAAATATGTTAAATAACTTATTCCTGGTGTGGAAAATTTAAATACATTAGAAAACACTACTGCCATTACAGACATCATTAGAATTGGATATAATAAACTCCAAAAAACTCCAAGAATGCTTCTTTTATATTTAACTTTAAAATCTCTTAATACTAATTGGAATAACAAAAAATTATATTTATTATATACATTTTTAATTGTTGTAATAATTTTCACTTTTTTCATCTCCCTCGTAGAACCAAAAAGCAAAATTTAATGTTTTTATTGATAAATTTTTTAATTCTTTTAGGTTCTTTAATTATTCTATATAACCATTCTAATTTCAATTTAATAAATATTTTGGGTGCTCTTTTTTTGTGTCCGGAGAGAACATCAAATGCTCCTCCTACTCCTATCATTATACCAAATGTTGATTTATTTAACAAGTTATTTAAAAACATTTCTTGTTTGTAGACTCCTAAGGCAGCAACTACAATATTTGGTTTTAATGCAATTATTTTATTTATTTGTTCTTTTTCGTTTTTGTGATAACCGTTTGAATAACCTATAACATTAATTTTATTATTATGTAATTTTTTATTTAGTTCTGATACCACTTCTTCTTTGGCACCATATAAATATATACTATAATTATTATTTTGGCAAAGATAAAGAATATCTTGCAATAGTTCAATTCCTGGATATACTTTTATTTCTTTTCTTAATATTTGATTAATTGCAAACTGAATTGCGTTGGATTCACATACTAATAAAGTGTTGCTAGACATATATAAATTATATAATTCTTTTTTTTCAAGTGATGTCATTACTCCTTCAGGATTTAATGTAACAATTAAGAGTTTTTCTTTGTTTCTTATAGATTTAATTACTTTAGGCAATACATTTATACTATCATTATAACATTTTATAATTATTTCTTTCATATTCTACTAGTGCCTCACTTTTTTTATTGTTCTTTTTAAATTTTACTAAATTTATAAAAAGAATTTTTATTCTTATTTAATTGTATTTAATTTTTTTCTTTAATTCACTTTCATCATAATATTATTATACACTAAAAACACATATAAATAAAGAAAATATTTACATAATTGACACCTAATATTTTTTTATTTTATTTTTGCGTTTTTAACAAGAAAAGAATTTAAATCAATAAATTAATTTAAATTCGCCAACCCTTTGGGGTTGGTTTTTATCTTTATTTGCTATATACTGATAATATGAATGAAAAAAATATTATTAAAACCTATAAAAACAAATATTTAATGTTTAAAGACTATCCAAAAAATAAAACTTATTCAATTAAAGATATTTTTATAGAGCATTGGGATAACTTTTGTATTTATGCTAAAGATAATAATCTTAATATCAGAGATATTGTCTATTTTGAAGTTGCTAAAATGATGAAATGCAGAACTAAACATCTTGGTTATTCTCTATATGAATGTCCTAATTGTCATAACGTTCATATCCAATATCATTCTTGTAAATCAAAATTTTGTACTTCTTGTGGTAATAAATATTCTAAAGAGCGAGTTATTTCTATTACTTCAAAACTTTATAATTGTAATCATAGACACCTTGTCTTTACTATACATGATGCATTGTGGAATCTTTTGCGAGTTGATAGAAATAGACTTAACTTATTATTTGAATCCGTTAATATTACTATATCTTCTTGGTTCAAAGACAGATATGGTAAACATGGGTATAAACCTGGATTTATTTTAGTTTCTCACTCTTTTGAAAGAGATGACAAATGGAATCCACATATTCATGCATTAATTGCTGAACTTGGTGTAAGTAATAATAATTGTAAGAAAATAGATTTTATTCC